>Ga0209628_10004099_pt1 | contig 10431 bp, 15 predicted proteins | sample TergutCu122P4_FD_187285 | JGI IMG/M metagenome (GOLD analysis project Ga0209628, IMG submission 187285) | Cubitermes ugandensis P4 segment gut microbial communities from Kakamega Forest, Kenya - Cu122 P4 (SPAdes) (version 2) | ecosystem: Host-associated > Arthropoda: Insects > Digestive system... | reverse complement strand
TCAGCATTACGCGCCTTTTGTTTTGAATTGCGTGCCTCAGCTTCTTCAGCGTTTCACAATAAACAGCAGAGTTTATTGTTGTGCCTTGGGGCAAAAATTCTACCAAGAGGACACCTTGTCTGTCCCAGAATACGGTGCACATGATCGTCCTTGTTGAAATCGTCTGCTTGAACCAAAGATGGACGCCCACTTCGTGCCTCATCGTGCATGTTCTCTCATCCTTCATTGAACATCCGAACCCATTTTCTAACCATGCAGTCACTCATTGCATTGTCACCATACACTTGAAAGGTCTGGTGATGAATCTCACTTGGTAGCACATTCCTGGCTTTAAAGAACGAATTTCAGACCTATTTCAGGGTTGGCGGCCCCTTCAGTTGTCTCAAACATGTTTAACACACAGAAACAAACATAAACATAACACGAATTTCATGAAATGGCGTCTGTGGCTTCTCAGTTGATAGAGGAAGTCACTGCACATGTGCAGAGGGACAGTCTCGAGGATGCGCGAGAAATATGCGCAGACGGTACTTACTTTCTGAATAACCTTCGTACATATTAGCATAAAACCCAGTACATAGTTCATAAAACATGCCTAACCTGTATGAATACTAAACAGCAGAGATACAGTTTTGGTCTGATCTCCAACATTTGCAGAAGAATGTGGGAATGGTAGAATGGTGGTGTGGTTTGTGTGGCTATATGTGTGGTTTGTGTGGCTGTATGTGTGGTTTGTGTGGCTGTATGTGTGGTTTCACGTTTGTTTTCAGGCATCATTAGTTGTCATTGTTGTTGTTACATTTTTGTGTATCTGTAACATGTTTGGGATTGTTGTGGAAAATGGCATCATGTAGCAGTTGCTGTTAGTGTGGCAGATGGTGCGGATTTGCACAGTTAATATCTCCATCCATTCACTGAGAGTTTCTTGTACACATAATACTTATTTCTTACTTACTCACTCCATGCAGCAGAGTCCTTCTTGAGAAGTTAACTGGTTTTCAGCCATTCAGGAAATTCTCTGCATTTCATGGAACTTGAAGGTTCATTACTGCAATCACAAGTGCCCGACGCCTGTCCGCATCCTGAGCCAGATTGATCCAGTCCATACTCCCACATCTTACTTCCTGAAGATCCATCTTAATATTATCCTTCTCTCTATGCCTGGGTCTTCCAAGTGGTCTTTTTCCCTCAGGTTTCCCCACCAAAACCTTCAATACACCTCTCCTCTCCCCCCATATGCTACGTGCCCTGCCCATCTCATTCTTCTCGATTTGATCACCCGAACAATACTGGGCGAGGCGTACAGATCATAAATCTCTTCATTATGTAGACTTCTACCCTGTTACCTCATCCCTCTTAGGCCCAAATATTCTCCTTAACGCCCTATTCTCAGACACCCTCAGCCTACATTCCTCCCTCAATGTGAATGACCATGTTTCACACCCATACAAAACAGTGGGGAAAATTATAGTTCTGTATATCTTAATCTTTATATTTTTGGATAGTAAACTAGAAGATGAAAGATTCTGCACCGAATATTAGCAAGCATTCCGTGACTTCAGTCTGCTCTTATTTGCTTCCTGAAAAGAACTTTGATTCTTTAGGGTTGTTCCTAAATATTTGAACTGTTCCACCCTCTCAAAGGAACTATTACCTATCTTTATATTGTGACTTTGTCCTGCATTCTGATCTCAAGACATGACCGTGTACGTAGTTTTATGATCATTTCCTTCTAGTCCACTCTCCTTACTATTAATGTCATCAGTGTAAACCAGAAGCTGATGTGTACCATTTAATTTCAAGCCATCGTAGCTTACCTGAACCCTCCTAATGGCATACTCTAAAGCAAACCTGAAAAGCAGTGGTAATAAAGCATCTCCTTGTTTCAAACCATTCTTAATAGGAAACATGAAACATGTCAGACAATTGTTTGCCTACCTGGACTGTGCTGTAGGTTTCATTCAGACACATTAGCCTTATCAGTTTCGTGGGGATACAAGACTCCTTGAGAATATTATACAGACCTCCCTCCTAACTGAATCATAAGCTTTCTTGAAGTCTGTAAATAGCTGATGCACTGCTGCATCGTATTCCAGTTTTTTCTCAAGTCCAATTTTTTCTCAAGGATTTGATGAATGTAGAATATATGATAAAGCAGTTGACCTGTTGCATAGAAATCCACACTGACAATCCACAATAATTTCCTCTGTGTATAGAGTTAACCTTGACAGCAGGATGTTGGATAAAATATATGCGTAGTTGACAAAATGATATGCCCCTATAATTACTGCAATCTGTTGTGCACGTAATATGTGAATGATGAATACTTTGTTTTGGAACCATTGCATCATCATCTATGTACTTACAGGCTAGTGGCCCACTCCACTTTTGACCTACCTTGTTTTCATTAATTGGTTCTTTTGCATTCACCTTTGTACATCTTCATTTTGGTGATGGATCTGGCATATATTTTAACATGTGACATGTAAATGTTTTACCTCTTCAGTATTTTGTGTGTCATGTCTCAAAGGAAAATTGTTTGTTTTGCAGGTCTTTCCATGATAATGACCATAAGTTAGGTCTCTCAAGCCGTGACTTCAGTGGTTCATGGTCAGAATCTCCATTAGAATCACACTATGGAGACTTCAAAGAAGAAAAGAAGAAACAGCCTTCGGATTACTTCCGTGATGAGAGACGTGAAACAGTTCGTCATCCTGTACCTGGACCAATAACCCGTGAAAAGTTAGAGGCTGCAGAATTGCGCAGTGAGCCTAAACGGAATCTCACACAACTGAAACGCTCGACCTCAGGTGGTGGCCTAGGGGTTGGCATTGATAAGAAAGTTGATAATAAGAAAAGTGAGAATCAGGTAAGAAAATCTTACTAAAGCAAAGGCTTTCTGTCTTAGTCATAAGGGTGATGTTACGTAACATGGCACAGTGCAGTGCAGAGGAGGAAAAGAGATGGTAGTATAGCAGCTCGTCATGTGTGAGCCGCCATTGTTTAAATTTAGGCAGTCTTTTGTGTGTGAACAGTTGGGCTTTGAGTTTTCACTTAAACACGGTGTGCTCAGAATAAATGCCGGTTTCAATTTGCAAGCAAATTTTTGCTTATATAAGCCCCTTCCTTTTGCAACTCATTAATTCCCAGTTGATTGTCGTGGTTGCTGTCATTTTCTAATCTTCTCAAGTGCAGATTGTCACAGCATCCTTCAGTGGTCTGCCCACAGGCATCACCATTGCAGCATCTCTGTTCCCATAGCTTTGTTGTTAGTGGTGAACTTTGGTCTTGTGTTGTATTGATTAAATCCTGGGGCAGTGTTGTGTGTCATGTTTGTAATAATGATGTGCCTGATTTTTATACATTTTCAGTACAATTTTAATGGTGTATTGTTGTTTCTGGGTTAATTGCTAGGAATGTAATATAGTAATACAGTAACTGAGCATTAATGTGCTCCCTTACTTAGGTGCCATTCTGTGTTCTATGAAGATGAAATTCATATGTTTGGGAGACATTTTTGACCTCCAGAAACAGTTACAATTTATAACTTGTTAAGTAATGGAAAATATTCCTTTTACAAGTTCACAGTGACTATTTCTCAAGGAAAGAACTAAGCTCATAAAGTGAAGGGTTACTGTAATTGAGTGGCTTCCCTGGTTATATGTGGGTAGTAAATTTGGATGTTTGTCAAATATAGCACATGTTTGGTGTTGGTGGAGTGTGCTGCTACAACAGAATGTTGGTTTTGTAGCCTGATTTCTGAATCCCATCATGACGTCCTCCATGAGACTTGAAACAGACTGCCAGTTGCCGTTCTGTAACGTTGTGGCTAAACGCTGTCCCAGCAGACCCACACACAGGTGGGTACCTACATACAGCGCCACTCCACCCACCATTACTTATGAAATTCATCGGCTTGTCATTAGTAGACAGCAGTGGCAGTGGGCAGGGCCTTTCAGGCCCCTGAACTTCGTAATGTGTACTCATTTCTGTGCCAGCTGTTGTTACCAGAAGGATCACACAGATAAGCAAAACTACAAGGCTACATTCCTTGTGGTTGTGGAGCAGCAGACCACACTGCCAGACCCCTAATGGGAGAAGAAATCCATACCATTGATAAACCACCAAAGAAAATGGGAACCCATTTCAGAGTGACTGAGGACATGCAACTCCCTATAGAAGTATCAGTGTTGGCAGGAATCGTGCTCTCTGACTAGCCGCATCTCCATCAAGATTTCGGAACATACCTGAGACGCAAGGCTGTTGCGGGATGAGTACTTCACCGGGACTGAATGTAACATTGCAGTTAACAAAACAAAAGCCCTAGCAAGCATGTATACTGTCTGCTCCCATATCATTGCCAAAGCCACTGAAATCAGCCTTGCAGATTCAGCTGTGAGGTCAAATAGACAATGAGTTATGCTGCTTGGTCTTTTCTGTTTTCCTTCAGGCTTGGTGCCTTAGCTGTCTCACTGGATGGCAGTGTGCTCATGCCATGGTCCGTTCTGTTTGGATAGCACAACATTGCAAATTACCGCCCTTAGTGTGATTGTGAGACTAGTACTGGGCTGCATCCTCCTGACTTGGAAGGCAAATGGCTGGGTATAATAAAATGACTGTAAACCCACATCTCCCTTTTCCCCAATTGCAGAGGCCTTCAGCCAGCCGAATTACATCCAGGTTGCACAGCAGACAGCAGCCTCTGTAACTGAGCCACTCTGGGCTCACACCCCAGACATCCAGCAATCTGACAGTAGTTCCCCCCCCCCCCCCCCCAAAAAAAAACCCCAGGGACATATTGCCATTTATAGCACCTGTGTAGGCCCACAGCCAAGACAGGAAACCTATTAGCACAGCAAAGGTCCTTACTGTGTCACAGTCCAGTAATGTGTTTCATGTAGAGGGATGTCTGAATGGACCAGAGGACTTTGCTGTATTTCTCACAAGTCTGTGCCCTTATATACCATTTTGGTTGATCTTGTTTGATCTGGTTTGGTCGTGACTGCTGTCACCCTGAAAGTTCCACCTGCAGTCTGCTCTGAAGTGGGAAACTTCAGAACATTACACTGCCAAACCCCAGAAGCTGAAATCGTATATTCTGTTATGAATAGGTGGATAAACCTGAAAGAAAACAAAGTGAAGTTGTTGATGCATGGAATCGCAGTGCTGCACAAAAGAATACAGAGCGCACAGTCCCTTCACATACTGATTCAGGCAGTCCGTCAACTGCAGGCAGAGGTTTGGAGACAGCAAGTAAACTGTGGGCTGATTCCCTGCCACCTTGTGAACCTGTTGAGTCACCTCCAAAACCAGTAGCAGCTGTGCCAGAAGAAAAACCAAAGTCTGTAAGCAGTGATGTCAAGAAAGAATCTGAAAAGAAAGATGTAGCAGGTGGGTATCTGTAGTGAGGAGTTTGGATGTTCTTACAAGACAAGACAGTTGAAAGACAACATTGCATTGTGTTTTATTTAAACAAAATTCGTGCTTTTGATGTTTTATGATTTTCTTGCTGGTATTTCACAAATTTTTGAACCAAATAGTTGTGTGGCATTGAAAATGGTTACTAAAATTGCAGTCACATTGAGAGGTTACTGTGTATTGTGATGCATGATTGAGCATGGAATGAATCAGGATGCTTAGCTCCCTCACTGCATTATCATCATCTTATTGTTACTGTCATTATATGATGCATTGTTAAAACTTGTTCTCTTTTATAGATGTGAAAAGTGATAGTACTGAAAAAGTGAAAATTGAAACTAAAGAGATTGATAATGAAACAGAAAGGTTAAATGAAGAGACAAAGAAAGATGAAGCCATTAGTGAGGTGGAAAACAAACGTGAGAAGACTGGACGAAATCGTGCTGGACGAGGTCGTTCAGATCAGGTGTGGTAACAGTAATATTTGAACTGAAATTACTGCAAGTTGAATATATTTCTGTTCCTTTGTGCTTGCTACATATTGCATCTGATCTGATTTACAGGTTCGTGGTGGGAGGCAGAATTGGGGTAGCTATGCAGTTTATCGTGGTGGTTGGGGTCCACAGAGAGAATTACGGGGTCGTCGAGGTGGGCACAGAATTCCTGGCGGGCGGAGACCTTCTTCACGAAGTGGAGGGGAATGGGGCCAAGGTAGTGAGTCAGAACTGTCTGGGGATGAAGTCTCTGCATCGACCGAGTCTGGCAAAGAAGATGCCGGACGGGTACCAGGATCTCGGAGAGTTGACAGGGAACGGGACGCACGGAGGCCGCCCAGGTGAGGGTGTGCTAGTGCTGTGAAGTGGCAGATTGTGGCATGCAGTCTTTATAATGTGCTGTCACCAATAGAGTTTTATTTGTGTTTGAGTTCCGGTAATGACTGGCATTTGGACGTAATTAAAATGTTAAAAAATAATCTGCTCTCTGTACGGATTAACAAATGTGCACTCAGTCTGTGAGGCGCGCACAAATTTTACTGCACTGACATTTGTGCGCAAGAGAAACCTTACCTATCCAAGGCTTTACAGTTCTCTTAACCATCTTATTTATTGTGTTATAGTGTAGAGGACATCTAAAACACTGCCCCTTGTGTTATACAGAATATCATTTGTATCTCAGAATGAATGGAGAAATTTTGGTCACCAGAGATTTGTTTTACCGTAAGAATGAAGATTCCTAACAGGATGAAGATATCAAAGAGGCAGAGCTGTTCCTGTCTACGTGGTGATTGCACATGTGGGATGTAGGCTTGGATGTGTAGTTCCACTTGCTTTTAACCATGTTTTTAGAATGAATTGAGTGGTCACTGTGACACCCTCACTGCTTAACCCCACTAATGAACTCCTGTAGCCATTGAATAGGAGGTTGGATGGATCCAAGAGCAGGTCTGGGTGGTCTAGAGAAGAGATGAATGTCAAAGGTGTAATGTCTTTTATAATTAAAGTTAAAAGTTGGAACATCTTCCGGAAACGTCTGGCCTTGCACTTGACCTCTTCCAGAACTGTTCGTGATGTCATCATTTTCATGCACTGTAAGTTTTGTAGTGAGATATTTATAATTTGAAACACCATGCAGGGAAAAAATCATTCAGTAATTCGCGTCTGAAGTTCTGTGTTGAAGGTATGTTACGCTTAAGGTTAGTAGATCTCTAGACTCGAGGAGTGTCATCCCCGTTGTGTATATCAAAACTACAATAGATTAATAATCAACAGTGGCAGTCAAAAACACAACTATATTTGTAAATACAATAATTTACCAACTACATGTTCGGCCTAATTCGGCCATCTTCAGGTTGGACTACAGCATCAGAGGAAAATAATCTGTCTGATCTAAAAGCAGGTGTGCAGGGGAGGGGATGAGATCTCGTTTACAAATATGGGGTTAGTGGCTGAAATGGTGTTGGCACAAGTGTGTGTCCGCTTGGTGAGTTCATTTGTTGGTCGGTCGGCCCGCGGGGTTGGTTCTTGAGGCACGGTGGCCAGGTGTCGGAAATAGTAGGTTTGAAATGGCCACTGTACGTGTGCTGCTGTGGAGGGTCCACTCCCATGTTGGGAGATCAGGTGGGCGCTTGGCTTTGCTGCTAGAAAATGTTAAAAAATGTGGGATGTCTTGATAAGACCGAAAAAACATGGTAAAGGTATTATGGTTCGACTAAGTGTCAAAAAAGGTATAATCATGTATGTATGTGTAAGGTTTTGTAGTGTGGCTGGGTTCGTTTACTTACAGAATGTAATTGTTCTTCGGTCGGGGACGTAGCTGTTAGTGTCAATTTATATATCCATTTCCGGAACTCGTATGCTGGTAATCACAGCACTTATAGTCTATATAACAGTGCAGGTAAAAGAACTTTTTACACTCAGCGAGTTAATTAGCACTAAGTCTTACTGTAGAATGTAGTTGTTCTTCGGTCAGGGACGTAGCTGTTAGTGTCAATTTATATATCCATAGTTATAGTTGTGTTTTTGACTGCCACTGTTGATTATTAATCTATTGTAGATCTCTAGACCTCGACCATTGTCTGTTAGAACAATTTCTGCAGTGCCAGGTGAGGTTAGTGCTTGTACTGTTGAATTGCTACAGTGTGGACTGTGTTAGGGTAGAGATTAGAATATTTTACAATAAGTTATTGTTACGTGAGATTAGAAGTTGTCATCGTGGTGAGTGCAGATTTCCTGTGTGTGGTGGCATGTAGTCTGTTAGCTATTAGCAGTGTTTACTTGTGCCTCAGTCTGCAGGGTGCAGTATATTGGTACATTTTACTACACTTGACATCATCTAAGAAGACTTCAACAGCAATTAGAAGTGGGTGTTTTATTCTGCAGAAAGTGCTCAAGGGCGTGACACCAAGACATACACATTGCTGCTCAGTGCAGAGATGGTGGTGGTTCCATTGTTGGATTTCATATGTCTCTCTTCTTTGCTTTGAAAATTGGCAGGAACAATTCATATTTGAAGTATTGTATATTGACATCTGTTACAGCATGCAATTATCTCTTGCATTCTTACTTCATCTTTGAGAGGTCCCAGGTTCCAATTTTGACCTGGAAGTGACGTCCCGTCACAGATTTTCCTCAGCCCTCCTTACAGATGGTTGGAGTACCTGATGCTGTATTGTGAGATCTTTCTTCCATGTTCTGTCGAGTTAGCTGTTCAAAGACCATTTCATACCATATAATTTCACATGCTGACAGCTTCATTAATAAACCATAAATAAATGCAAGGTGTTAGGTTTTGACAGCAGTGTTGTTGAGGGTTCATGCCTTGTGGGATGTGGCGCTGCATCGTTCGATTTGTGTTCCCCAGCATTCCTTTTAAATGTTGAGAGCCATCACCCCACCAACACATCTCCACAGCTGCTTTGTTGTGGTGTACATTTTGTGTGTGTTTTGGGCATGCTGCTTTGTCAACATGTTAAATTTGCTTTCTTATGTCACCCTCAGGTCCCCCAAACAGAGTGGCAAGAAGTTGCAGAAAGATGAACGTAATCGTGATATGCGACAAGCAGAAGGAGAGAAGAGTTTTGCAGGCTCAGAATCTCGTCGATATGACAAACGTGGAAGTTACGAGAGCAACAGGGGTGGGCGGGAGGGTTTTGCCCCTCGTGGTGAGCCTTCACGCAGGGGTCGGGGTGGGTTCCGAACCCGTGGTAGTGTAGGGAGGCGAATGGATGGCTACGGCCCCCCACCATCCAAAAGTCCATTTGGGCAGCCCACTGAAGATTCAAAGCTTATAGGTAGGGATGTGTAAATTTTTGCATGATTTGTGAATTTGGTGTGATTGATGTTTGAAGACATGAATAAGCAGGTGGAAGTGAGTTTGAATTGAGAACAAAAGAGAACTTCTTTGAGTTTTCCTTGTTCCTTTTTAGGATTAATTTATCATTAATTTTAAGTTCCGTGTTTTAATACAAGAAATGTTTATTTGTAAAAGTCCAGTACATTTTCTAGCAAATTAATGAGGGAGTTTGTTGATCTGTATAGGACCAGAATCAGTAGCATGTCCACAATTTGAAACATATTTATTTTATCAGATATGCTAATTTCCATCCTTCAAGCTAGTATTTCATTTTTTTGCCTCTAGAAAGTATTAAGAATTATGTAATAATACTGGTTAATGATGAGAAATTCAAAGTGGTGTTCAGTGATGTCAAAAATTTAAATACTTTTTTATAATTCTGAAGTTAAAATGTCTTTGTTTACTGTCTGTGATTTCAAGAAACGTGTTGAGCATTTACATAATTTATGTGTTTGTGATTTGAGAAATATATTGTTCAAAGTGGTGTGTCTGTTGTGTTTGAATGTAAACCTGTCAGCATGATGTGTTGACAGTCTTCAGAGGTTGTGGAATGCCAATGCTAGAAACAGTGTCTTTTTTTTCCTGAAAGAGGGAAGTGAATTTGTGATGTTCGTAGTGTGTGAGGCTGTTGATCAGTGCACCAAAGTGCTACCAAAGCATTAACACATTCCAGTATTTGGTTTGTTGTAACCAGTTTTATTAATTCTGTTTTACTGTTCTGTCTTGGTTCTCTCTTGCCCGGCTGGTACAGTGCTTCATGTGTTACACACTTCTCACTTAATTTGCTGCTGAACTACGTTTTTATCTTCCATTCCTTGGGTGTGTACAGGTTCTCATTATATGCGACCTAAAATGCAGCTGCACTCGTGGCTGGTTAATTCAGTTAACATTTGGAAAGTGCAGTTGTATTTATGTGTTCACCTAATCTTAGACTGTGAAAAAAAATGCCCTTTTGAATTGGACAAAACTTATTGGTAAACAAATTTCTTTTATTTACAATAAATGGCTACATGTTTTGGCTTTTATATCAAAGCTATTGGCAGGTTACCCCTCAACAAGGAATACAAGGGTGTATCCAAAAGTTCCAGGACAGTGCTTGTAAAAAGAAGTTTGCTTACCTTGGATGTTAAATTCCTCCATCACCTTCAAAGTACTCCCCTT
>Ga0209628_10004098_pt1 | contig 10432 bp, 7 predicted proteins | sample TergutCu122P4_FD_187285 | JGI IMG/M metagenome (GOLD analysis project Ga0209628, IMG submission 187285) | Cubitermes ugandensis P4 segment gut microbial communities from Kakamega Forest, Kenya - Cu122 P4 (SPAdes) (version 2) | ecosystem: Host-associated > Arthropoda: Insects > Digestive system >... | reverse complement strand
AGAGTCACTACCATAAGTCCTGACAACCACCTCTTCCCCATTCCCCAAAATAAATGTGACACTGGAAGTAGGGTACATAAATTTTAAAGCATGTGGCATGTACATATATTACCATCAGATCAAGGTATATGTACAGGCAAGGGTGCACATATTTTCCAAAAATCTAGGAGCCACCTCAAAATTTTAGGTGCCAGCAGGGTAACAAGAAGCAAGGATCATAGTGAGGACCTGTAGGTGCTACTGTACAAAATTAATGTAGCACCTTATTTGAGTGATATGATGAGTTAGATAGATACATATCCTTTAGTTTAATGTTGTGAATATTGCATTTACAGGCTGAAAAACTTACGAGGGCCATGATTGCAGCACATTATGCAGAACTGGTTGCCTTACAAACATCTCTTGTCAATTCTGTTCCTCTTGGTCAAGGGGCAGACTGTCTTTTAGAACTGAACTCTGCTGAAGTTGCTAATATTATCACACATAAACTGAGGTGAGCATTTATTATAGCTATTATAATGTACAGTGATTATTTAATTATATATTATATATATTCACAGAAACTAGGGACAGTTGCATAATGATAAGCTTTTGCACCCTTTACCAAGTATTGTTAATTGTCAAGGGCAGAGATGGGAGAGATCAGGATTATGTACAAGATTTTAGGATATGAGGATGCTGCCTGGATCTACTGGTCTCAGCAGGGACCAGAAGTGGTCCCTTGTGAACAAGGTTTTGAACTTCTGGGTTTCATAAAATGCTGGGATTATTAACATAAGAAGGACTCTTCTGTGTACAGTTAATATATATTATAGAGTATTACAGGGGTGCTGATAAGTCCTTAGCCCGACCAGGAAGGAAACAAGCTACAGCAATAGAAGATTTTGAGTTTCATATATCCTATTTATAATCATAATTGGAGGAATATTAGTACTATTTATATATGTAACAAGACTAGCAGCAAATGAAATATTCTCACCATCAAACAAAATACATCGGGAAGTAGGTCGGGCTAAGGACTTACCAGCAACCCGGTACAGTCAAACTACAACTACATATCAACAATGTGCATTATTAGCAGTGCTGTGACTATTGCTGCCTGCTGGGATGTGACGCCAAATACTGCAATAGATACGTACTTCATTTCTTTGTACCTCCTATTCCTTACTATGGCCCTCACTTTTATTGTTATTTTACTGTGCGATTTTATTGTATTGTACTTGGCTTTTATTATTTCTTATCATTTTTATATTTATATTTATTTCTCTTGTCTCTTACCTACCTTCTTTCCTTCCTCCTACATATTGTCATTCTTCTCCTCTAACATTTCCTTTCAGTCCATCCATAGATGTAGTCCAAGTCTTCTGTTCCCTATTTCTGAACTTTTTTTTATTTGGCTTACTCCTCTGTCCTGTTGCTAGAAGTAAAATGTTGTTCCAGAATGTTGATACCTGTGTGTCAGACTGTACCAATTACATTCCATGTGACAGTAATCTTTACACTCACTGCTGTGAGAACCTCACATCTCAAATGCCTCTATTAGCACAAAAATTTCTTTGTTACTCTTTGTGTTCCTTATATCCTTGCCCAGTAATTACAAGCAGCAGCATATCTAAGTATCTCTGTCCATGTAATTCAGTACTCTAACAGTTTTTATTCTTGTGCTCTTAGTTTCCCTCAGGCACGCATTGTGACTCGAGCATATCGCCATCCTGTGGACTGGGGAGCAGCCCTCTTTGAGCACTGCATTGTTCAGGGAGATGTAAGCTACCTCACAGACTTCATATATAACATGCCTCTTACTTCTGCCGTGGTGGAGGATGTGGCCAGAAGGTTAGTTTTTGTATAATACACTGTCACTGAGTGTGCCAGGTTGACTGGGACACTGTAGGCTTCCTATACAGCGAGATCCAGCAGCTCCTTCCCCAAAAAGCTGACTATTCACATCTGTCTAGTGCAGAGGTGAAGGATGTGTGGGGCTTTTCCGTTCCCCTGATATGTCTTCATGGCATGATAAAGACAGCTGTACCCTCAGGAGCTCCTATCAGAGTTAGCTTGCAGTATGTTGGCTTACTTGTTCTAATATTTAATCTTCCTGCAACTGATGTCATTGGTAGTTGCACTTTCATATTTACCTTCTAAACATGTCTTTCTTATCTGGATAGGATGTCATTTGATTGTTGTCCCATGCTTGGAAAAGAATATATACAGCTTCTCATAGGCTGTGGGAGTTCAGTAAGTCTGCACTCTGGCTTTTATAACCCACCATTTGTATACACCATTGGTACTTTCAATTGGAAATAAAAAAAAAAAAGAAAGACAAGGGAACTTTCCATCAGCACTGAAGGGTTCCCACAAGGTAGCTAAATGATTAATAAATTACCTCCTCCTCATTTGTGGATGCCACCTGACAAAGTGCCATGGTAAATGAAAACTGTCGTGATTGAGATATGTTGTTACCAAGTGTGCACTGCCATTGTTTATCAAGAATTTTCCCACTCATCACAGCAGGTTAAATGCATGTAACCCCAGCATGTATAGAGATAGTACAATTACACATGGAGATAAAATCAAAATGCACCCTAATTTCATATGTTGATTGTGGCAAAAACACATTTACTACATTGAATTATGTGTTATATTTCTCAATCAGATTTCAGTTGGGAGCAAATATTACCCACGAGATGGCCGAGCAGATGAAGAAATTTGTAATGGGAATTTCAGATGTTGAAGTTAAGTACCGTTTGGCTAGTCACTTGGGTTTCCGGGATGTTATTGAGAGCTTGTTGAATGGCCCAGAGCTACCGTACCTGAAAGACACAGTCTGGCAGAGTGGATTCAGCAGGCAACACAACTACCTTCAATGAAAACTATACACTCCAAGTAAGAAAGAGTATTGGTTTTTATGACCTAAAATAGCTCAGGCACTAAAGCAATGTGGGCTGCAGCTTGCTTCCTGACAGGGGCAGTAATTTTTATCTTCATCTTTGCATCCAGACTGGCTATGGAACTTCAAAGTACTCATATTAAATTGACTGATTTTACCCGTGTGACTAATTTTCACATAGAAAAAATTAAATATTTAGTCACCACAAATTTGTTTATATTTTTGAAATAGTAAAGCACTTCTTAATACACAATGTTTGACATTATCAGTCATTTTCTATAAGTTATCATTGCCCTTCAGTAATTGCAAAGTTACATTGTCAAATGAAGAGGCTGGGGAAAATGCCACACAGAGCTGGACACAGGGAGAAAACAGGTGATGGTAGATATATTCTAACATTTAAGCATATGCGCTTGAGCCATGTTGATTGTCATAGCAAACATCATTTTGATTGAAAATTGTCTTCTGCACAGTTTGAATGGAATGGTAGGACTGATGGACATACCTGAATCCCAGGTACAAAGGTAGTATTTCTAGAGCCAATAGCTTTGGCTGCTATGCAGTGCTTGCGCAAGCTTTACAATCATTTGTACTGTGTTCTCCAACCCTTCACTGGCATTTAAATTTCTAATCACCATGACAACATTGTTGATTTTCAGGTTCTGTCTATCTGCTGGTAAACCTGATGGTTACAAACGGTTCAAAAACTCAATAGGATAATGCTGTTCACATGAATTATCTCCATAAATTATAGAGTCTGTACTATGGTAAGTTCTTGAATCGTCTTTGATTAAAGTATTTGTGATCTGGTCATTAATTTTGGTGCAGTCTTTATTCTTTGGACTCAGTATTGCAGTGTTGGTTAGAGTGTATGTGAGCTCTGTTAATGTAACCAGTTTGGCAATTGACAGTATACTGCCACCACTGGAGGCCAAGAGAAGCTAACATATTTCATATACTTTCCTTTGCCTTTGCTGGAGGTAGCACTTTTAGTTCTTCATATTACCATGTTTCATTACGAAACAGCTTGTCTGAGAAGAGATTAATAAATACAAATGAGAATGCCATCAATGTGGAATCATAAGCTATCTAAAAATGTCTATCTTGAAAAATTCATTTGTTAGTGCAGCAGATCCTGATTTTACAAACAGTCATAGTCATTAAATATATATGCAGCAATGAGGCTCTTGCCCTGACTGGAAGGTACTCCATCTAGAGCTGAGGTTAGGCACACAGTAAGCTTCTCTTCCCATCTCTATACCCCTGGTATTTGACAGAGGCACAAGGATATGTTTACCTTCATTTCTTTCTTTGGTGGAGTTAATCTCTTTTAATACATTACAAAAGTCTTGTAGCCAGGAAAGAGATTTCTCGTGTCTACATCATCCAGACCTGTTCAGTGGGTACCATGAGCTCTTGTCCCTGCAAGCAGGGGAAAACTGATAATGACAGGGGAAAATCACATTGCTTTAAGAGAAACCTGTTTCGCTGCCACCTAGTCCATCACAAATCCCCCTTTGCTTGGGATTGAAATTGGGTTTTGGTGGTGCGAGGCTGGTAACTAGAGAGTGAAGCTGACTACATACCATCTAGTGCTGAGGTAGCGATCTAAACCTCCACTCCTCATGTATTTTCACAACATGTTGCTTGCATAAGTGCAGGGACTTTACCGCCTTATTTCACCTTTTGAAATGTTAAAATTTTTATTCTTTAAGTGCTGGAAGGGATTTTTTTTTTTCATTCCAGCGAGATCTGAACTGTAGATCACCCTTGAAAAATCTACAAGTGACGACAATCTACAATTGTCATCATCATCATCATCATCATCATCATCATCATCATTAATTTTTTGGAGTTCAGTTTTTACAGTGCTTAAGGCAGCCTACCAATTAACAATGAGCTTGAATCTTGAGTTGAGGCATACCCGTTGTGTATGTAACATAAAGGTATGGTGTAAGGAAGTCAAACACAACTAGTTTATTAATTATAATGTTGTCATTCTATTAACAACAACTTTATAATTAAATAAACTAGTTGTGTTTGACTTCCTTACACTGTACCTTTAACAATGGGCTGTCACAGTGGAATCCCATCACCATTTGGTACATATGATATACATTTACAAATATTTTGTCGTATTAAACCAGTGATACTTGACTTTGTCCAAATGTCTACGTAAATGTCTTATTTGAGCTTTTTAGTTCATCTGTATATTTTTGTGTAGGCTGTCTCCTTATTCATATTTAACCATTTGTCATTTAAAAATTTTGTTCCCCAATTATAGTGTCTAAACAGTCCAGTAATACATGTTTTAACATCCTCGTCACCTCACCATAATGGGCATTTTTTCTTACTTGTGTTCCTTCTGCTCATTCGTTTCAACTTCCCACTCTTGCTAGCAGCCATGCTATTCCACTTCTTTCTTTGCTGGAACAACATTCTATATGTGGTCTTTAACCCCAAATGAAATTCATTGCTCTTTTATGACATTTTTGCTGCAGTCCCATCTTCAAGGGTCCAGCAGTCCAAGAAGATCCTTCTACCAACATATGCTGTGTAAGAACCCAGAAGAGCAAAAACCTTATCTACACTGTGCCAGAAGCCTGAAATCTCGCAATGTAGTGTAATTACCTTTTCTCTTCAGACCTGTGAAACATGTACAATTGTACATTTTAGTTTGTATGTTCAATTTTAAGACTCCACCTTCTGTTGTCATATATAAATAAACAAGTATAGTGCAACATGTATATTTTTAAGCAATACTAAAGAGTGACCCTACATACATGAAATGAAATACCATTTTATTCTAGTGCTGTTGTACATTTCATTCCAGTGTGTTGGAGCCAAAGGTTTTAGTCCTGTGCCCTTTGTTAAGGAAAGATATTACGCTTATGATATCATGCTGTGTATATGTATTTGTGTGTGTGTGTGCGCGCGCGTGCGTGCGTGTGTGCGTGCCCATGTGTGTGTCTGCTCTTAATTTGTGAATCACTTGACAGTTGTCATAAAACTTCATGTATACATGTGTCATTGGAGGCCACCCCAGTGGTGTACTTTTTAATTTCCTGCAAACAGTAATGCCAACATAAAATATGCTTTAAATTGCAAGATGGAAGTGGCACTGTCATCATTTAGTATACAGTCTAGATAAAATGTATGATAATAGAACTCCAAAGAATGTGAAATTCTTTGAATGTAATTTTTTGTAAAATTTAAGGAGACCATAGAAAGTATTGTCAGGTTAGTAACTAGATTGTGGGCTGGACAACCCAGGGTTCAAATTCTAGCAGAGGCAAGAAATTCTCTTCTCCAGAATGTCCAGACCAGCTCTAGCGGCATATCTAGCCTCCGGTGCTAGGAGTACTGGATTCTTTCCTGGGGGTAAGGCAGCCAGAGCATGAAGTTGACCACTCACCTCTGTCTGTTGCCAAAGTTAAGAATGACTGGAGCTATAACTCTTCTCTCCCTGTATACCATCATGTCATAGGTAGAGACAACTTTATTTAGTATTATTTTGTTTGTAGAATGTAGAGAAATAATGTGATACTGTTGGAACATTCTTTAGCTTTCTGTTGATGGCAATAAACTAATGAACTATTGGAATCATTGTGAAATTTGGTTTGGTAGTGGATCATAACATACATATGTGTTATGCGTATAATTTCTTTGTAAGTTAACAATTACAACTATGGGGATTGTGGGAAACATTGAAATTATACCTGGAAAATTTAATTTAAATAGAACTGGGACCTTAGTAACGAGTTTTCACAAAAATCAAGCAACATAAAAATAACAGTAGTGTGTATGTATTTCTGGAAATATATCTGGTGTTGTTTTTATTGTTGGGGTGGAGTAACAGTGATTCTCTTGTTTGTCGTATATGACAGTTAACCGTGTTGTGAATTAAAGGTTCAAGCGTAGCCGGAATAATTTATAAGGTTACACTTTCAGTACCATGTCTTGCATTACTCATGAATGAAAATGGAGTCACTTTGGTCAGCGGCCTCTGACCTATAAAAGATTCGTCTCTCGATTCCGGGTGCACTGCACTTGATACTTTGTTTGTTTCAAAAGGGCAACAACACGTGTGAAGCTATTATGTTCATATGACGTACAAGTTCAATGTGTAATTCCAAGTGATAATTAGAAGTTTCCATCAATGGCTTCACACAGCCATTCCCAAGACTGACGTACAATTTTTACACGACACCTTCCTAGCCCATATATAAGGTAATATAATTATGCCGCAGGGGGACAATTCATCTACCTTTCGACGAAAGAACTTCTGGAAACATCTGCTGTAACTCTTCACAAGATTTTACATATTAAAACCCTACAAGTGGACTTAAAAGTACTTCTTTAGTGTCCTAACGGATCCTTTGACGAGATGACTGCTTGGTCTCCAACAAGATCCTGCCTCAGCTCCCACGGGATACAACATGTTACTGTGCTTGTATCAGCTGCAGATTACATTTGTTACCCGTAATTTTTGTCACATGACAACTAAATTTTGTTTCACATGTATTCTTCTATGCTGAATTCAAATATGTTGTTAGAAATGTTGTATCACCAACAGTTTTTGTGTGACAGAATTTTTTAGAATGCAGTTTTAGTGAATTTAGTTCTTTTTGTCAAGCTACCAGTATGTTTTAAATATGGCTGAGGCATTTTATTATATTTCATAGTGTAGGAATGTGAGCCAAATCACAGACAGCTATACTCTGCAAGCTCTGACATATACTGACAAGCTGGGACATGAAAATAACACTCATATCATTAATATGTGGAAATAAAATGCCAACTAGATGCAACAGAGGTTTTTATTGCAGATCTTATTGCTTGCTCAACATGTTTCGGGCACCACTATGCCCATCATCAGGAGCTCAAGAGTATAATACAATGGTTGCTGCCTGTGGTATTTCATGCTGTGGTTTTCAAGTTGCTGGTCTGGTGTGGAGCTGAGGGTTATGTTTCCGGTTTGCAGGATGCTGCAGCATCCTGCAACTCTTGAGCTCCTCATGATGGGCATAGTGGTGCCTGAAACATGTTGAGCAAGCAATAAGATCTGCAATAAAAACCTCTGTTGCATCTTGTTGGCATTTTATTTCCACATATTAACAACGATGCACGGTCAAAACCACATCAAACTCATATCATTGTTACTTTTGTTTAACATGCATAACAGGGATCGCCTGCAAATCCAAACACACAGTGAAATATCCAGATTTTACATCTGCAATGAGGCCAGTCCCACAAGCTGAAGAGTTGCCTATACAGAAAAATCTGATTTTTAATGATGACATCTCTGATTCTGATCGAGATCATGAACAGCAAGAAGGGGACAATTTTGAGGGCAATCTGACATTTGAAGCAAGTTATTCCTCATCTGAAACCCATCTGCTAACACAATGAGATCTTAATGACCTTGTCTGTGATTTGAATTGTCTAAAAACAAGCTGAACCCTTAGGTTCCAGACTAAAAGGGTGAAATCTTCTCCACCAAAGATACTGAAATATGTTTCTTTTGCAATTGCCAAAATGAATTCAAAGAATTTTTTTCTCAAGAAAGCAATCTGGTATTTTGTGATGATGATTGCTCTTTTATAGAGTCTCTTGGATACCAACATGATCCATCTGAGTGGCATTTGTTTATTGATTCTTCAGAAATTAGCTTGAAAGGGCATTTGTTGGACCTGAAATAGGAGAGTTAATACAGGACATAAAATTTGAAGACCAACTAGGTGAAGTGGAAAAAGCAGCATGGATATTATTAAAAAATGTCAGTACCAGTTTTTTGGGAAATCATAAGGAAGCAAATTGTGGTGATATGGTGGCTGATCTTATATAACACTACAAAGCTATAGGGTGTAATATGTCTTTAGAGGTGCATTTCTTAAACTCTTACTTAGACTTCTTCCCCTAAAATCTCGGGGCAGTGAGGGATGAGAATGGAGAGCGATTTCACCAGGACATTTCCACCACGGAAAAGCGGTACCAAGGCAAGTGGAGTCCCAGTGTGCTGACTGATTATTGCTGGACACTCAGAACAGATGTTCCATAGGTAAAATATAGCAGTAAGTCATCCACTGTTACTTTTTAGGTAATGTCTATTCTGTCTGTAATATTATGTAAATTCAAGTTTTCTTCAAACTTAAACCGCACGTCACTTAAAAACCTTGCCTGGTAGATAAAAGTAACAACATACTTGAATTCAGTGCAAAAAATGTATTGGGTTTACCTACTTTTGTTTGTTTGGCAAAAAATAAAAATTATTCTTTTATCCAGTATTATAGGTGAATGAATATTGAGCATTACTTGAATGATTAATTGGTGTGGAGAAACTCAGAAGTGTGTAACGTAAAACCCTTCCCAGTGTTTACTACATATTCCACATGGACTGTCTTTGGATTGAACCCAGGCTTCTGCAGTGAGAAACTGGCAACTGACTGCCTGAACTGTGGCTTAACCATACTTTATAAGGTATGAAATAAGGCTGTAAGTGTTCTGCTCAGAATTTTATTTTATTTTATTTCATGCATGTTGTCTTGGCATATTACACTGATTGGCACAGGAATAGCTACGTTTGTGAAGTACTTCTGAATCATCAGATTTAAGGAGTGTGAAAGAGTGTTTAATCAGCTTATGAATTTGTGAATTATTTCATGCTTATGCAATAAGTATATGTCACTAATCTAGACAATAGTTACCAGAATTCGAGCTTCACTGCAGTATTTGAATTGTGCACTTACAAGTATGTACAACTGTTTTCTTAATTTTAAATAGTGTGTATCTAAGGCATAAGTTTATTGTATTTATTTCTTTTCTATAGGATTTCTGAACACAGAAGTTTAAGTTACAGACACCATATTTTTTGTAGTATTTCCATCAGTAATGCTTAAGTTTTCTTTACCACAAAGCAGAATTTTCTTTGTTCCAGAATCATGATAATTTTAATTTTACAGAGTTTGTAAATGTGTGTTTGTTCTCCTGAAGCACCAGCAATCGCCCATATTTACTATCTGAAAAGTGTATTCTTGCGTCCTTCTAATGATGTGAGGCTCATTAACTGACACTCCTTTACTGAATAGCATCCCTTTCAATCCTGGTTTTCTTTTTATGTTTTTATTTGTAAATATGAAAATGAAACCATTCAGCAAAGAACAGTGTCCAGGCATGTAACATGCATATTTCCTGCCACTGTTGTCATTGACTTGCATGGCTGCCACTAACGGCATGTGCTGATATAGGTATATTACAAAATAGTTGACATTTTTGAATGTATTAGCACATGTGTTTTCTTTTATTCTTGATTTAATCTGTCTTGGGACTATAATGGTTAAAATCGTACATATAGATGCAGATTGGTTTAGGCTCTCATAGTTATTTCCAACTGAAATATCTTTCATTCTTAGGTGATAACATAATACTGTGGTGGACTGATATACTGGCATTTTTGAGAACTTGGCTTTTATCCATTTTTAAAGCACAGTGACTACAAATGTAATTTGGCACTTATACTTAGTGTGTGTGTGTGTGTGGGGGGGG
>Ga0209628_10004096_pt1 | contig 10439 bp, 7 predicted proteins | sample TergutCu122P4_FD_187285 | JGI IMG/M metagenome (GOLD analysis project Ga0209628, IMG submission 187285) | Cubitermes ugandensis P4 segment gut microbial communities from Kakamega Forest, Kenya - Cu122 P4 (SPAdes) (version 2) | ecosystem: Host-associated > Arthropoda: Insects > Digestive system >... | reverse complement strand
ATTTTTTTCGCCCCTTAAAAATCCGACGGCTTCGGCCAGGTTTGAACCCGCGAACTTGGGTACTAAAGGCCAGCACGCTACCCCTAGACCACCGAAGCTTGGGTATAGGGGATAAAACATAGGTGTACACCAGGGTTTTATATATTGTTAAAAAATCTAGGAGCCACCTCAAAATTCTAGGTGCTGTATGAGTATGAGCAATAATTGGGTTTGAGCCCCTTCAGTCTCGATGCACCTAGGCCTTTACATGGGCCTTTTGTGCCCCATAGTCTGACGTCAAGTCAAGGGAGCCCAGTTCCTTTGCTAATGTTCCAGATGGCCCCCAGACTTAACATCCTCTGGGTCCAAAAACAAAGAACCCAAGTGTACATGTTTGAGTGAGGCCAAAGCCTCACACTCACACAAGACGTGAATTGAGGTTTCTTCCTGTACTCCACACCGTCTGTATAAGGGGCTGCAACTCAGCCCCATTAAGTGTAGATGTCTTCTCAGGGTGCACTCTGGAATTTATCCTATTAAAGGACAGAAGTCTGGTCTTAGCGATTGAACTAGGGCCTGAAATCATCTTTCGAGTCTGTCTCTGTTTACTGATTCATCTTTTTGCTTCTATTCTGCTTAGAGACCCCTAGTGTAGGTGCTATAAGTGTAACATGAAGCAAATTCCATACAGAGGCCTCACAGCTGTTACACACTATTGTACAAAATTTAGTCACCACGGCAACTGGGCACCTAGGATTTGTGCATCCCTGATTTATACCTGTATATAGGGACTAACAAGTATTGTTCATCACTTCTGTAAGCCTGCTCATGTTACACAAACATGTCAATTCAGCAGCAAGTTGAATCATAGTGTGTCATGCACATTTTGTGTGATAAACAATAAACTCTACAATACAAATCATGAAGCAAGACAGGATTTTGTGAACTCTCACCTTCGTGGTGTTTATTGTGGAGAAATAGGCACCACACTCTTTCTGGTAAATGGTGAAACTTATTTTCAACTCACTGGTATGTGAAATTTCAGAATAACGAGTTTCCTGTTCCAATCCAGAAAGTGCCATTGCATGCCATTAAGGTTGATGTGTGTTGTGCTTTGAATGCAACTGGAATTATTGGACCCCTTTTTTGGAGACCATAAATGCACCCTGATATGTTACTCACATTCTTAAACCACTTTTTGAACACCTGTGTAATTATGAACAAACCTCTGCATCAGCTGGCACCACAAACAATGCTGTTCATTGTTTACAGAATGTTTTTGGGTGACAGAATTATAAGCAGGAGATTGTGGCCTTCTTGTTCGCCATATCTGCCCATGTGTGACTTTTAGTGAAAATGATCTGGGGGGGGGATGCATTGTCTTCAATTTCAGTAGTAAAACTCTTGACATGCAGTGAACACTGTGTTATATGCGATGTGTATCTGTAAGCTGAAGGAGACTATTTTCATCATCTTTAAATTCCGTGAGAGAAGGCCTAACATAAACTCCATTGTATTGAACTGAGATTTTCTAGGGCCTTTATATAAATAATATAATTAAAAACCTGTTATTAACTGTAATGCATTTAACTTTATTGGGCAGATCCTGACTCGAGGCAAATTGGAATAGCAATAATTGGTGCACTGTCTGCCAGTCTGAGAAGTGACAAAATATTGTTGGATAAAATAAGTGCCCTATGTAATGCAGTGAGAGATGTGTTATACAACCAAAATTATAAGCAGTTTACCATGTCATGTTAAACGAATAGTGAACATTACTTACATAAAATTCAGCCTTCACAGGGTTAAACATCAAGGTTTGGTAAGCAAATGTGGTATAGGCCAATGTCCATCAAATTGCTGGTGTGAATTTTCATGCAGTTAAGTAATGTATTATGGCAAGCAACATCCCCTTGGGGAACCAGGCCGCATCCCATTGGATGTAGGCCTTCCGTCTTCGTGGGGCTCCATGGTCGTTGATCTTATATTTTCCCCATTTTGTAGGAGGGCTCCTTTTTGGGGGATTCTGGCAGACATAAATGAATAGATAGACCAGTGTCTCAGGAGATGGAGGAACATGGAGGGGGCTCCCTTACCAGGAACTCTGAGGGAAAGATGAATTTTCAGGGGATGGGATATAGAAGGTTCTGTAGACGGGTGTCTCTCTCCATAAGGGTCCATAAGGGAGGGGGTCCATTTACAAGGAACTGTGAGAGAGAGTGGAAGGAGGGCTCTGGAAATGGAGCATCTCTCTTTACGGGAGCTCTGTTAGGGCAACCTGGAGGTGTAAAAGAAGGCTCTGGAAATGGTCACCTCTTTCCTTGGGGGCCTCACTGGGAAACCTGGAAGAGGGCCCATATGCCGGGGGCTTGTGTGTGGAAGCAGGTTCTGGGGCCCCTGTGGGGACTCAGGGTCCGTCTCTCGGGAACTTTGAGAATTAGCTGAAGGAGGGCTCTGGCTATGGAGCTTCTCTCTCTCTCTCTATGGGAGCTATGTTAGGGGAACCTGGAGGGGGTGGGGTCTTCCTTGCTGGGGACCCTGTAGGTTATGAAAGGAAGGCTCTGGAGTCAGGCGTCTCTCTTCATGGGGGCTCTGTTGGGCAATCTGGAGTGGGCTTATCTACCGGGGACTTCGAGAGATGGTTGAAAGGGGCTCTGGAGGTGGAGCTCTGTGAGGGAACCTGGAGGGAGGGCTCTTTTGCTGGGGACCCTGAAGGATAGATAGAAAAGGCTCTGGAGACAAGTATCTATTTCCGTAGGGTCCCCGCTGGGGAACCTGGAAGAGGGCTCATCTACTGGGTCTTTGAGAGATGGATAAAGGGGACTCTAGGAATGGAGCATCTCTGAAGAGGCTCAGTGTAGAGGGCTTCTGGGGAGGGCTCCTTTACTGGGGACCCTGTAGGTTATGAAAGGAAGGCTCTGGGGACATGTATCTCTCTTCATGGGAGCTCAGTTGGGCAATCTGGAGTGGGCTTATCTACCGGGGACTTGTTGAAAGGGTCTCTGGAGGTGGAGCATCTCTGTCTATGAGAGCTGTTTGAGGGGAACCTGGAAGGAGGGCTCCCTTGCTGGGGACCCTAAAGGGTAGGTAGAAAAGGCTGTGGAGAAAGGCATCTCTTTCCACAGGAGCCCTGCTGGGGAACTTGGAAGGGGTCTCATCTACCAGGGACTTTGAGAGATGGTTGAAAGGGGCTCTGGATGGGGTGTCTCTTGCTATGGGAACTCTGTGAATGGAACCTGGAGGGAGGGCTCTTTTGCTGGGGACCCTGAAGGATAGGTAGAAAAGGCTCTGGAGATGGGCATCTCTTTCCACAGGGGCCCCACTGGGGAACCTGGAAGGGGGTTTGTCTACCAGGGACTTTGAGAGATGTATGAAGGGGGCTGTACAAATGGAGCATCTCTCTCTGAAGAGGCTCAGTGCAGAGAGCCTCTGGGGAGGGCTCCTTTACTGGGGACCCTGGAAGATATGTTAAAAAGGCTCTGGATACGGGCATCTCTCTCCATATGAACCTTGTATCAGGAGGGGGCTCGTATCCCAGGGACTTTGAATGATGAATGAAGGAGGGCTCAAGGAATGGGGCATCTCTGTCTGAGGGGACTCCATGAGGGGTACCCAGAGGGAGGGCTCCTTTACTGGGGACCTGGAAAGATATGTTAAGGCTCTAGAATTGGTGTCAGTTTCCATAGGAGCCCCATTTTTGGGGAACATGGAGGGACGCTCTTTTCTTAGGGCCTTTGAGATAATGATATATATCAAGAGATATGTAAAAGTGCCCTGATAGTGGATATCACTTTCCATATGGGCCCTGTTGGGGAACCTGGAGGGGATTTGCTGCCGGGACTTTTTAAGAGAAAAAGAAGGTATATCTGGTTTCCTTTCTTGGACCCAGATGACATTAATATTTTAAGTCTGGGGGCCATCTGGAACTTTGGTAAAGGGACAGGGCTGTCCTGAGCTGATATCAGATTATGGTGCACAAAGGGCCCATCTATAAGGCCTAGGTGCATCAGGACCACAAGGGCTTGAACCCAATGCTAATCAGTCAGTCCATGGCAGGCAACATGAAGGCAGGAAAATGGATATTTTTGTCTCATAAATAGAACAATTAAAAGAAAAGTTTTTGAATGTAAAATGTGGGTTGTGGTTTTCTCTACAGCTTTTATCTGAAACATTTCTAATTCTGCAAAGAATGCAAGTGAGTTAGTATCATGAAGGTACATAGGACTTCATTTAAATACCTGTTATTCTTCTCATTATATTGAAGCCTGAATTTTCTTGACATTTTAAAAAAAATAATCAGATTTAATGAAAATCTGTCCAATGGGAGCTGAGTTGTTCCTTGCAGATGGATGGATGGACAAACAGACATGACAAAGCCATTGGTGGCTTTTCGCAGTTTTGCAAACGAAACTAAAAACCACATGAAACAAAAAGTACCTTCTGTTTGCCGGAAGTGGTAGTACCAAATTTGATAAATCAGAGGCTATCTGCTGGCGTGGCAATAAGTGACATACCATTTCAGGGAATTAGAAACCTTGATATGGTTTACAGTATTGCGTTGAACATACAGGTGTAAAGTTATGGACACATATAATTTCATTATTATTTCTTATAGACATATTATTTGGGTGATTAAATCACAAGGAATGAGGTGGGCAGAGCATGTAGCACGTTTGGAGAAGAGAAGAGGTGCATACAGGGTTTTGGTGGGTAAACCTCAGGGAAAGAGATCATTTGGAAGACCTAGGTATAGATGGAAGGATAATGTTAAGCTGGATCTTTAAGAAATCGGATAGGAGGATGTGGGCTGGGGTGGTCTGGCTCACGATAGGAACAAGTGATGGGCTCTTGTGAATGTGATAATGAATGTTTGAGTTCCATAAATTGTAGGGAGTTTTATGACTAGCTGAGGAACTGTCAGCTTTCTCTAGAAGGACTCTGCTCCATTGGGGTTGTCTGTGTCTGTCAGTCTTATGACCTTACAGGCAGTGACAGTGGCAGCAGTGGTTGCTAAAATAAAAATAAAGAGAGGCTGTGACAGCAGCTGGTCACTCACATGGCTGAAGACAGCACTGACCACATGTCACAGCCAAGTGGACAGCATTGATGCTTCATATTTGTTAGGATCTGGCTACGCATATGGAAATACTGGCTATACTAATGAGACTTTCACAATTTCTTCTCAGTTACTGGCCATGTTGAGACAGTATAGGGCTGAGGGTGTTTGAGAACAGGGTGCTGAGGAGAATATTTTGGCCTAGAGGGACGAGGTAGCAGGGGAGTGGAGAAAACTACATAATGAGTAGCTCACTGATCTGTACTCTTCACCAAATATTATTCGGGTGATCAAATCGAGAAGAATGAGATGGGCAGGGCATGTAGTACGTATGGGGAAGATGAGAGGTGTATACAGGGTTTTGATGGAGAAACCTGAGGGATAGAGACCACTTGGAAGGCCCAGGCATAGTTGGGAAGGTAATATTAAGATGGATCTTAAGGAAGTGGGATGTGGGGGCATGGACTAGATTGATCTGGCTCAGAATAGGGACAGGTGGCGGGCACTTGTGAATGCGGTAATGAACCTTCGGGTTCCATAAAATGCGGGGAATTTCTTGACTAGCTGAGGACCGGTTAGCTTCTCAAGTACTCTGTTCCATGAGTAGGTAATCAAGCAAGCTGGGACAGTACAGTAAGCTAGGCAATGACCACCTGCAATTTCGTTGGTCGGTTATAACCATATAGTTTGACAGTATATGAGCGTGGGCTTCAACCAGTAAGTAGCCTGGTGAAGAAGAGGAGGAATAACAAGAAGATGACACACACACACACACACACACAAAACCACTTCGGAGATACAGTGAGATATTTTTTCACAACCATGTCACTGCTGACAACCCTCTCTACGTCACTGCTGCACAACCGCTTCACGTGACCAAGGGGACACCGAAGCAGACCATACCAGGCCAAGATAATATGGGAGCCGAACGAAACGGTATTTTGCACCAATGAGTTGGAGAATTAGAGCAAATTAGGGGTGCGCACCTGGCGCCACTACACTTCCCTTTGCTGTTGGCACATGGTGAACTAGGTTGGCATTTAGCAGTTCGGTATCAAGGTAACGCTACAAGCCATAACAACAGAATTTCATGTCGTAATTTTGCCGCATACCGACTCTGCTTCAAGTCCAGTGAGTACTCATTGCTCCATCGCGCTGCAAGATTATTTCTGTGCTCGGTTTACACACTAATTACCGAAATGCATGTGCCTGGTTTGCCCGTGTCACCGGGCGCAAGCAAACTATTATTATTATTATTATTATTATTAGTATTATTACTTCCAGTTTATTATTTCCTTAAATATAGTAGTAATAAACCACACGTGAAAATGTTTGTAATTACGGTTAGGGTGATACAGTAAGAGAAATTCGTAAAAAATGGAAGAAGACCATGTTTGGTAATCCATGGTCATACAAGTATTTATCTGTAGTTATAGGTATGTAGGCAGCGCTTGGGCACGCATATATTTTGTGTGTGTGTGTGTGTTTTGGGGAGGGCTTGGGAGTGTGCGTGAGACACTGGTTTATAACAGGTAAGTGATGTTCGAGTGTGGAAATTGCAATGTTGAAGTTGACTGGGAATGAACATTGCATATAACTGAGCAGTTATCGTCGTATTTAGCTTTGAAATTTTGTACTAAAATACATGTATCGTGGCTTTAATACTGAAAATGGTACAAAGTTTTCACCCGAAGAGAGCACGTGGCTTTCTTTCTTAGTATTTTGTAAATTTTCATTACCTCCTTCTGTATGAATCCATTCAAGCATGTTAGGAACTGGAAACACTATAAAGTTTTGTGTTTTAATTAAACTACTCTGTATGCTGTTTCGATGACAAAATAAGAAGTGCAAAGATTCCCAGACAAGCGTTGTACATCTCTCATCGAGAGTAATATTTTAGCGTGCACCCATCACGTATTTTCTAAGAAAATTTGGAATATGGTGTGAATTCCCGTAACGTATAGTTGTCGGTGAACAGGTAGATGTAAGCTGGCCGACTAGTGTCAGCGATTAGCCAAGTCATTTAGAGTACAATTTAGTCCAGCCAAGATCTGGACGCTCTCGTGTCTTTCGTATGTGGCACTCTCATCTCACGACAGTATTAACGCAGGTCTGCCGCCTGTGGCGCTATTTTCCAACCTATTCACCACTTACAATAATCTGCTTAGAAATTAATACAACAATCTCTTTAGAGGTTAACTACTATAATGTGCATATGAATTACTGCAATAATCTGTTTAGAGTTTTCTACAGTAATCTGCTTAGACATTGCCAAGGTATTTGGAATACTCGTAGGTAGTGGAATTACACCAGTCTGCAACAGGTATGTATGTACAGTTAATGAATATAGGTGAAGAGAAATTCGCGATTACATACACATCTCTTTCAAGCTAAAATTACTAATGAATATTTAAGGCTATAAATTTTCGGATAATGATCAAATTATAGCAGAAGTAATCAAAGCTGCAAAGAAGACGTTAATGTATTAGCTTGAAAAACTTTATAATTCTTTCAAGTAAGAAAGAATTGCAGCAACAATGGAAAAAACGTGCTATTCATCTCCTTGTTAGGAAGTCGGTACATTTTAAATTATTTAAATTATTTAAAATTTTCACAGCAACTAGGCCTGTATGTAATGAAGTATTTTCACATGAATTTTAGAAAGTAATGTCTTACATTCCTCATTTCACACTATTTACAGGATAGAATTGTGAATATGTCACACAAGTTTACCAAAACATTCTGGAAAGCACATTTACTTTTAAATATTTTATTCTTGTTCTTGGCCAAGAGTCTTCTTAAACCTTTGCAGAAGAGGACAGAATTCAGTCTCAACCAAGACAGGTAATGTAGGTATAGCGTAATATGGAGGCGTGTTCTTGCAACCATTGTTGCAGTGGAGAAGCAATGAGTATTATATATTGTGAGTGTGTGTGTGTAGCCTTAGATATCCAGCAGGCAATGCGCGTGCCCCATATTGTCTCTTTTGGCCTGCCCTGCTCTAGAACAATTTTCCACATTATCTCATAAAAGACACGATTTTAGAAGGTTATTGAATAAAAATGGGTGTTTGATTTCCTCTACAACTTTTGCCTGAAACATTTCTCATTCAAAGAAGAACAGAGAGATATGATAAAAAATGTATATTGGTCTTCATGTAAAGTACCCATTGTTCTTATACGATTTTAATTGTCAATTACAGCTCCATACAAATAACTCTCTTGAAAAATATTCGTAGGCTACATACTTGGCGCATATATACTATTTAAGAAACTCTTCTTAATACAGAGCGTTTCGCTACATACAGGCCAGACTTCAGGAGCTATATTTGTATAACTAAAGTAGAAAATGTGTTCAACGGATATACTTGTTGGGTTTCTCCAGAACCGCATTCTGCAGGTAATTTGTAGCAGAAAAGCCTAATTAACTTCAGGTTATTTCGACATCGATGTAGTACTGCGTGCTAGCTTATTATTATAGCACTAAAAACGACGCCTTTTTACACTCACTCTTATCGTCATCGTCTTAAAACATTTACAGAAATTAAATGTCAAGGTTATTGTAACTTATTCTACGTAAATGCACGCCATTAGACTGCACGTAAACTATCCATTCTTTGGGACACCTGATGTTGCCATTATATGCGTCCCAGTTCGTTTCTGATACAAACGACGGCTTTATTTATGACCTGTAGTTACTGTTTCCTTTCTTGCAGATACCACCCTCATACAATCTCAACTGCATGAAACACCACAGAAATCAATCTAAATGGTTCTAGTGGGACGGTCCGGGAATCGAATTCCGGTGGGGGCGAGATTTTCCACACCCGTTCCGACCGGCCCTGAGGCCCATCCAGCCCCCTAAAAAAATTGTACTGGGTCTTTACCGAGTGTGCAGGGACTGGGGCTGTGGCTGGGGCTTGGCCTTGACCACGGACCCCATCTAGTGTCGAGACTAAAGATAGAGTAGAGCTTTACATCAACTCCTTCTCTGGGCCTTAGTGGCCTGTTATTGGATGAATTTTATTTTGCTCTAGTCGGATGACCAACTGGCCCAAGCCGCCAGCTCCAACATTCGTATCCAACTTTCATCATAATTTTCGTTCTAAAATTCCTTTGTTTTCTACCGAAATATGGACATTTTCCATCATGGCTTGGCCACATTAGTCTTCGTGTTGCAAGAGGAACGTCCACTCATTGCAGCTGTATATATTTCCGGACAATTCCTGTAATATGTGACTGTTGAACATCCCCAAATATGTTGTCCAATCAGTCTGTTGCCTACTACACCACACCCATCAACTGAAGTCTGTTAAATTCTGTCGATTTTCTTGTGTGTGAAGCTGCCGGTTCCTGACATTGGTACTACATTCCCGGTTAAGTTCAGCCTCGTGAATCAACAGATTTTAGAGACAAATATTTAGTCCTCTTTGCAACCATTAAAAAAAAAAAAAGTACAGAGTTGGCATGATTTCCTGTAGGAGCTGTTGTAATATCGGGAGATTATATGGATAGAGACTCTCATACGGTAAATGCATTCATTCCCGTTAGTGAAAATTGTCCCTGTTTTTAAGAATAGGGTTACACATCTATGTATTCTTAATCTTGGCAAAGATGGCGCTGAATGGACATTTTACAGTCAAACTGTTTTTTCCCGCAGTAGGAAAGACCGTCTGAATAAAAGTATGTTTGAATTCCAGAGCGGTTATGGACGCTTTGAGGAATAGAAAAAATCCTTCCTGCCTCTGCCGGGATTCGAGTCCCTATTTCTTGTTCCTCCAGGCCGTAGGCTAGTTCTTTAGCAGAAATTATAAAAAAAAATGTTTAGCAGCTTCAGTGATTGCCGCTGTTAGTAGCAAATGTTAAACATAAGAATTAGTAGGCAATTACAGTCAAACAGTTCCTATATAACTATGCTATAGGTGTCAGCCATGGCGGCCATCTTTAAAAAACCGTAAAAAAATATACAGAAGAAGGTCATGTCAACAAACAAAATGGATCCGGTTAAGTTTATATCAGTCACTCAAGCTCACCTCATCCATTCATACACTGGGATCAAAGTAAAGGTGCTGAAAAGTTAAAGGCCACGTTCTTCACTAATGACCTATCCGTGTGTAATTTTACAGAGGTTTGGCCCGATGATGGCAGCAATAGCCGAAATGTGTAGCATAATTATGTAAAAACTGAACGTTTTACAATAAATATATAGTTGTGCTTGACTGTAATTGCCTACCAACTATAGTGCTGAGTGCAATGCGCAACAAGCCAGAAGAACACAGGTTCGATTCCCGGTGACGTCATTGGGATTTTTTATTGACGTAATCCTTCCGGCCACAGTAGGCCCCAGGATCGACTCAGGCTCCTATAGAAATTAGCACTACGGTTATCTCCTTTGGTGGCGGGGG
>Ga0209628_10004095_pt1 | contig 10439 bp, 5 predicted proteins | sample TergutCu122P4_FD_187285 | JGI IMG/M metagenome (GOLD analysis project Ga0209628, IMG submission 187285) | Cubitermes ugandensis P4 segment gut microbial communities from Kakamega Forest, Kenya - Cu122 P4 (SPAdes) (version 2) | ecosystem: Host-associated > Arthropoda: Insects > Digestive system >... | reverse complement strand
CAAAAGTAGTTAGCGAATTTGTTATAAATATTTAAAGAAACACAGTATAAAAGTTGATTTAAATTGTTTAGACCCCGGGAACGTGCATTTAAACAATTTAAATGCCCCCGTCCTCAATGTGTTAAAGGGCTGTGGAATGCAGTAGTCTTGGCCTGATTTGATGTTTGATATCAGTGTCTGCCTGGAAGGAGTAAGGAAAACCATGCACGTCTTTAGCAAGAATAGCAGGCATAGGAGCCAAGATTTTAACAACTTTGCTGTGAAATTCAGAAACATTTGTGCAGTATAATACAGTGAAATTAGACAAGATCAGAAGACTGAAGAAGTCTTAACTGACAGGCTTGTACCATCAGCTAAGTGTGTTGTGAAAGCCATCCTTCTTGGCATCTTCCTAGATAACAGAAGGATAAGTACCAACCACAAGTTTTAGTAAAGTTTTCACATCTCCACCTCATAGTAAACCTCCTGTCTTACAGTAATGAAAGATGAAGGTATAGTTGTCTTTCTGCCTAAGAACCTTGGCATGAAGATAAATAGGGGGAATGGGGATATGGCTTGCTACTAGTAGATGACATAATTTCTTAGCTTTCATGTTCCAACTGCATAACTGCAGTCAAATAGCCCAAAAAGTAACTGGCTGGTAGGAGAGGAAAAATTCATAACAGGGCTAGTGAGTAGAGAAAAACAATCTTGCTCTTGCTGCTAACCAAACACCACCACTACTATCAGCCTCCTAAGCAAACATGTTTCTGACTCTGCTATTCCAAGTCACAATCCTGTTTACTCATAACTACCCTGTTGTTGGTGATATGGGAAAAGAATCTTGTCCTGTTGTGATGTTTTCCCTACAAACAGAAGAGAATTTCAAGACATTCCTGTACATTTAGAGTTATAGAAAAGTATGTAGGTCTCTGTCATTTTTCAGCTAATTAACACTGAGCCATATTTTAGAAGTATTTGCATTATGATGTATTATCAGCTGCCCAAGTCTTACAGAACATGTTAACTTTTTAAAATGATTGCCACCAAGAACAAGTACCAATACCTTGTTGTGGGGTGCATCCAGCTCTGAGATTATGTACATCTTCTCTTCTGGTGATATTCTGGGATGATCATGTGGTGAGTTGTAGGCAAGCAATAACCATGGTATGAACCACACCACAGTACAAGCCCCGAAGAAGTAGAACACTAGAGGCCAACCACCATATTCAGCTACCACACCAGAAAGGCTCATCGACAACAGACTACCAACATTGGTTGCTGTCAGAACATTAATTGATATTCAAATGCATTGCTCTAGTTACAAATGTACCTCAAGCTGAACTGGTATAATTTTCATATATCATTAAATAGATGTCCAGTTTGGAGTTTTCTCACATAGAGTGTGTAGTTATTTAATAATGACATACCAGTCTTCTGCCACAGAGGAAGACAAGTCCTAATTGGGCTGAAATACTTGAAACAATTGAAATGTGTAAATGTGCATGTAAAACCATTCATTGTTAAAGCAGCCTGACCTTTGACCAAGCTGAATACATTCTTTACTTCAGTACTAGCTTGATGGGAGTGATCATTTTAAAAATCAGCTCTCAAAGTCTAAGGAAATAACCTTGGATGCCCACTGAGCAGATCAGGTGGACTGCAAAGCTGCTCTGGAGATACTGGTAGTGAGGTACAATTATGTCTGTCTCTGCACACTCCATGTCCTATACCTGTAGGTTAAGAGCTCTGATACCTCTTAAACATGAATTTAGCGCCTCCAGAACTGGCCTTCCTGTGATGGAAATTGAGGCAGACACTCTACTACTACACTTCCCAGACATTAGTTGTTGTAGACTAGATTAATGTACTTACCAGAAAATATTATCCCAGAAATTTTGGCTCTCTCACTGGGTGGGAACCATCTGGCAAACATAACATGCAGAGCTGGAATGGCTACACCCTGCAAAGAAAGGTGAATGCAACAGAGTGTGGCATTTAAAGATGCTGAGATTCGCTAAGATTATATACTGGCAGTGGAGGAGTCAGAAAGGTGTATTTAGTACAATGACAAGGCTGTGGACTGGACCTCCATGGAATCCTGGTTGGATCCCTGGCAGGGACAAGACATTTGTCTCTACAAAGCGCCCAAGCAAGCCGTATGGCCTAATTAACCTCCTATTGAAAAGGTATGGGAATTGTATGTGAAGTAGAGCAGTCGTGACGTGAAGCCAACTATTTACCACCTAGTATGGAGGATACGAGTGGAGCTATGTATACCTCCATGTTCCCATATACCTTAACAGCATGTACAGGGATAATTTTATATAAGGTCGGTGGGAGGTGAATGAAGTGTGAGTATGGAACTTTGGTGGATTGATGTAGTAGTGAAAGGGAAAAAGCGAAGTACTCTGAGGAGGACCTACCCCACTACCGCTTCATACACAATCAACCCCTAATATGGTAACATGCAATTGAACCCAAGCCTCTGGGGTGAAGGGCTGGTGGCTAATCGCCTGAGCCATGGTATGGCCAGACAGTTATTTCATTGCAAACAGTTACAAAAAATTTTTTAAAAATTAAAAACTGGCATAACTTTCCCTATTTATGTGTTATTTGCTGTGGATTTGCTCATGTGAGGAATCAATCCATGCAATGTACGAGTATACATATTTCTGTGATATTTATGTATCTCAAGCGCAAGGACTGACAAGAAATTTGGCTGGCAACAAATTACTTTTGGTGATGCAAACAAGGAAATACAAATGATGAAATTCCAAAACAATAACAATGATAAAAACATATTATAGGAGACATTTTTAAGATTTCTCAGAACAAAAACAGAAAAGGGCTGGTAGAAATACTGGGATCCAAGTACTAACTGCAAGACCCTGTAATAAGGAATTCACAAACAAAGCTGTGGAAGAGCAAAGAAGGAGTGCAGATAGTCTCACAGCTTTGTACAGAGAACTACCTTGTGTACAGTCCAGCAGTTTAAGTAGATGCACATTAGGAACTACCTGCAACAATGAAGAGGATTTTTCACATATTCAATTCCATGCATTACAATTCAATTACTATAATTTAAGCCAACAGATGCACACAATTAGAGTTACAATAATGTTATAAAAACCGCTAACTCCTACATGTTTCGGGTGTTATTGGCCCATCGTCCAGGATTACAATAAATTGTATAAAAGAGTTGTTTGATATATTGGTCTCATGCATTGAGAAGATCTACGGGAAATTCTTCGGTGCAGAATTTGTATAGCAGACAGAATTGTACACAGTAAGTTGGAGCAGCTAATGATGGCCCATTAGGGCCTGAAACATGCACAATTTAGTGGTTTTTGTAATATAATCGTAACTAGTACAGTTGTGTGCATTTGTCGGCTTGAATTATAGAAAATGAAAAGGGTGCTGCCTGCATCAGATGGTCAAAGCCACGAGTAAAACGGTGTCAGACAAAATTCACAGGAATCCCCCAGACAGTCCAAGGATATGCATGTAAACTCTGTATTTACTAGTAACACAGTATTTTCTTTACCAGTAGCTGTATTTACTAGCTAAAAGCCACCTACTGTTTTCAATCTTCATTTTGAAGATGGCATATTTACCTTACTTATCATGTCGTTATTTATGTTTGCTTTCAAGGGAAAGGTGCTGCTTTTATCATTTCTGTACTCTGTCAAGATTTTGTTCAACTCTTCTGTTCACATGTCGTTCATTACCATATAAGATCATATTTTCTGCATGTATTTGTAAACTTTGTAATTCATGAGAAGAATGTACTTTCGTCATGTTACCTAGTCCCATCGCCTACCATAACATACACTTTATAATTTCATTGCATTTCCTTCTCAAAAGCAAATATAACAAGTTCCGTTCCACACATAACAAACACTTCTTCACAGCCCACATTCAAATAAAAGATGGCAGTTTGTGCTAATATGTCAATAAATATTTGTAAAGTATGCCATTTTAGGTCATTCTACCCTATTCATGAATCAGTTAGCAAGCAAGAAAGAGCATCCAGTAGGGTCCACTTGGATAAAGATGAAGTGCAAGATGCAAGTAATAGGAACAGTAAATTGTTTGGTTAACAGGAGTGCAAGAGTGGAAAAGCGAACTGCAATGGAGTAATTCATTCTCAAACGTGTTAATTGCTTTTTTGTTATCGACATTGACTTTCATTTGTTTCAGAACATTAAGTTCTATTTTGAGATCTTCGCTCTTCTGGGATGTTACGCAGTATTGATTGGTAGTTACAGACGTTTCGGGAAATCCTATCGGTCCCATTTTTAAGGGCCAAACAGTCAAAACTAGTTGATAAGTTGTCCCAAAACGTCGATAACCAACTACCAATCAACGCTATGTAACATACAAGAAGAGCAGAAATCTCGTTTACACCACAGCGGACGCCTGACATTAAGTTCCGTTTTGCTCTTGCCACGTACCCACCTTCTGATCGGCTTGCTGCGACCTGATCGGCAGTAAATTCGGTATAAGTAAACAAGTGCCCGTTTTTCCCGCGAAAGTAAACTCAAAATGGGTTTGCGTTTGTACAAATAAAAGATGAAGGTCAGATGGGGGTATGCAACATCTGGGCAATGTAGGCCTATATTTTTCCACTCCCTCTTTTTATTTCGGGACATACCCACTTCTTGAACATTAGGCCATACCGAGGCAGCTCCTGTGAGGACTCGGATGGCAATGAAGGCGTAGAATTTGGCTCGGACAGCGACAGGACCCATGAGGGTGAAGACACCAGACAGCATTATTCCTGTGCCGTAAACCATCTTGGCGCCCACCGTCTCGCTCAACCTGCCGCCCATCAGCTGCGTCGCCACGTAACCATAGTAATATGCAGCCAACACATGACCCTGCGTCTCTTCATCCCACGCGAACTCGCCGGTCTGCTGACGAAGTGTGTTTTCAGGTGAGACATCCCCGTTGTGTTGATAGGATCACAAGTATCGATATAGTGCAGTCAAACACGGCTACTAATACTTGTATTGCTAAGAGGTGCTTGAAACACCTCTTAGCAATACAAATATTAATAGTTTTGTTTGACTGCACTTTATCTATACTTGTGAAGTAGTGTGCATTGCGTAACATAACTGAACGTGTTAAAGGCCAAAGTAAGGTTGTTTATGACAGGTACAGTGAAAGAAGGTACCATAGTAACAAACTACTGACACTAAGGATGGCACGTCAAATGTCAATAGCGGCGAGCAGAGGCTAGGCTTTACGCTTTCTTACAATTTGCGACAATCGTCGACCAGTCCATTGTTTTCTGCCGCATTTCATTTGCAATAATTACTATACTGGTTTAAAATTAGTATTTTGCCTATTATAATTTGATGTTTCAGTTATTGGTATTAATTTTGAAGAGCCCAAATGTTCCTTGTAATTTTGCAGAAACTGTTTTCGTTGCGGAGTCTTCGGGTAAAAAATTTAGCCGATTTGGCGAATTCTAGATGCGACTATTTTTTTTTTAATTACATTCTCTCGGGGGTATTGCAGATAAAATTTGAACCCTGAGAGGCGTTTGCAGTTTTGACGAAAATCTCTTTGTTCGGATATGAGTAGTTGCAAGGTTTGTCTCATCTGTGGGCCACGGAACGCTTCGCTCCCAGTGTTGCCTGCGCTCATACCATATTATTAGCACATAGTCAAAAGAGCCAAAGTGTGCGACCGTGCATTTCCGCAACGAAGGGGGATTTAGCAAATTGCAAAGAATTTTGGATTTCGGACCTGAATAAACCCTCGAAGTACACAAACGATGACTGGTTAAACCTTCGCCATGTGCCAATCATTACAGCGCAGAATTAACAGACACTTAGCCTTCTTGTTTTGTTCTTACAGCAGTTTCCTAAGAAATGTACTTAAGCCAAACAATTTAATTTTAAACCCATAGGCCTATTTATATAATTTAGTGTATTTTGTTTGAATGTAGTTTAAACATTTGGTTGTCGCTGATGCGAGAGGACATACGAGTACTGCTACTTGTGTTCATTCCAAAAATTGCAAGGACGACGAATGTTCAGTAGTGATATGAGTTATTTTAATCGCTTGAAATTGACAGGTAAGTTTTGTTTAATTTCCTAGGAGATTTTAGCGCCGAATTACGCTTAGATGACATTTTCAAGAAAATGGTATAAACAAGAGAACCAGCCTGAGTTTGGCGGTTATAGTAGGATAGGATTAGTGTCATTGGCTGCAACAGTGATCAGATACCACAAAATTATATCTTACCCACATCTTGACATAATAGGCACATTTTGTCTTATCCTTGCGTATACACACGCGTGCACCAGTGTTGGTTCTGGGTTTTTAGGCGAGTTCGCAAAACTACAAAAAGCTACTGTTAGCTTCGTCATGTCTGTGCGTCCGTCCGTCCGCATGGAACTACTCGGCTCCCACTAGACGGATTGTCATGAAATCTGACATTTGAGTATTTTTCGAAAATATGTCAAGAAAATTCAAGTCTCATTAAAATCTGACAAAAATAAAGGGCATTTTACGTAAATACCGGTATACGTTTTTGATCATATCTCGCAAAATTCGTCTTACAATGAGAAATGTTCCGGCAAAAGTTGTACAGAAAATCAGAATACACTTTTATGTTCAATAATTTTTTTTTTCGGAAATCATGCCATTTATGAGATAATGTAGAAAAATATTCTGGAGCCGCACAGGCCACAGATGACAATATGGCGCACCACGTGCTGGATACCTAAGGCCACAGACACACACTCATATTATGTAATACTTATTGCTTTTCCACTGCAACAATGGTTGGACGAACGCGCCTGCATATTACATTACACGTACATTGCCTATCTTTTTGATTCTCGGATCAGAAGTCAGGTGTGTCGGGATGTTTTCGGCCCTTCTTTCTGAATTCCAACACAGTACATTAAACCAGGTCATGACTACTTCCTTTCATACATTCTTTCCAACTCATATTTCCCAATAGTTCAAATGTCTATACTGTGCAGCTAAGAGACAGTAAGAGATGATCGCTGAAAGACCTAAATAACAAATGACAGATTTAAAGTCACGTCTGTGAGCAGTCTTCTGTGAAAGGACGTAAAATTAAATAAAAAATAGACACAAAAGTTTCCCAGGAGCTGGGTATCTCCGTTTTCAGAGTAGTCCAAGAAGACTCTAGGTTCCAGCAAAAGATTGAATGAATTTTGGTTTCATTAGACCAGTGAAATGCTGGTACAAAATTTAAAAGGCTCGTGATCCCCTCCTTTGTTACCCTTACCAGTACACAATAATTCTTCTCTCTTTCGATGCGACCGAGAAACTGCCGTTAGAAAAAAAAAATCCATACCTGATTGTGACAACTATTCATAAAACTTCCATTTGCGTCCTTAATGGGGCACGCAGTTGTAACTTTTTCCAGGTCTGTCATCGTGAGGTTCTCTTTTATCTTTAAATCGATCGTATGGTGCTGTGTTGATGGGGCAGGTTTCACCATGACCACAATTGCCACTGATAAGCACACATTCAAGGTGTACTGCACCACACAGCCGGAAAAACCTAGCGCAGCTAGGATATACCTGGTAGGGATATCACAGAGCCATTTTTCTGCAAAGAAACAATTCAATAAATATTTCGTCAGATCTCTGCGTTTGTCTATATAATATTGTATTCAGCAACTGCGCTGCTGTTGACAATGAGTTATTCCTCCATGTGTGGCCTTTGACCATCCTTAGCCTCACCGCCCGGCGGGTGGGGGAAGGGGGGGGGGCTTTCAGAAGCGCAGGCAGTTATCTGCAGTATTGATGCGAGCTTCTGTAGGACAGGTTTGTCATTTTGCGCCGTGTTGTACATTACACATAGCAATAAAACGCCATTACGCAATAATCTACACGAGCAGTTTGCTTTTCGCTGTACCTATCAACCCGCTGTAATGGAGCACTGGGGTTTCCCCGAGCGTGATAAGAATTTTCCGAGTGCGTTTTACCCGAATTCTAACACGCTGTTTTGGGGCTTCTCCTCTGAAATCCTTAAAGTAATAAGAAAGGAAACTGACATGTCTGCAGTCTCATACATGTAGCAGCGGTGCTCTCCCTTTCTGTGGGCGTGGTGACGGGATTGGAAGAGTGGACGAGGTTAAGCTGGCCTTTATGGATCATGTGAAGATAAAGATGGCCGGGAGAAATGACTTGCCTGACCAAGGAACCACAAAGACCTGGTGTCGTGGACGTTCACAACGACCATATTTTGTCAGACATAAAGAAAGGAAAGGGACACAGAGTAATCCACACCGGAAGTGGCCAGTTTACAAACCGAGGTCTACATGGAAGGCAAGTACTAATTACAGATTCGGAAGATATTTATTTTTACAATGTGAAAGGAAAAGGGTGAAATATTATGATCACTGCAAACAAGTGATAGGTTTTAGACCTAAATGTTAAGCCTGAGTCTTGTGACACCGGACCTCAGCAGCACGGTATGTTAGTCCCACTCTTCAGTGTAAAACCCACAGAGCGGCTGTCGTGACTGATAATGCACGCGCATCTCCTTAGAGCGCTCTTCCAGAAGGGCTTTGGCAGTACTGCATGGAGATTTAGAAGTTACATGGAAGTATTTACACGAGAGTTGGCTACTGAAATAACAACACCACGGTCCTGTTAAAGACTATGTTTTTGTCGTGGTGTAGGCAGTGATGTTTTTCACAAAGAGGCAGACGGACTTTATTTCATAAAAGGTGGTCTGTTCTTCCTTGTGAACAAAGCCACAGAATGCTTGATGCAGCGACCGATACAGACGTTATTATCTGCCGTCTCAACATCAATAATTACCGACACTACTTTCAATAATATTTGGAAGAGAATTCAAATTCACATTATGAAACGAGGAAAGGAAGTGACACGAACCAATCCTTATGTAAAAACAGCTGGCAGTAGTGTAGGAAATAGTCGATGTTGAAGTGAATTCCCCTTAAATTTTGTGGTTACTTTATGTACTACCCAGTTTAACATTCATAAATTCTGCATCCTACACACACAATATATTAATGTGTTATGCATGCATCTCAGAACAATCTTCTATTATTTCCCTATACTACATTCAGGGAGGTGGGCCGGAATAGCGACTCGCTACGGGTGGATGGTCCGGGAATCGAATCCGGAGGAGGAGGGGCGGCGAGATTTTCCGTACCCTTCCAGACCAAACCTGGAGCCCACCCAGCCTCCTATACAATGGGTACCGTGTCTCGTCTCCGGGGGTAAAGCGGCGGGGGCGTGGCGCTGAACTCCCACCCCCTATCTAGCGCCGATGGTCTTCGTGGCCTGTTGTAAGGCTTATTTGTCTTATACCCCTTTGGCTACTGAACCCATTTTACTCAGTCGTTCCGCAAGTACCAAGCTAATATACACTGTACAGTGTGTTCTTTTGCCCCCCTCTTGACCAATACACGCAGGCCCAACGCTCCGCCCGATACCCTGCCAGCGTTGCGTCGTACACTGTATGTTGGGGACATTTAACAGTCGATGACGGGAGCTAAACAAACGATCGCATTGATAATAACCTTTAGAAAGTCTAATATAATGTCAGTATAGCGTCGAGCTGGGGCTTATAAGTGAAGCAGGAAAAGAAACACCCTATAATTTTTTTTATGGTTTTGTTCACTTTTTAGAGTTCTCGGCCGGTCACACAACATCTGAAGTTAATTTTCTTTCTCTACACACTGATGCCGGAGTTACATAGTGCCAGTATCATACCGCGCTGTTTGCCACCGCATTAATTCTTTCTGGGCCTGAGGCCACCGGTGGCTGTCGTGGTACATCCAAAATAGGCATGCGTGAGCCGCCGGCGTACCTTATGGTAACCACGGTGTTACTTTCAGGAAGTTCTCGCACTGGGCGCTGCTTCAGATACGATGGCAGTAAGAGTAGTTTACGGTACCCCGCTACGCTTGAGTTTCAAATGGGGCCTTGTACACTGAAGACGACATGATAACGATACGTTCGCGACAGACCGATACCATGGGGTGACGATTCAGCAGTTCGGTCGTAAATGGTTGTAAGCGTGTCGCCACAGAAGGCGGAAGTCACGCGCTTTTGCATTCTTTGCTAGTTCCTCTTTGTGACCGACCAGGAACTGGTTAGATCTTAGGCGCATTCGCAAAATTGCGAACAGCGAATATTAGCTTTGTCATGTCCGTCCGTCCTTCCGTCTGTCTGTCCTCACGGAACAACTCGGATACCACTGCACGGATTTTCACGAAATTTAATATTGGAGTATTTTTCGAAACTCTGTCGAGAAAATTCAAGGTTATTATATTCTGACTAAAATAACGGGTACTTTACACGAAGACCAATATACATTTTTGATCACATCTCGCTCAGTTGTTCTTAGAATGAAAAATTGTTTCTCACAAAATTTCTAGAGGAACTCGAAACACACATTTTGTGTTCAATAACTCCCCCCCCCCCCCC
>Ga0209628_10004094_pt1 | contig 10439 bp, 8 predicted proteins | sample TergutCu122P4_FD_187285 | JGI IMG/M metagenome (GOLD analysis project Ga0209628, IMG submission 187285) | Cubitermes ugandensis P4 segment gut microbial communities from Kakamega Forest, Kenya - Cu122 P4 (SPAdes) (version 2) | ecosystem: Host-associated > Arthropoda: Insects > Digestive system >... | reverse complement strand
CAGTGCAACATGGCATCTAGGAAAAGAAAAACAATTGGATTTAGAACTGAAGAAGAATTAGCTGATGTGATGAATGAAATTGTAAATGACAGTGATTCAGATACACATAATATTCCCGAATTTTCAAGTAGTGAAGAGAGTGAATCTGAAAGTGCAAATGAGAGTGATAATGAGAGTAACATTTCAATACCAGGCCCTAGCCGCAGACAGATAGATGTTACCCCAACTACAAGGTTTTCTAAAAATGATCATCAACTAAGAATACCACCCTTCATAGGCAATCTGGGCGTGCAATTTGCAGTTGAAAATGAAGCAGATATGATGAGTTATTTTGACCATTATATTCCTCCTGAACTCATTGAAATAGTAGTTGACAAGACAAATTTATATGCACAACAGATTGCGAAAAATGCCTTGTCCCATTACAAAACATGCACATAGTGAAGAATGGAAACCAGTAACAGTAATCGAAATGAAAAAATTCCTTGTTTTGATTTTTGTAACTGGTATAGTATGAATACCAAAATTAGAATTGTACTGGTCAACGAGAGGATTTCAGACTCCAATATTTTCATAAACAATGTCTAGGAACAGATTTCAACTTATCCAACGGTACCTTCACTTCAATGACAATAATGCAGCAGAACAAACGAAGGTCATTTGTACAAAATCTGTACAATTTTAGACATTGTTGTAAATAATTTCAGAACTAATTATATACCAGATAGGGAAATTTCTCTTCATGAAGGTATGCTTGGATGTTGGGGTCATTTGCGATTTCGTGTGTATAACCCAGGCAAAATTACAAAGTATGGCATACTGGTATGGATGGTTTGTGAAAGTTCAACTGGATGTATTTGTAACTTGCAGATTTATGATGGTAAATGTGGACCTTTGACTGAAATGGTGGGTTTTCTACTCGAGCCTTATGAAGGGAAGGGTTACCACTTATACCCAGATAATTATTACAATAGTGTCCATCAAATGAATGAATTATTACAGAAATTAATTAGAGTCTGTGGAACAATCAGAGTGAATTGTGGATTACTGAAAGACATGATAGAAGGACAAAAAAGTTGAAGAAAGGCGAGGTCACTTTTCATAGGAACCAGGAAATACTACTCATCTCACACCAAGATAAGAGGCTCATAAATATGATTTCAACACTCCATACAGCTGAAGTAATTGAAACGAGCAGAAGAATGGGTGTGGCAAAGAAGAAACCTAAATGTGTCATAGATTACAACACTTATATGCACGGTGTTGATACAGCGGACAAGTATCTGGCTTACTACCCATTCATTCGTAAAACTGTCAAGTGGCCTAACAAAGTATTTTTCTATCTTCTCCAATGTTGCCTTTTCAACAGTTATGTTACCTTTTCAAAGAATAATTCTAACTTCCGCAAATCATTCCTAGATTTCATGTCAGATATCACAGAAAATCTGATACACACATCAGATGCTGTATCATCACCGACATCATCATCTGACGAGTCGCAAGGCTCAAGTAGAACACCTACACCTACTCCACCAAAACGTGCCCCAAAAAATGATCCCCCTGGCAGGCTTGATGGAAAACTAAAGAATCACAAACTGGTCCATATTCCACCCACAAAAAATGATAAAACACCAACACGAAAATGTCGATTGTGTGTATGAAAAATATCAAGAAAGAAACTAGATTTCTCTGTGCTCAGTGTGGTGTTCCTCTGCATCCAGAAGGCCGCTACACACAATATCACATGCGAAACAATACTGAAGGTATGTTTTAAATTTCAAGTCTTTATCTTGTATAGTTTTCGTGTAATTATTTTTTTACTGAAATCGTGAAAGAAGGGGCTGTGGACCCTTTAAATGGCCGGCATTTTAATGCCCCTGGGTATTTAAATAGCTGGCAGCAAATGTGTTAACATAATAGCAATGTATGGAAAGGAATCCATATTGTTTGCTGCCAGGTAGCCGCAGATATTGTGGTATGCATCACATATCAACTCCATATCTTACCTTCTGTACTCCCAGCCTGTATTAAAACTGAACACCACTTTGCTTGTATAGTGGACTGGCCTATTGCAAGATTTCAAACAGTACAAGACAACATAACACATGGAAGTTCTCACATGCATCCATGTTGCAAGTGGAATTCCATCTGGGACCTACATGTTTAACTTTCAGGCAAGAGCTGACTTGGGCTCCATTACAGTATACTGGCACACAAGAAGAATGTATCTAATATTACAGTTTTCTGTCTCTGTTCACACTGAGATGGACAATTATGATGAATAATGCAGTGTAAATTATTAGCTGGCACATTTTGAAAACTGCATGATAGCAATAATTGAGGTAATGTTAATGTTTAAAGCCCAGCAGTTTCTTTATGTACTACCAGGCTTAACATTCAAAAGTTCTACATGGTGCTTGCTTTGCTTTGAGTGTTTTGTATGGATCTCAGAACAGACAGTGGCCTTTGCTGTATACATGATTAACTGAATGGTTTTTATAACCATGTTGGGAAGTGTTCACAGTGCAGTACAGACTGATTCCTTATATAAAGCAGATTACATTTAGTCTTCAAAAGGTTAACTGCTTAAATGTGTGTAAAACATGCATGTATGGTAATCAAAGTAGTCATTTTTTTGGGAAACAGAGTTTACTTATTTCACATAGTTATTTTGAGATGACAAAATGAAATTCTGTGTAACAGGACCACAATATGACTGAATTAACTCTAAATGTCTGAATACAGACCAATTAACAAATCTTTGTTTTCTTACTCTGTGTTTCTCCCGTGGTGCAGTGTGATATCGTTTTCTGCTTGTTGGGTCCGAGGAAACTCTAGGGAAGTAGTTGCTGAGGTTAATCATCTGTGACCTGGGTCCAACTATTGGTGTTGTTTGAAGACTTCGGAATTGTAATGAGGAGAAGCTGCCTGTTGCTGGAGGTGGCGTAGGGGTCTTTGTCATTGTGTCATCACTTTCTTGTTGTTCGGGTTCTTCTGGCATTGAAACACTACCATCATGATCTGTATAAAAATTACAACAACTTATAATATAATATAAGTATATATATATAATATAGATTCAACACTTCGTTTTGTCAGTATGTCATAATCAGTGCATATGATGTGGTAATACAAGATCTGGTACTGACCAATGAGTCAGTACAAGATTCTGTACTACTCTTATGATAAAAGGTAACATTGTCCCCATGCATAAAAACACCCCACATGTATGGCACATTGCAGAATGGCTCCATGCATTCATAACCTTGGAACTAGATGAAGTTGAGAGGTCAGTATTACCCTGGTAAAGGAGTCCACAGTACCCACTGGACATTTGGCTGAGGGGCCCCCACAGATGGTCTGAATGCTTTAAAGAATAGAAAAAATCATCGTTCCTCAGTCACACAGGCCATAGCCTAGTCACTATATGAACTGAGTTATCCTGACTTCCTCTGTGTCTGTTCATTTATTTAATAATTTTAAGTATTATACAAATTAACTTACTAACCAATCAATGAACCAACCAACCAATTAATCAACCAACCATGAAGCCCAGTCTTTCGGGAGGGTCAGTTATTACTATATTTCCCATCTCTTATGGAACCTACAGTTTCATTACCATGCTCAGAAGAGAACTTTCCACTGGGCCATATCCTGAATCAAAAAGTTTGTTACTGTAAATATTAATTTATAAAGCCAAATAAATATACATATGACAAACTACCCCTATATGTTGTAGTACATCTGTGCATTTGTTTCTTTTTATAAATCAATTTTTAAGCAAAATGCATGGATTAAGCAGTTTAAAAGTAGTTACTACTGTGTTGACAAGAGAACATGCAACTGCTCCATGTCCTGAGCCAAAGGAATTCAGCCCACATTCTCATAGCAATGTGAAGGATAAAGTAAATAGCTTTTAAAACAGATGGTAAAGGAATGATTTTTTATTGCTACATCTGGAGATTCAAAACATAATTAAAATGCAATATGTACATACATTATTCTTTATAATACTGATTTAAAATTTACTGATAAATCTAAGTTAACTGTGAACTTACCATGCTCACCTGAATCATTGTTGTGTGGAACACACCTGCACTATATCTTCTGAATATCAGTCTAAGGTATTACATGCACTCATTTTGAAAATGTTAACTATTTCAGTTTCATGGTTCTAGAAATACAAGGCAGGGTTATCATACATCCATTACAAGACAAAGAGGGCATTTACCAATTACTGGCATATTTATCTAAAATATGTACCAGCAAACAAAAAATAACACAGAATTTTAGTATATCATTTCTAGGCACCAGCTTACTTCTGCGTGGGTCCAGTCCCCCCCCCCTGAAGGGCAGGAACACCATGAATATAAGTATGACTATCTTTGCAAAACCTATTCTTAAAACTGTACTGCACAATTGCAAATTCCTTTAACTCAGTCAATGGACAACCTGTTCCTCTCTTTTGTCCCTTGACTCTGCAACTGAGAAAAAACTATCTCCATGTTCCCATTATATATAGGACTAGCAAAACAAAACTCTATTAACTTTGACATTGATGGAAGACTGGCAGCATTATTACCTTTACTGAAATATTATGTCCATTTCTCATGGGACAGGAGAGAAGAAAATTTTTTACATATTTTTGAAGGTGACAAAAATCATTAGAATATTTAGTAACATCAATAACACATTTTGAGAGCACATATTGAATGGCAAGTTGAAATTTACCCCATGACATAGGATCACTTAAGCTTAGGCAGCAAAATGCAGACAATTCATCATACTGCTTCATTCACACATTCATATACACTATGCATGAAATGTGAAGTCCTTCTACTTGCTGTAAAAATTCTTTGCACTCTTCTTCAGGGCCATCTTCCAACATTTGTTTCACCAAATGTTTGGTTTTTAATGTCTCAAATTTAGAAGCTAATTTCTCAGCATTCGATGTGTGAACAGTGTGAAGAATTGTTGGGATTGCAATTATTGATGTTCCTTCCCTCTGTGGTGCCTCCACATTTGTTTGAAACATACTCATGAAGGAATGAATATACTATAAATTGATTTCACTGAAACACATTTTCAAGAAATTTCTTAATTACTCATACAAAAGGTGATTTTGACTGAGAGAGAAAGGATTATAGTTTTGAAAATATAAGCCATAGTTACCCCACTACAGGAAAGAGTGACAATCATCCTGCTTATACTCAGTATCCATGAAACTGTAAAACTTTTTCAGTGATTCAGTTCTAACAGAGTAGAGTGAAAAGTAATTATAAATCCTCAAAACAACCGACTGAATATCTAAGATTAAAGTGTTCATTCCATGTTGAAAAAATTATTTAGGATATGAGCAGGGCAACACACACCAATTAACTTGTCTTTTACTGAATCTTTCAAGTTTGCAAAAACATTATTGCACAATGTCCAATGAATAAACCGTGCAACAGTTTGTGTCATTTCATTAGGTTTACTCTGAACATCCAGTACTTTTGTTTGCAATGCACCCTCTTCCCTATCAAACATTGAATCCAGGCTTGGAAAATTTTAACACAAGATGATTGCTTGCATCTGTCACTGTTTTTTTTTTTTAAAAAAAAGCCCTTGATGATTTCACAGTCTCAATTGCAGGAGAAATCACATAGCTCATAATCACTTCTGTTTACATTCGTGCACTTGTCAGCATTCGAGCTATATCTGAGTTGACAAAACTTTTTCATTAAGTTACAAATGCAATCTGTAGATCTGTAACTGCTGTGAAGTTTTATACAACGAAACTCTAATGTGTCCCCTGCGGTGTGTAGTTCATCTCCTTTGGAACCTGGTTACACAAAGAACTTAGTTATGTTTGAACTAGTCTCACCTCATATATTCTTCATACATTTTGCTGTTTCCAAATGCGCCTCAATATCTAAAGATCTTCTGTTTGCAACAGACACAAACAGTCCTGGAATACACATTGTGCCTTATACTTCAAATTCGTTATGGTCTTTCTGAAAACGTGCATTTCTCCCTATGATCTTCTGTAAATCTATGCTTACAAGATGGCATTTATGTTAAAAGAATGAAAGTGTATCCTAATGAGAATACCTGTTAATACTCAGCACCCAGCATGGGGATACTAGAATGCAGTTGTATGTCTGAATACCAATGTATTAAAAGACAGCGCTGAATGACTGCTGTCCAATTGCACTCAGTCAATCAGTAAATCGGAACTAGTCCTCTAATGACTGGGTTTCATTATTGCTCTACTAGTTGGTAATCTGTGTTTATATCACACAGTACAGATCATAAATGATGGCATAAAGTATTATTTCTTCCATCAGCCAGGTTTTTTTATTGTTTCAGTACTGCTGGCTGACAATCCAGGCATTTTAGAATATCTAGAAAACCACCCGGACGTATATTCTAAGCCTTAAAAAAAAGGACATGTCTGGAGAAAGCAGAGCATATGGTATCCTGATTTAAGGCACGTTGGAGGGTGGAGGGTTTCAAGATGGTTTTTTCTTAACCTATAAAACATAATGTTACATGTACAGTCTGTTTTAACAATAAAAATTCTGCATTTTCATTGATTCTGAAAATAAACAAACACAACAGAATTGCTCTTGGCATTGGAGATGCAGTGTGTTTCCTGTGCGGTAAGAACATAATTTTTATGTACTATTCAGTCAGATTTTATCCTTCAAATGGTTAAGAATTACAGTACCCAGTTTTTGTCCTCAGACACCCATTCCAGAATGTTTTCATATCGTAGTACAAATCAGTGTAACTTTTAGTGCCAATAGTGCAGTGTAAGGTATATAAAAAATAATTAAACATAAAGGTATAGCTGTGCTAAAATGGAGCAAGTTTACACATATTGTTTGCAGTCTTCTTTGGCAAAATGTGTAACTATAAAATGCTAGTTTAGAATCAAACTGTATGCCTTCCTTTCACTTCAATACCTGGAAGAACATATAAATGCACAAAATCCTGTATTATAGATAAATACAGAAGTTCTAAAGAAACTCTGAGAGAATACTGTTTCTGCTGAACACACCACATTCAAAAATATATATTCTATATAATTATACATCATTATTTTAATTCAACCACACATTTTCTTGATAACAGTTAGTATTTTTTTTGAGGACCATGGTTAATGTAAACCTTAGTTCAGCTGACAACAGGTTACAATAGAGAAACGACTGGCAATCACTCCCATAGTTTGGCTCATGTACACTTACAAAATTTGTTCACCAACCTGTGTTACTATGCAGTGTTGCATAGTTGGGTCCATAATATGCATTCACTAGGGGTGAATGGTACTGCTCGAAGGTGAGCGATGGGGGGTCACTTGGTGGATCCTGACTTGCTGGTGTTGGGTGGCTACTTACATGTATCATACCATTGCTGTTAACTGGCGCAAGATTCATCAATAGGTCCTGAAAACCCACATGACAATATAACTTACTGATTCCCAAACTGTGTTCATCTCAGTTTAGGAAATGAAGGAAAAATCCTTTCAGAGCCAAGGCTGAATAATAAAAATATGTCCAAAACTTCCCCGCAGTTTTGTGAAACATGCAGAAAATAACAAAAATGACCAACATTTTTTGGGGGGGGATGGGTCATTGGAACAGTATGTTAGGGGCCAGAGGAAAGTTGCACAAAATTTATAATACTCCAAACACAGAAGTTGTTCCTTATACTGTTTTAATATTCGACTATGAGACGAATTACAAACTGAGTGGAATACTCTGACAATTGCAGTAGATGTCATGACAGATATGCTGGCTCAAGTTGAAACATTTCTGCCTTGTATTCTTGAGGTGATCAGTTTGAGTCTCAGGTGGAGCACAGACTCTTCTGACAGAGGTTTTCTCATAGTTTTCCTCTGTCCCTTCAGAAAATGCCACAACAGTGCCTAAAAATTAGGATATGACTACTTCCATCAACATCCTTTCTATTTCTCATTCACTGTCTTCCAATAACACTGTGAAGTCCCTAGCAAGTACAGTCAACACAGACACAAAACCTGAACTCCATACTTCCGCACTTTTCCTTCTGACCCTGTATTCCACCTGATGGTAGTCAATATGTAAGACTGAAACATGTAGTGGAAAATAAATGATGAACGTATAGAGCATATGTGTTGTCTATACATTAATTACCAACTTGATGCACTGATTATTATTTATTCATAAAATACTATTCTCCTCTACATGTTTCAAGCATCAAGTGTTCATCTTCAGGAGGACATAGTTGTATACATGCAGCATATGGTACCGTCTCTCTCTCTATAAGAGTTCCTGGTGGCCTGTCGATACGCAGCTAGAGTGAGAACTCAATTCATGATGCACGGTCAGAAAAACATTAACTTATGTGTTGTGTTTGAGTGGACTGTATTTGCTAGTGATTGACCAACACAATGGGATGATGTTGCCCAAAAATAATATGTAGCCTATGTGACTGACATCATTAAATACACTACAGTCTAAATACACAAAACATTTAGTTTGTAAGCAAAGTTACAAGCTGTAACCAAGCAAAACGAAGTCTGCTGTCTTACACATGCACACAGCAGCACATTGTCTGTGATGCCATCTTCAGTTTTCACAGGTTTGTTCTATATCACATGATGCTGTTGTGTATGTGCATTTCAAATATGAAGCACTAATAAGACAATATTCTAAAAGTAATAAAATGGCTGTTGCATGTTCCTGAAGCATCCCATAATAGAGTATCAGAGCAATAATTATTGGAACATTTGTTTTTTATGCCAATTGCTTTAGTAAATGTAATTTAAGAAAGCATTTTTTTCCTTTTAAATAATTTTTGTATTTGATTACATACGAAAAGTCTTTTATTACCACTTATTTGTTAAACTGTCCCTGTGGACTGATGAACACAGTAATAAATAAACGAAGACTAAGGAAAGATTTAGAATCAGTTTCAGTTCACTGCTGTAGATTTTGTCCTTTGTATCATGTTGTTTCTAAAGACACCATGTATCTAAGTATTCGATGATGATGATGATGACGATGACAAATTAAACAATTTTTGCAAGACATTATACAGGATAATAAAAATTAATGAACTATATAAATACAGCTGTTTTCTGTGTGATTAAAGAAGTGGAAAAATTGTCGCCATCCTTTTCGTCTCAATATCTCATTTTTCAATAAAATATGTCCATTAATGTATTTCTGTTTCTTCTAAGTCCACATGTCATCATTAAATAGTCTACATTGTTATATTTTAGCATTATTGTTATAAATTCTGCATAAAATCTGTCTACTGTTGGTTTGAAAATGTTTGAATACTTGCCAGTAGAATCAATATGTCAACCAAAAAATGCACTTAATAAAATATAATTCATGACTAGTATAAAAAAACTACATGTTTTGGCACCGGGGTGTTATCTTTAGGAAGTTTTCTACAACAGAGGAATAAAAGTTCAATGTGGTAATCTAGGTACTACGTTGTCTTACTGGAATGATTACACCATCACATAGTGTTAAAACTATGTGGTAGTGAACACTTTCTCACAGTTATATCACAACATTGTGATTTTATGCTTTTCAACTTAATGTATTTTAGAATTTTAATATGGTAATTATCGTAGTAAGGGCAATTAATACCTAGACTAGCAAGTTGGATATGTATTCCTTTGTTCTAGAAGAGTCCCTGAGGATGGCACCTCAGTGTAGAAACATGTAGGAGTATGATACTTGTCTTGAACTGTATTTTTTAAGTGCATTTGTTGGTTGATATATTGATTGTAAGAATCAACTCCATATGAGTAATATAAAAAAATTTCTAGTAGAATTTTCACATGATGTCTATGAAGTTAATTAAATATATGGTAAAATTTCTCACAAAAGGTAATTTAATACTGTTGCCTTTGTGTTCTTTAAAGCTTAAATACATACTGCAGACACAAGCTGAAGTTGTACGTTGTAAATCAAACATCGGTTTCCCAGTTCATAGTGTTTTGGTCCTTTTAAATGAGTGATTATAAATGAATGCAATTGTTTTAATTTAAGAGTAAAGTGCTACTGGTACCTTCATATTTATGGTGACACCAAATGGATTCCTGAGGATGGTTGGAGAACCTTGTAGTTTCTGACGTCTACTCAGAACAAGGATCACAACAAACACAATCAGTAGAAGCAACATGATGGCTGTCAGACCTCCAATGACAACTTCTATATATCCTTGGCCATCTTTGGGTGCAGCTACTGCAGTTAAGAAAACATCACTTTAGTCTGACCTCTGCAAATGCAAACGTTTGTCTATATCATCATGGTTGTGTTAAATATGGGATACTTCACCATCAGTAAGACAAATGGAATAGGGTCAGGTAACAGAATGTTGTTTCTGATATCTGATAGGGTCAGGTAACAGAATGTTGTTTCTGATATCTGATAGGGTCAGGTAACAGAATGTTG
>Ga0209628_10004093_pt1 | contig 10440 bp, 12 predicted proteins | sample TergutCu122P4_FD_187285 | JGI IMG/M metagenome (GOLD analysis project Ga0209628, IMG submission 187285) | Cubitermes ugandensis P4 segment gut microbial communities from Kakamega Forest, Kenya - Cu122 P4 (SPAdes) (version 2) | ecosystem: Host-associated > Arthropoda: Insects > Digestive system... | reverse complement strand
AACATAATTTTTGCAAGTCCTGTTTCAACTCTGAAAGCAATGTTTTCATAAGAGCCTAAATGCCATAAACCAAAAAGTATAGTCGTAATGAGATATGTACCCCATTCCTTTTTGATTACAGTGTTGAGTTTATTCCAAGCATATCCACGAAAAATTAATTCCTCGAATATGGGCGTAATTACACTTCCATAAAATAATAGAATAATTGCTTGAAAACCGTCGAAATAATTTGAAGGTGTTGCAACAAGTAAAATAACATATATTAACGTTCCTATGATGTAATATTTGTTGAAAGTACGAGGAAAAACAGACAAAGTTACTTTATTTTTCTTTGCAAATATGATGAATAAACATGAAAGAATAATCATTCCAAACATTGTAGCAATGCTATCTGAAAAGTAAGTTCTCTCAACAAAAAGAAAAAAGAAATGTTTTAAGCCAAGTAAAAGAACTTGAATAACAACCAACAAGGTTATTGTTACCAGAATAATTTTCAAAATTTTCTTCATTTCGTTTTACTTTTTAAGTCATTTCGGACAATTTATATTTCATTAAACGTTCAATTTCGCCTTTCATTGCCTAACCGCACTGTCGCCCCCGCATTGCTGCTAACAAGCGGTAGTGCATTTTTTGTTCGCTTTATTTGTCATATTTCGTTGTTTGTTCTGTTTATTTTTCAAATATTCCGATACTTATCAGAATTATTCCTGTAATAATGTTCCCGAAAATCAGTATGTTTGAAATTGTTTTGTTGAAATGCTCTTTTTCTTTTTTTATGATTTTGTGCACTAAAAACGGAATTAGTCCAATGCTTCCTGTTAATATTGATATTATGGCTCTTGTTTCGGGATACTGTATGATAAAGTAAAGCCCATAAAAGAAAAGAAATAGTATAGGTATGTGCAACAGTATAAAACCTGTCAGTTTTACTGGCAATTTTAAGATTTCCCATTCCTTTTCATAGCCCGATTCAATTTCGTGTAAAATCAGGATAGTTGCATTTAATATATAGAAGAATACTAACATAATCTAATTTATATTTTTCAACTTTTATGTCCTTGTCGGACGGTTTATATTTTCTTTTATTATTTTTCCATTGCCTTGTTTGCCAACTTATACACTTGTTTTATTTCCTTTGTATCTAATTTCCACTCGTTTAATTCATTTCTTACGAGTTCGGGGAATTGCTTACTTATATCCTTTAACGCATTTCCAACAGATTTTCGTACATATTCGCTTTCATCTGTTTTGTATTTTGACAATAATTTAATTGTTGCTTCGGGATTATCCTTAAAATAGGGTCTTTTTGTCCAAATTCTCAATCCTTCCGTAACGGCTCGTCTTATATTTGCTTTTTTATCACTTAACCATTCATTGATTGTTTTCAACGAATTTTCATATCCATTTTTCTTGCAGTAATTGTCAAATGCCATTGCTAAAAATTCTTGTATTTGCCACGCTGGGTTTTTGCTCACTGTATTTTTCAAAAAATGAAGTGCTTTTTGATTTCCAATAAGTCCCAAAATATAAACACCCAACATCTGAATGTAGTGCAACTCACTGTTATAACATTCCATTGCAAACTCCCAACAATACTCTATGGTATTTTCGGCGTAAATTTTTTCAGCCTCTTTTTGCACTAAACCATACCGTTCCTTACCCGTTTCTTCATTAAAAAGCAATTTTGTGTAATATTTAGTGTCCACCATTACGATTAATTTTTTGTTCTTGTCTGACGGTTTATATTTTATTTCAATCGTTTTATAATCGTTGTTTTAAATGACAAATCCTCAATATCGTACTTTTTTATTGAATAGATATTTTCATCAAGATATTGCTCAATAAACGGTAAATCGGGAGCGTAACAAAAACAACTTCCAATTTTTAACGATTTTAAAATGTCCATATATTTTTTCGCATACTCAATGAAATTTCCGTCTTCCCGCAAATGATTATGAATAAAATGATTGGAAAACCCTAAATTGCTCATAATTGTTCCCCATTTTTTAATACCGTAATCAAAGTTCAGCCAATCGGCTTTTTCGAGAAATAACGAATTGTCTGCAAATCTATCTATTCCGTATGCCTCAAAAGCATTTTTCCGTAGATATTTCACTAAATTTCCTTCTTGTCCGCAACCAATATCTAAAATCGGTTCCAATTGAACATCTGTCAAGTGAAGAATATTTTTTTGCAAAATCGCACTATATTCCGCACACATTATCGGCTCCAAAACAGTTTTCTTTTTTTGATACATTTCTTGCGAAAAAGGATTTGTTTTAGTCAACCAAACTTTTAGATTTTCATAATGTGTTCGAGAAATAACTTCAACAGTTTTTTTCTTTTCAATAATATTTTGGTATAAATTCCAATAAATTTTCTTCAAATCTATTTTGTCATTCTCTTGAAAAGAATAATATTGATTTACTCTGCAAAATTCCTGTAAAACTTTTTCAGTGGTATAGTCAATCAGTACATTCAAATCGTCTGGTGCAATTCTATCTGTATTTTGAATTGCAGTCATTGTTAATTCTGCAAATTTCAATGTTTCATTGAATTCTTTATGAAACAGATTTTTACTCTGATTGAATTTGATTTGTAAATCAACTATATCATTCCCATTCATAGCAACTTTTTCTTTTTTATTTCACTTCGCTCTGTCGCCCGCGCATTACCGCTACCATACTCATTTTTGCAAAAACAATCTCTTTTTCTTTAACCAAAACTTTAACTTGCCAAAGATTTTCATTTTCTGTAAAATCGAGGGAAAAGTCAATTTTGGGAAATTCCAAAGGGTTGATTGGCGCAGTAAATTTTACGCTTTTCAGCGTTTTAATACTAAAATTTTCTCCCTTCAAAAAACCGAAAAGTTCCACTGCAATTTGTATCAAACAGACGCCCGGCGTAATCGGGTTGTTCGGAAAATGCGCTTGATAGACAATGTTTCCCGCATTCAGTTTTACCCGAAATTCAGCGTTGTTGTCCGTTACATTTTGACTTTTTATTGTAAAGAAATTGTCTTTTAATGTCATTTTAGTCCACAGATTAACAGATTAACACAGATTATTTATTGTTTAGTCCACAGATTACACAGATTATTTATTGTTTAGTCCACAGATTACACAGATTTTCACAGGGGAAAAAATTGTGTTAATCTGTGTAATCTGTGGACTATTTTATAGCAAATTTACTTTTTGGAATTTCTGAATTTAACACTTTATTTTTCAGATAGATAACCATTTTGTCGCCAGATTTTTCGCCTAACATTATCTCATTTGCGAGCATAGTTTTGAGGTCAATTTTTATCTCTATCTTATTATAAATATCTTTCAAACGCTTTTGGATGGGCGTGAGAATAACTAACATTTCGGTGTTATTATCATAAAATTCCGCTGAAAATTGCTTGCTTTGCGCAATGCCGCTGCCATTTACCATTGAAATAATAATATTTCCAAGTTGTTTTGACATTTTGTCGTTACCGATTTTTTTGCCGCTTTTATCAAGCAACGCAGCATCGTTTCCGTTCAAAATCAATGTTGAAGGCGTTGGCTCGGTGTATTCCCAGCGCAGCATCGCAGGCGATTGATACATCATCAGCCCTTTGGCAACCGCCTTTTCGGACACCAACGATGATGTCTTCTCCTGCACAAAAACACATTGCAAGGTCTTGATTTTTTGCGAATGTTCAATCATCTTTTGCTCAAAGACCTGCCTTTCGTTTTCGGTTAATTTTCTGCCGTTTTGCGAAAAAATATTTCCACAAATTACTGAAAATAAGATTGTTATAAAAATTGTCTTTTTCATAATTATTTTGATTTGCGATATGAGATTATACGATTTGCGATATGTGATTTGCAATTTTAAAATGTGATTTTGAAATGTGAAATGTGTTTCGTCTCATATCGCATATCTGATATCTGATATCTGATATCTGATATCTGATAATCTCATATCTAATTTATTTAGCAATAAAAATCACCCCCAGAATTATCAACCCAACCCCTATCCAGCGTGTGATTGATACTGTTTCATGAAAAATAAAAACCGCTGCCAACATTCCAAAAACGTATGCAAACGCCGTTACGGGGTAGGCAACCGAAAACTCAAAATGTTTCAAAACATAGCCCCACAAAACCGTTGCAGAAATCAAGCAGATACCGCTTGCAAGCAGCCACCAGTTAGTCAGTATGTCGGCAAAAAATGCCCACGACCACTGAAATTTGTTGATTTTCTCAACCGCAAATTTGAAGCAAACCTGTCCGCTTGCCAACAAAAAGCACTGAAATATTGTTAGAATGATTACTTTTAGCATAAATTGGAAGTTAGAAGTTAGAAGATAATAATACAAAGGTATGATTTTTATTTTCAAAATGATTGTAGCATAATATTTTTGATTTGCGATTTTCTGATTTCCGACTTCCGATGTTTGATTGTCGCATATCTCTTGTTGCATATCTCATATCGCACATCATAAAATCTGATATTTGCCCTCTCTGCAAACAAACTGCCGCTGCATAAATGCCCAAAGCGGGCGCAGTGTAACTTTCGCCAAAGATATTTTTATACTGCAAAAGCGGAACATTCGGAAACAGTTTTGCACAATTCTCAAAATAAACCTTGTCGTTTTCTTCAACGCCGTTTGTGCCAACCATTATGTAATCTGGATTTGAGATGTTGAGATGTGAGATTTGAGACAGCAATTTGTCGCATATCTCATATCTCATTGTCTCACGTCCCAAATATATTTTCTCTACCGCCTCAATTTCACACATCGTTTTTTCTGTTTTTTCTGTTGATAACATCATTGCAACAGCCGTTTCGCCTGCAAAATAATTAGATTTCTGATTTCCGATTTCCGATATGCGATTCTCGTTTGTTTCTTGTCGCATATCGGAAATCGGAAATCGGAAATCGGAAATCTCACTTCGCAAATCCAAATATCCTGATTTTTTTAGCATATTATAGTAGGCAGGCGTCATTTCATCGTGCGCACCAACCAATGCGGTGGTAGTGGCGTTGTGCGCAACGCCACTACGCTGCAACTGCATAAACGCATCTTGCAAGGCACACTCAAACGAAATGCCTTTGTGCGCATAAGTGCTGTTGTAGGCATTGCATTTGGCATCAATGGCAACAAGCGAACTGATAGTGTTATGCGTAGATTGCATAAAATGCGTTGGATTGAGCAATTCCTCGCCCTCGCGCACAAGTTTGTCAAGAAAAATCTCGGTGTTTTCGATACAGCCCAACCCCGTGCCTGTGATAATGGCATCGGGCTGAGAAACGCCGCCGTCCGACATCGCCTGCCGTGAAACGAGCAAAGCACGTTTGAGAATTTTGCCCAATCGGCGCACCTCATTTGGTGTGAAAAACTGCTTATAGTCCGGCTCTAACGCACGAACATAATTCTCATCGTAAAAAATGGGCTTATCAAACCACTCATCAACCAATGGCTGCTGAGCAGAGATTTGTTTTATAGTATTTATGTAGATTTTAGGCATTGTATTTTAAATTTTTTGTCAAAAACATTTGCTAATTTATGTACAAATAAAAGATTTATTCCAAATATCACAACAGCAATTAAAGTCCAAATAATAAAGTCCTTTATTGAAAAATAATCTATCATTCTGAAAAAAGTAAAAAAGAAATATGGCAAAATCAAAATAGAGGTAATAATACAAGGAACATATCTTTTCAACAAAATAAATTGCCCAATGTGCATAAAACAATGAATAAAAATGCACATAAACAAGCCCAACCAAAGAAAATACCAGTTAAAAATTATGGCAGTAAAAGTTATTGCGCTAAAAATTACAAATTCTTCTGCTACTGCCAATGCAAAAGCAGATGTAGAATGATTAAAAATAAAGCCCATTTTGCTGTAAGTTTTTGGAAATTTTTCCTGCAAAAAATCACCGTTTTTGGTTACCCACCAACGCATCATAATTATTTCCTCAAAATCGTGAATCATAAAAATTATTGGAAATAATGCTATTAATAAAATATCTAATGATGTCATATTTTTTAAATTTTACTAAAAATCAAACTTGTATCATTTCCGCCAAAACCGAATGAATTACAAAGAATGTGCTGCAATTCAGGCGATTGCGGGTCAAGCAGTTCGGCTTCGCTCACTGACCGCCCACAATGACAAGTATTGTACGGTTCAAACGGCAATTCGGGCATTTTTTCTTTAAAATTCAAATTGACGGGAATAAAATTGTGCTGCAACGCCAAAATGGAAATCACGCTCTCCACGCAGCCCGCTGCACTTGTGGTGTGTCCCGTAAAGGATTTTGTAGAGGAAACAGGCGGAATATTTTCGCCAAAAAGACGCACAATCGCTGTGCCTTCGCTTACATCATTGTTTTCTGTGCCTGTGCCGTGTGCGTTGATATAATCAATATCTTGCGGCTGTAAATTTGCTTCTTCCAACGCTTTCTTCATTGCCAAATATGCACCTTCGCCGTCTGGGGAAGAGGCGGTTTGGTGGTAGGCATCGCAGGTGTTGGCATAGCCGGAAAGAACGATTTGAAAATTTGGATTTCCGATATGCGATTTCCGATATGCGACATGCGACAAGTCGGAAATCTCAAGTCGGAAATCGGAAATCGGAAATCTTTCCATTACAATATACGCTGCACCTTCGCCGAGATTTAAGCCCGCTCGTGTGGCGTCAAAGGGTCGGCAGGGGTCGCGGTCGAGTATCATCAGGGTATTAAAACCGTTCAAGTGAAATTTTGTGATACATTCGCTGCCGCCCGCCACAACAATATCTGCGCGACCGCTTTTGAGCAGTTCCGCACCAAGCAAAATGGCGTTTGCCGCCGAACTGCAAGCCGTTGAAATGGTATCAACCTGCGAAAAAATACCGAAATAGTCGGCAATCATCTCCGTGCAGGCACCGCAATCGTGGGTTGAGATATAGGCGTTTTTCGTGTCGTTCTCGATAAAATCAAGGTAAAACTGCTCGCTTTTGTCCATTCCGCCAACGGTGGTGCCGTTGATAAAGGCGATTTTTGATTTTTGATTTTTGATTTCCGATTTCCGATTTCCGATTAGCGACAATGGATTGTCGGATATCGGATGTCGAATATCCAATAGTTTAGCATTTTGCAATGCTTCCTTTACCGCCAACATTCCCATTAACGATGTGCGCGTTGTCGGCTCGTCTTTGGGAATTTGCAGTATGCTCATCATCTCTTCGTTGGTCATTTTTACTTCGCCGACAGGAAATTCAGTGTGCGAAGTTTGCAGATAACGCAAAGGGGCAATGCCGCTTTTCTGTGCCTGCAACGCCGCCAGTGTTTCGCCCACGTTGTTACCCAACGCCGAAACAATGCCCATTCCGGTGATTAAAATTTCCATTTTGAATATTAAATTTTTTGATATGCGACTATCCGATATCCGACTATTCGATATCAGATATCTGACTATTCGATATCCGATTTTTTTTGGTCTGATTGTTGGATATCTGATAATCGCATATCTGATAATCGCATATCGGATATCTGATTGTCGCATATCGGATTTCTCATATCAAAAATCATTTTGTTCTGTTTGCCTCAATGTACTCTGCCAATACCTGCACTGACTTGAAAATCTCTTTGCCCTGCGCTGGGTCTTTGAGTTTGATACCGTAATTTTTTTCCATCAGCACGATAAGTTCGAGTGCGTCAATGGAATCCAGTCCAAGACCTTCGCCAAAAAGCGGTGCAGTTTCGTCAATATCGGCAGGTTTTACATCTTCGAGGTTCAATACTTCGATAATTTCTTCTTTTAATTTCAGAATTAAATTTTCCATTTGTTAAGTTTAATATGTTGATTATTAATGTTTTATTATAAAAAAAATTAAAGTGCAAATATATAAAAAAATATAAGATAAAATTATTTTTCCTATTTCATCTTTTTTATACCTCAATTTTCAACAAAAAAAACAGATAAATAAATTAACAAGAAATTTTATCTACTCTTTTTTGGTGTCTTCCGCCTTCAAAGTCGGTTGCAAAAAAGACAGAAACAATTTCTAATGCTGTCTCTTTTGAGATAAAATTTGCTGGCAGCGAAAGAATATTTGCGTTATTATGTTGCCGTGCCAAACGAGCAATTTCTGGTAGCCAACAAAGCGCACCACGAATATTTTGATGGTGATTTACAGTCATATTAATGCCATTACCTGAACTGCAAATAGCAATGCCAAATTCACATGCCCCCCCCTCAACAGCACTTGCAAGTGGGTGTGCAAAATCAGGATAATCAACACTCTGCTTCGAATGAGTGCCATAGTCATATAATACGCATCTCTGTTTTTCAAGGAACTTTATGATTTCACTTTTAAGTTCAAAACCTGCATGGTCACTTGCAATGCCAATAGAAAGCAAATTTATTGGTTTCATTTTTTTATAATTATTAATGGTTAGTAATTAGTTGTTAATTGTTATTTTATACTGTTTTAACTTTTATAATTTCTTTGCTGACATTTTACAAATTCGTAATCGAGTGTTTCTTTGAGAAGTTCGGGGGCGGTATCTTCGCCATTGTATTTCCAGCAGGAAACGTAGGAAAATTTGTCGTCATCGCGCAACGCTTCGCCGTCTTCAGTTTGGTACTCTTCGCGAAAATGTCCGCCGCAACTCTCTTCACGGTTCAGTCCATCAAGAGCCATAAGATAACCAATCTCAATAAAATCAGCCAAACGCAACGCTTTTTCGAGTTCAACATTCAAATCGTCTGCTTTGCCCGGAATATAAACATTTGACCAAAACTCTTTTTTTATCTCTTTTATACGTTCCAGAGCGGCTTTGAGCGATTGTTCGGTACGTTCCATTCCAACCATTTCCCACATAACGTGACCAAGTTCTTTGTGAATGGAATCAACAGAACGTTTGCCTTTTATCGACATCAATTTCTGAATTTTCGCATCAATTTCTTTTAATGCGTCTAAAAATTCGGGCAAATCGGTACTCATTCGCGGCACTTGAATCTGGTCTGCCAGATAATTTTGAATTGTATATGGCAGCACAAAATAGCCGTCAGCCAAGCCCTGCATAAGCGCAGAGGCACCAAGACGATTTGCGCCGTGGTCGGAAAAATTCGCTTCGCCGATTGCAAAAAGCCCTTTGATAGAGGTTTGCAGTTCGTAATCAACCCAAAGTCCGCCCATCGTGTAGTGAATAGCGGGAAAAATCATCATCGGCGTTTCATACGGGTTTTCATCTACAATTTTTTCATACATCTGAAAAAGATTTCCGTAACGCTCCTCAACCACCTCTTTTCCGAGCCGTTCGATAGCATATTTAAAATCAAGATAAACCGCCAGACCTGTGTTATTTACACCGAAACCAGCATCACAACGCTCTTTTGCAGCACGAGAAGCAACATCGCGCGGAACAAGATTTCCAAAAGCGGGGTAACGTCTTTCCAAATAAAAATCTCTGTCCTCATCGGGAATTTGTGTCGGTTTGAGTTTGCCGGCACGAATTGCTTCGGCGTCCTCTTTTTTCTTTGGCACCCAAATTCTGCCGTCATTTCTCAAACTTTCCGACATCAATGTTAATTTACTCTGAAATTCACCGTGAACAGGAATGCAAGTCGGGTGAATTTGCGCAAAACAGGGGTTTGCAAAATATGCGCCTTTTTTGTAGCATTGCACCATCGATGAGCCGTTGCTCGCCATTGCATTTGTAGAGAGAAAAAACGCATTTCCGTAGCCGCCGGTCGCAATTACAACAGCGTGAGCGAAAAATCTTTCGAGTTTGCCGTTGCGAAGATTTCTTGCGATAATTCCGCGTGCGCGACCGTCAATTACCACAACATCAAGCATTTCGTAACGAGTAAAAAGTTTTACGCTGCCCAAATTAACCTGACGGGAAAGAGCCGAATATGCACCCAACAAAAGTTGCTGTCCTGTCTGACCTTTGGCGTAAAAAGTACGCGAAACCTGCGCCCCGCCAAAAGAGCGATTGTCAAGCAAACCGCCGTATTCGCGGGCAAAAGGAACGCCTTGCGCAACGCACTGGTCAATAATGCTGTTCGACACCTCCGCCAAACGATAAACATTTGCCTCGCGAGCGCGATAGTCGCCGCCTTTGAGTGTATCGTAGAAAAGGCGATAAACCGAATCGCCGTCATTTTGATAGTTTTTTGCAGCGTTGATACCGCCCTGTGCAGCGATTGAGTGCGCACGTCTCGGCGAGTCCTGAATGCAGAAATTCAGCACGTTAAAACCGAGTTCGCCAAGTGATGCAGCAGCAGATGCACCCGCAAGTCCCGTGCCGACTACAATCACGTCCAAACGGCGTTTGTTAGCGGGATTAACCAATTTTTGATGATTCTTGTAATTGCTCCACTTTTCAGGCAAAGCACCCTGAGGAACAGATATTTTGAAAAAATTGTCTTGCATATATTATTAAAAAAATGAATTACAAAGGTACAAAAAAA
>Ga0209628_10004092_pt1 | contig 10440 bp, 9 predicted proteins | sample TergutCu122P4_FD_187285 | JGI IMG/M metagenome (GOLD analysis project Ga0209628, IMG submission 187285) | Cubitermes ugandensis P4 segment gut microbial communities from Kakamega Forest, Kenya - Cu122 P4 (SPAdes) (version 2) | ecosystem: Host-associated > Arthropoda: Insects > Digestive system >... | reverse complement strand
ACGCTCCAGTTCAGACCTGACTGCGGGCGTACACGACAGCTCCACTGCAACTCGCGACATGAGCACACCTTACCGGAGATATGATGTGCATGATTATAACCTGTTTTTAATGCAATTAGACACTAGCTCGCAGGCTGTGGCGCCAGATTCAGCCGCTAACTTGAAGCTGTTTTGGTTAATCGTGCACGTGGCTGCGCGATTTTCTCCCTCTTCCACTTGTGGGAGAGGGCCGGGGAGATGGCTGGCCGTCAGGCCGGATGCTGCTTCAATAAACGGAGCGCTTACCAGCCTTCGGCCGGCCCTCTCCCCTGCCCCTCTCCCGCAAGCGGGAGAGGGGAAAGAAAGGTTAATGCGATTGCGTACTATGTTTATGCTAGCTGGCTGCGCTTGCTGCGCAATGATTGCAGCATCAAAACAGTCTGGAAAGCTTGTGTAGCAAGCGCTGGCAGCTATTGATTAGTGATTTTTACGTCAATGCCGATGGCGTCAATCGTCGAACGGGTTGGTTTTTTTGTCCCATTCCAGCGAGTTCTTTTTCTGCGTCTTTTTGGGCGTTGCGTTGGCTACTTCTTGCATGCGCGCATTCCAGTATGGCGATGCATGGGGCGATAGCAGGCGGTCCCAGGAGCGCCGGATTTTTTCGGCTTCGGTTGGGCAGCGCTCGGCGCGGGCGCGCGGCAGCCGTTCTTTTTTGACCAGGTTTTGGTATTCAGTCGGGTCGGTGCCGTAGGCGATGCACAGGATGTTGAAGTAGCGCTGCTCGTCAAGCGAGTGCTCGTCGGCAAAATTGCTTGCGGTTGGCGTGCTGCGTATTTTGCTGTTGACGGCAAACCAGGCCGATGCCAGTTGCAAAACGCGGGCGATGTCGTGTTTTGATTGGCCGCCAAGCCCCAGCAACAGCAAGACGGTTGCCAGTTGATCGACCGAGTCCTCTTCGCGCCCGACGGCGGGTATATCCAGCATGTGGATGAACGCATGGCCGGTTTCGTGCAGCATGATGAAGCGCACGTTGTCGCGCACGAATTCGGTTATGAACGTGTTGGGGTCGTCCATGTCCTTGGACAGCGCCTTGGCTATTTTTTGCAAATAGTCGATCATTTCATAGCACAGGATGATGGCCGAATTTTTGGGCGAGTAGAAGGCGTTCATGGTGTCGCATTGCATCGCCACGTAGTGCAGCGGGCGCGGGATGACCAGCAGGCCATCGATCCCGCTTATCTCGGGTATGCTGGAAAACAGGTGCGACTTGGACGCCCAGTTGAAGGCGTAGTTGAAGTTGGGATTTTTGGGCGGCGCGTAATGAAAGTAAAAGCGCAAGCCCAGCCCGTCCGCCGTGGTCAGAACCCCGTTTGCCGGGGCCGGCATGGCGTTTTTGGCCTGCTCTATTATTTCTTTCGGGGCGTTGGGGTTGGCGCCCTGATTTGGCGCCGACGCCGCCGGGGCGGCCTGGCCGTGGATGGTGCCAGCCATGAAAAACGACAATAAAAATACCGCTAGTGCTCGCATGACATGCTTTCCGCGCAGGTGGTGGTTGGTGATTTTTACCTGATGGCGTGATGAGTAGCTGGCGCCTGCCCCGCCGTCACTCGGCTCCCCCGGCGGCGGCGGCTTCTTCGCGCTCTTGTCTGGGCCGGTTTTCTTCTTTTCTGGATGACGGCTGGATGTCCAGTATGACTTCCTGCGCGTCGTCCACATCCACGGTCAGGCGCCCGCCTTCGGTCAGGCGGCCAAACAGCAGCTCGTCGGCCAGCGCCTTGCGGATGGTGTCTTGTATCAGCCGCTGCATGGGGCGCGCGCCCATCAGCGGGTCAAAGCCTTTTTTGGCCAGGTGCTTGCGCAGTTTGTCGGTAAAGGTGACATCCACCTTCTTCTCGGCCAACTGCTGCTCCAGTTGCAGCAGGAATTTGTCCACCACGCGCAAGATGACTTGCTCATCAAGCGGCTTGAAGCTGACGATGGCGTCCAGCCGGTTGCGAAATTCGGGCGTGAACAGGCGCTTGATGTCGGCCATTTCATCGCCCGCCTGGCGCGTGTTGGTAAAGCCGATGGTGGCTTTGTTCAAGGTCTCGGCTCCCGCGTTGGTGGTCATGATGATGATGACGTTGCGAAAGTCGGACTTGCGCCCGTTGTTGTCGGTCAGCGTGCCGTGGTCCATGACTTGCAACAGCACGTTGAAGACGTCCGGGTGCGCCTTTTCAATCTCGTCGAGCAGCAGCACGCAGTGCGGTTTTTTGCTGATGGCCTCGGTCAGCAGCCCGCCCTGGTCAAAGCCCACGTAGCCCGGCGGCGCGCCAATCAGGCGGCTGACGGTGTGGCGCTCCATGTATTCGGACATGTCAAAGCGAATCAGCTCCACGCCCATGATGTAGGCCAGTTGCTTGGCCGCCTCTGTCTTGCCCACGCCGGTGGGGCCGCTGAACAAAAACGCGCCAATCGGCTTGTCGCCCTTGCCCAGGCCGGAGCGCGCCATCTTGACCGCTGAGGCCAGCGTCTCCAGCGCCTTGTCCTGGCCAAAGACGACGTTTTTCAGATCGCGCTCGAGCTTTTGCAGCTTGCCGCGGTCGTCGTGGCTGACGCTGGCGGGCGGGATGCGCGCTATTTTGGCGACGATGTCCTCGATCTCGTGCTTGCCGATGGTTTTTTTGCGCTTGCTGGCGGCGGCAATGCGCTGGGCCGCACCGGCTTCGTCAATCACGTCGATGGCCTTGTCCGGCAAGTGGCGGTCGGTGATGTACTTGGCCGACAGTTCGGCGGCCGCTTGCAGCGCGGCGGCGGCGTATTTGACGCTGTGGTGCTCCTCAAAGCGGCTTTTCAGTCCCTTGAGAATGTCCACCGTTTCGGCCACCGTAGGCTCGACCACGTCGATTTTTTGAAAGCGGCGCGACAGCGCCGCGTCTTTTTCAAAGATGCCGCGATACTCGGTAAAAGTAGTCGCGCCTATGCACTTGAGCATGCCACTGGCCAGCGCGGGCTTGAGCAGGTTGGACGCATCCAGCGTGCCGCCCGATGCCGCGCCCGCGCCAATCAGGGTGTGAATTTCGTCGATGAACAAGATCGCGCCGGCCTTGTCCTTGACGTTTTTGAGCACGCCCTTCAAGCGCTGCTCAAAATCGCCCCGGTACTTGGTGCCCGCCAGCAGCGCACCCATGTCCAGCGCATACACCGTGGCCTGCGCCAGCACCTCGGGCACGCTGCCTTCGGTAATGCGCCAGGCCAGCCCCTCGGCAATGGCGGTCTTGCCCACACCGGCCTCGCCCACCAGCAGCGGGTTGTTCTTGCGGCGGCGGCACAGGATCTGGATGGCGCGCTCGACCTCATACTCGCGCCCGATCAGCGGGTCGATCTTGCCATCCTTGGCGTGCTGGTTCAGGTTTACGGTGTACTGCTCCAGCGGCGACGCCTTTTCGGCCTTTTCGTTGCTGCTTTCGCGCTCGCCATCGCCACCGGCGGTCTGGCCTTCTTCGGGCTTGGCCTGCTCGGCCTGATCGCTCTTGCGGATGCCGTGGGCGATGAAGTTGACCACGTCAAGGCGCGTCACGCCCTGCTGGTGCAGGTAATACACCGCGTGCGAATCCTTCTCGCCAAAAATCGCCACCAGCACATTGGCGCCAATCACTTCCTTCTTGCCGCTGCCGGTGGACTGCACGTGCATGATGGCGCGCTGAATCACGCGCTGAAAGCCCAGCGTGGGCTGCGTGTCCACCTCGTCGATGCCGGCCACCTGCGGCGTGTTCTCGGCGATAAAGCCGGTCAGCGCCTTGCGCAAATCGTCAATGTGCGCCGAACAGGCGCGCAACACCTGCGCGGCGCTGGGGTTGTCCAGCAGCGCCAGCAGCAAGTGCTCAACGGTAATGAACTCATGGCGCTGCTGACGCGCCTCGACAAACGCCATTTGAAGGCTGACTTCCAGTTCCTGGGCGAGCATGATGATTTCTTTCCTTTACGCCAAGAGACTATTCTGGGCTTTAACGGCCACAGATGAGGGAAATCTGGCGGTATTCAACTTTACATCCTTTGACATTTGCCAAGGCATCAATCCAGCGGCTCACTCACGCATTGCAGCGGATGGCCGGCCTGGCGGGCGGCGTCCAGCACCCGGTCAACCTTGGTGGCCGCCACGTCGGGCGAGTAAACGCCGCAAACGCCTTTGCCGTCCAGATGAATTTTCAGCATGATGCGGGTGGCGGTCTCGCGGTCCTTGCCAAAAAATTCCTGAATCACGGCCACCACAAATTCCATCGGCGTGTAGTCGTCATTGAGCATCACCACCTGATGCATACGCGGCGGCTTGACTTTTTGCGGCTCGCGCTCGAGCACTGCCTGGCCGTCGCCCTCGGGCTGACGCACTGGCGCGATGGTGCCGCTTGCATTGCGTGGATCGGATGCCGTCATGCGATCGATTTTATCGATCCACCGCCAGCGGTGCCTGATTAGCCTCGGATGCCATTGCAGGCCAAACAGCGCTGGCTTTTTCCTTCGTCATTGCCGCGCAGGCGGGAATCCAAAGGCGTTGGTGCAAGAAGTGACGCCCAATGGATTCCAGCCTGCGCGGGAATGACGAATTTGAGGCGTATCACCAATCAGCCGCGCCCGCCGCGATCACATGCGCTCGATCATCGCCTGCCCGAAGCCGGAGCAACTGACTTGCGTGGCGCCAGCCATCAGGCGCGCAAAGTCGTAGGTCACTTTTTTGGCCTGAATGGCCGCTTCCATGGAGGCGATGATTTTGTCGGCGGCTTCTTTCCAGCCCATGTGGCGCAGCATCATCTCGGCCGACAAAATTTCCGATCCCGGATTGACGTAGTCCTTGCCCGCGTACTTGGGCGCGGTGCCGTGCGTGGCCTCGAAGCAGGCCACCGAATCGCTCAGGTTGGCGCCGGGCGCGATGCCGATGCCGCCCACTTGCGCGGCCAGCGCGTCCGATATGTAGTCGCCATTGAGGTTGAGCGTGGCGATGACGCTGTATTCGGCCGGGCGCAGCAAAATCTGCTGCAAAAAGGCGTCGGCGATCGAGTCCTTGATGACGATGTCGCGCCCCGTGCGTGGATTTTTGAACTGGCACCACGGCCCGCCGTCGATTGGCCGCGCGCCAAATTCGCGCTGCGCCAGCGCGTAGCCCCAGTCGCGAAAACCCCCTTCGGTGTACTTCATGATGTTGCCCTTGTGCACCAGGGTAACGCTGGGCCGGTCGTTGTCGATGGCGTACTGAATGGCCTTGCGTACCAGCCGCTCGGTGCCTTCGATGGACACCGGCTTGATGCCAATGCCCGAGGTTTGCGGAAAGCGGATTTTGTTCACGCCCATTTCATCGACAAGAAACTTGATGATCTTGCGCGCCTTGTCGCTGCGCGCTTCCCATTCGATACCGGCGTAGATGTCCTCGGAGTTTTCGCGGAAGATCACCATATCGACCTTTTCCGGCTCCTTGAGCGGCGATGGCACGCCCTTGAAGTAGCGCACCGGGCGCAGGCAAACGTACAAATCAAGCTCCTGGCGCAGCGCCACGTTGAGCGAGCGGATGCCGCCGCCCACCGGCGTGGTGAGCGGGCCTTTGATGGATACCACGTACTCTTTCAGCGCGTGCAGGGTTTCTTCGGGCAGCCAGACATCCGGGCCATAAACCTTGGTGGATTTTTCGCCCGCATAAACTTCCATCCAGTGAATGCGGCGCTTGCCGCCATAGCATTTGGCGACCGCCGCATCAACAACCTTCATCATCACCGGCGTGATGTCAAAGCCGGTGCCATCGCCTTCGATGTAGGGGATGATGGGGTTATCAGGCACGTTGAGCGAAAAGTCCTGATTGACGGTAATCTTTTGACCGCCTGCCGGAACCTTGATGTGCTGGGACATTTGACCGTCTCCTGAAAAAAGCTTTGATAAAACCGTATTGAATTCTAGCCAAGCGAAAATACCAGGCGCGACGCTTTTGCCGCACATTTACCGCCCAACCGCCATGACCAGATCACACCGCCGCATCTTGCTACTAGCTGCCATCTGGCTGGCCGCGCCGGTGCTGGCGCAGCCGGCGGCGGGCCAGCAACCGCAGATGAACCTGCCGCGCATCACCATCGGCGCCGGCATGTACAACATCGACGCGCAAGTGGCCGCCACGCCGGCGCAGCGCCAAATTGGCCTGATGCACCGCAAGGACATGCCCGCGCACGAAGGCATGTTGTTCGTGTTCGAGCAGCCCGCCGTGCAATGCTTTTGGATGAAAAACACCCTGATCCCGCTGACCGCCGCCTTCATCGCCGACGACGGCAGCATCGTCAACCTGGCCGACATGAAACCGCTGGACGAAACCAGCCACTGCTCGGCCAGGCCGGTGCGCTACGTGCTGGAAATGAACCAGGGCTGGTTTGCCCAGCGCCACCTTGCCGCCGGGGCCAAACTGCATGGACAGGTGTTTGATGCGCCGCGCTGAACGCACCATCGCGTACCCCGCCAAGGTCGCCGCGCCAGCGCGGCGCACCCGCGCCGAAATAGATGCGCTCTACATCGGCCATGGCGGTGGCCCGCGCCGCCCGCAAACCGTGACCGATGCGCGCAAACGCGCCGTAGTGGAGCGCTTGCTGGAAAAGCACAACCACGCAGGCTGATACCGGCAAATGGGTCCGGTAGGAGCGAAAATTTTTCGCCCCCAGCGACAATGCCGTTCACCCGCCCAGCATCTCCAGCGCCTTGTTGAAAGTGGCGCTGGGCCGCATTACCTGTTGCAGTTTTACCGGGTCGGGCTGGTAGTAGCCGCCTATGTCTACCGGCTGGCCTTGTACGGACTGCAGTTCGGTGATGATTTTTTGTTCGCTGGCGGCCAGCGCTTCGGCCAGCGGTTTGAATTTGGCGGCCAGTTGGCTGTCATCGGTTTGCGCGGCCAGCGCTTGTGACCAGTACAGCGCCAGGTAGAAGTGGCTGCCGCGGTTGTCGAGCTGGCCGGTTTTGGGGCTTGGGCCTTTGTTGTTTTCCAGCAGTTTGCCGGTGGCCGCGTCCAGCGTTTTGGCCAGGATGGCGGCTTTGGGGTTGGCGTTTTTGTTGCCCAAATCCTCAAGGCTGGCGGCCAGCGCCAGAAATTCGCCCATCGAGTCCCAGCGCAGGTGGTTTTCTTCCACCAGTTGCTGCACGTGCTTGGGCGCGGAGCCGCCGGCGCCGGTTTCGTACATGCCGCCGCCGGCCATCAGCGGCACTATGGACAGCATCTTGGCGCTGGTGCCCAGTTCCATGATGGGGAACAGGTCGGTCAGGTAGTCGCGCAGGATGTTGCCGGTGGCGCTGATGGTGTCTTGCCCGCGAATCACGCGCTCCAGCGTGTAGCGCATGGCGCGCACCTGGCTCATGATCTGGATGTCAAGGCCGCTGGTGTCGTGCTCGTGCAGGTACATCTTGACCTTGGTGATGAGTTGCGCTTCGTGCGGGCGGTAGGAGTCGAGCCAGAACACCACCGGCATGCCCGATGCGCGCGCGCGCGTGACGGCCAGTTTGACCCAGTCGCGGATGGCGGCGTCCTTGGCCTGGCACATGCGCCACAGGTCGCCCTGCTCCACGTTCTGGCTCATCAGCACTTCGCCGGTGGCCAGATCGGTGATGTTAGCGATGCCGTCTTCGTGGATTTCAAAAGTTTTGTCGTGCGAGCCGTATTCTTCGGCCTGCTGGGCCATCAGGCCGACGTTGGGCACGGTGCCCATGGTGCGCGGGTCGAACGCGCCGTACCACTTGCAGAAGTTGATCATCTCCTGATAGATGCGGGCAAAGGTGGACTCGGGCATGACGGCCTTCACGTCCTTCAGGCGCCCATCGGCGCCGTACATCTTGCCGCCGTTGCGGATCATGGCGGGCATGGAGGCATCGACGATCACGTCGTTGGGCGAGTGAAAGTTGGTGATGCCCTTGGCCGAATCGACCATCGCCAGCTCGGGCCGGTGCGCGTGGCAGGCGTGCAGGTCGTTTTTGATTTCTTCCTGCTGGCTGCGCGGCAGCACGGCGATTTTTTCGTACAGATCGACCATGCCGTTGTTGACGTTGACGCCCAGCTCGTCAAACAGCTTGCCGTGCTTGGCAAACGCGTCCTTGTAGAAAATTTTGACGCAGTGGCCAAACACGATCGGGTGCGAGACCTTCATCATGGTGGCCTTGACGTGCAGCGAGAACATGACGCCGGTCTTGTACGCGTCGTCGATCTGTTTTTCGTAAAAATCGCACAGCGCCTTTTTGCTCATGAACATGGAGTCGATCACCTCGCGCTCTTGCAGCTCGACCCTGGGCTTTAGCACTATGGTCTTGCCGCTTTTGGTGATCAGTTCCATCTTCACGTCGCGCGCGCGATCGAGCGTCATGGATTTTTCGCCGTGATAGAAGTCGCCCGCGTGCATGTGCGAAACGTGGGTGCGCGAGGCCTGGCTCCACTCGCCCATGTGGTGCGGGTGCCTGCGCGCGTATTCCTTGACGGCGCGGGGCGCGCGGCGGTCGGAGTTGCCCTCGCGCAGCACCGGGTTGACGGCGCTGCCAATGCACTTGCCGTAGCGCGCCTGAATTTCTTTTTGCTTGGCGTCCTGCGGGCTGTCCGGGTAGTCCGGCAGCTTGCAGCCCTTGTCTTGCAGCTCCTTGATGGCCGCTTTCAGTTGCGCCACCGAGGCGCTGATGTTGGGCAGCTTGATGATGTTGGCCTCGGGCTTGAGCGTGAGCTGGCCCAGCTCGGCCAGGTTGTCGGGCACGCGCTGCTGCTCGCTCAGATAGTCCGCAAAAGCGCTCAGGATGCGCGCGGCCACCGATATGTCGCTGGCGGCCACCCGCACATCCGCCTGCGCCGCAAAGGCGCTGATGATGGGCAGCAGCGAACTGGTCGCCAACAGCGGCGCCTCGTCGGTCAGGGTGTAAACGATGGTGGATTTGCTGGCAGGGGCAGTCATGGTTAAGTCTCCGGAAAGCGCTTGGGCAAAGGCGTTTGCCACAGCCCAAAGCGTACATCATGACAGACCGCCGCCAGCGGTGGCCGCAAACGAAGCGGCAATGTCGCCCATGGAGCGGAAAAGGATAAGCGGATCGTCCCTGGTGGCGATAAATCCGCGCCGCCGCCAGAAAGCGGCTGCGTCCTCATCCACCGCGTTGACCAGCAGCGCCCGCCCGCCAACCAGCCGCGCGGCGGCCACGCAGCGGCCCAGCGCATCCTTGATAAGGCCGCCGCCAATGCCCTGCCCGGCCCAGCGCTTGTCGGTCGCCAATTGACCCAGCAGCAAACAAGGCACGGGATCTGGCGGCTGCCCGGTGCGTATGGCGCGCGGCAGCCGGTCCGGCACGATGGCCGTGGGCGCCAGCCCATAGTAGCCAACCACCCGGTTTTGCACATGTACCACCATGACGGCGGTAAAGCCCCGCTCCTGATTGGACAGGGCGCGCGTTTTCAGCCAGTGATCCAGCGCCGGTTTGCCGCAGTCAAAACCCGCTACGTCATGCGCGCGGCTCAAAGGCTGCGGACCGGACAGCCGCGCTATTGCCACGGCGCTGGACGGCGCAGCACATCCACCAGCTCCGGCACGGGCGCGGGCGGCGCGGACATGGCGCGCATGAAAGCCTTGAAACCCCGATCGCTCATGCGGATGGGCATGGCGGCATCCAGCACCACCGCTTCGGCGGCGCGCACCGCCACCTCGCGCACAAAGTCGGTGCGCGATCGGCCACGCAAAACCGCCGCCCGGTCAATGATGGCAATGTCGGCCTGCGGCAGCCGCATGGATAGCGGCTTGTGACTCCTGCGCTCGGCGACGCTCAACATGGGAAATCTCCGGTGTGTTTCTTTCAGGCCAGGTAGTGTAGTGCAATTTGCAGTACGAGGTGCTGGATGGTTTTTCTCTCGCGTCAAAGCCTGTTCACGCTATTTGAGGTTAAGCAAGCTTGGGCGCACAACGCGCCTGCGAAAATTAAAGTTCAAGCGCGGGCGCTTCTTTCCCTCCCCCCAACCGGCTTCGCCCCCTCGCTGCGCTCTCCCTACACGTCGGAGAGGGAAAAGAAAAACCGCCGCCGCACTCGAAGCCATGTTCGCACGCAAATCAAAATCGCTCTAACCCCATGCCTGCACCGCAAACCACGCCCGTCCTGCCGTTGCGCCACGTGCTGCTGGTGCTGGTCGTGATCGCCGTGTGGGGCAGCAATTTCGTGGTCATCAAGCTGGGTCTGGCGCAACTGCCGCCGCTGCTGTTCGCGGGGTTGCGGTTTGCGCTGGCGGCGCTGCCGCTGGTGTTCATCCTGCCCCGGCCGGCCGTGCCGTGGCGCAATCTGGCCGGGTATGGCCTGGCGATCGGCCTGGGGCAATTCGGCCTGATGTTCATCGCCATGACGCGTTTCATCTCGCCGGGGCTGGCCTCGCTGCTGCTGCAAGCGCAGGCGTTTTTCACCATCGGGCTGGCGATGTGGCTGGCGCACGAGCGGCTGCGTGTGTTCCAGGCCGTG
>Ga0209628_10004091_pt1 | contig 10441 bp, 7 predicted proteins | sample TergutCu122P4_FD_187285 | JGI IMG/M metagenome (GOLD analysis project Ga0209628, IMG submission 187285) | Cubitermes ugandensis P4 segment gut microbial communities from Kakamega Forest, Kenya - Cu122 P4 (SPAdes) (version 2) | ecosystem: Host-associated > Arthropoda: Insects > Digestive system >... | reverse complement strand
AAATAAAAATTTTGTGTGCCCCAGTACACACACTACATGATCGCCCTATGCACGCCAGTACTTTTTGCTGGCTTCTTTCTTCCTCCTGATAATTTCTTCTCCAGATCCTTCTGTTCCTTACTTATTCGTCCCTTAGACACATTTTATCCATTACATTTGTCGCATCGTTGAGCCGAGGTAGCTCAGTCAGTACAGAGACTAGCTACAGCCTGGACGAACCGGGGTTCGGTTCCTGACAGGTGCGACATTTTTCTTGTCTCCAAAACGTCCAGACCGCCCTTGGGGCCCACCCAGCTTCCTTTTCAGTTGATATCAGCGTTCTTTCCCGGGGTTTAAACGGTCGGGGAGTGATGTTGTCTACTGACGTCCGTCTAGTGACGAGGTTGAGAATGAATGGAGCTATACCTCTACTCCCCCTATGTGCCTTCATGGCGTAGGCAGGGACAACTTTACCTTTGACCTTAATGTTTTTTGGATCAATTGTACGGGTCTGTTGATACAGAACGCCGTACGGTTTGGTATGTGGATATCCACGTGTCGGAAAGTCATACAACTTCCATTTCATATTGCAGCTGTATGCTGAAGTATGCTTCAGTCTACCCTGAAGACGGCAGCTGCAAGGTCCTCCGAAAATGTGATTACCATCTACCAAACTATACGGCGTTACACATCAGTATACCGTGGTCTGCAGACCATAACCGTCCAGTGTTAAAAATATTCCATCCAGAATCTTTGACGTCAGAAAGAAGTGTAAATTGTCAGTTGACGTAAAATCAGTACTTAAGTTGATGCACTTAGACAAACAAAATTAACAATCATAATAATAATGGAAACATTTAAAGCTGAAGAACAAACTCTTCTACGCTAAACACATCACGTTGTCTTGAAGCGGACAAAGAATGGAATATTCCCTCTGCGCCTTACGCCCATTCGTATCCATAAGTTAGGATCAGCTCTACAAATTACATTTCAATATGGCTTGGCAAAGAGATTTCTGAAGCTCTTTAAAAGTCGGACTTGGGAGCTCAATCTTTTTGCTTGTGACCTGATTCAATTTCAAGTTACTCTGGTTATTGTTCTCTGCATCATGCTTCCTTCTTCTCTTATTCGCAATATGTAGGAAACAGTAGAACCAGAATGGACATGAAGCTGCAGTAGCGGTATGACAATATAAAATATACATCTACAGTGAACTGTCGATATCGAATATTGTATTTACTCGATCTGTTCGAATAAAACGGTTGTGGGAGGGGGGGACGGGTGAGGGGAGGGAGGGCTGAGAGGAAAATAGGAAGATGGATACAGGAAGGTTCTGCTGAACGTTAGAGTGTTATTGTATATAGGCACATGGATGGAAGTGGTGCGGGATGTATTCGCTACGCAGTCGGTGTACTGTCACACGACGGAAACAGAATTGACAATTTTCCGCGCGGTTTACCCTCTAAACTTTCTCGAGAGAAGAGAAAATAAAGAGTCTTGCTTGTCAGAAAATAGCTTTGCTTTCCTTTTCTTTCTCCCCCACCGTCCTTATTGTGCCTTTCTCATTCTCTTACCTCCACGCCATTTTGTAACAGTCGTGAGCTATCGATATACTGTAGTCGAATTTTATTCCTGACTGGAGCATTACCAGAGTCTGAAGTGATAGACGGATTGCTTACCAGTTGAACCTTCCGCCTCTGGAAGAACAAGCGACTAACAGGTGGCATGCTGGGTTCGCCTCGCTTTCTTACTGCTTCGAATGAATAGGGTCCCTGGGCTGAGTGTCAGGGACTGTTGCGAACATGTTGTTGACCCCTGCAGCTTCGTCAGGGTGAAGGAATTGTGAGGAGCTGAGGAACTTAATTTTCCGAGAACAACTTTGCTACTTTGAGTTAGTTGTCAGATACATAGTGCCACCGGCATTGGGACCTGAGGGCGGATTTCTTGTACTTCAAGAGAATTTTTATAGAGGGATCGCATTATATTTGTCACGTCCCACCGCGCGCTTGGGGGCGGTCCATGGATTGTTCTAAATTAACACGAAAAACGAGTCGACAGTAATTGGCAAGTGACAGTTGCCAGATAAAATAATGACTACATATTTGCAGGATTTTAATGGATTGTGCAATTTATTAATTTTAACGGCTTAAATGTATGTTATTTTTAAATAATAAAATTTAAAATCTTTATTGTTTTATTTATAATCAGTATAGCCATTCAAAATAACAACGAAATCGGAACAGACACGAGTCTGACCGCTAAGAGCCGATAGACTAGGAATAGATTGAAATTTGGCCTTCTGTCAAAAGAATACCAAAAAATGTGTGGTTTGAGGCTTCCTCCTCGATGTGAGATCTGCCCTCTTCTGGGATTTTGCGCAGCGTAGAATGGCAATTCCATAGCGACGTTTCGAGACAACCTGTCGGTCCCATCTTCAAGGGTCAAGACCATAAAAATGACTGTCCACTGGAAATAGCGTCGAAGCCCACAGAGCTGTAATGGTTAAGCAGGCGACACGTAAATAGCACAATCCTCAACCTTAAAGTAATGTGTAATGAGGTTAATTAAATTTAACTGAAAAATGTCGACGATATTTTGGGTTCTGTGACAGCTGGGGTTTCTCGAAAATCTGATGGGCTGTTCCTGGTGAAGTAATGCCTATTGGAACGCTGCGTAACATGCTGTCCCATAGCTGGAGGGATTGTTAGCCATCCACCAAACTATTAGCTGGGGGACCGCCCCTTGCCAGCTGTCCGATAGTGCTGTGGTGCAGACAGGCAATTTTTATTAATCTGTTTTCATCGTTAGTCTTGGGGTTTCAAAGGTTCGGATTTCCAGGATGCTACGCGCTTTCGATTGGTCAATAGTTACCGACATTTCGAAGGTAAATGTTTACCAATCTATACGGCATAGTTTTCCAGTAAGACTTGAGTCTCCAGCAATACCGCTGTTACTACCTTAAGTATCGCATTCTCGATTATTTTCTTTCCTAATTGACTTTACGCTTTTTAATCTTAAGTCTTCTCTCCATCGGCCAAACTGGTAGTTCTTGAAGTGTCACGTTCTCTGAATACGATCATTTCCCACACATCATTTGACGCTTTTTAACCGCCGCAGTCGATGGAGCGGCGTTAAATAACCCGACGTGCCATCTATCATCCACAGAGGTTTTATGCTTTGTGACGAACCTCAATATTGTGCAGTGCTTTGTTTGGTGTAGCGAAACCTACAAGCTGAAGTATGGTGATATGTCGCTCTTGCGTGTAGTGTTTATTAACAGGAGTAGCTGTAGGCTATTATATGGCAATAATAAGCACGTTTCGTTCGAACTATAAAAACGAAATGGAAGTCTTGGTCATGAAACTCTTTTGCTTCATACGGGGGTGGGGAGCGCCAGGCGGTTAATTGTGTACTACGCTCAATTTCCTTTTCTTCAAGTTGTTTCTGATTGCATTTTTTTCTTTCCTTTCTTCCAGCTCGAAACTTAGTCGATATTCCGCGGTTCTCTTCTCCGTAGAATCAGAAGCCGTCAGCTTGTGAAATGGATTAAAGGTCTCCTTTCCGAAACCAAATGCTACTGTTAAAAAGAGAAGTTGCTACTTATTTCTCGCCTCATTTGTAGAGTAATCTCCTGCTACAATCACGATAAGAGTTGAAGTTTGTGTTGCACTGCGAGGACGTTGCGTCGCGTGGCGCTGAGAGTAGCTGGTGGCGAAATGCTGAACTAACAGTAATGCTTCAGTAGCGGCACTTCGGTTCGGTGGTGCAGATTACTGGAGAATCTGATAGTCGCCAAACTTGTGCAGAAAAGGAACCGAGGTAGCTGAGTCAATATAGTGACTAGGTATTGGGCTCGGTGTGAGCTGATAGGCTGCAGCAGTGAAGATTGTAGCTTATATTCGGAGGGACAACATTTCGAACCTTGGCCGGAACACACACTAATCTCGCTTAGATTTATCGACATTTTTGTCAGTCTGTCCAAACATTGACTTGCTACGGGCTGGAAGGTCCGGGAATGGAATTCCGGTGTGGAAGAGATTTCTCGCGCCTTTCCAGGCGGCCCCGGGGCCCACCCAGCCTCCTGTGTAATGCGTACCGGGTGTCATTCCCGGGGGTAAAGCGGCCGGGGCGTGGCGTTGACCACCCACCACATCTAGCTCCGAGGTTAAAGAAAGAGTAGATCTGTACCTCTGCTCCTTCTCTTGGCCTTCATGGCCTGTTCTAGAGTGAACTTTACCCTCCAAATGTATTCCGAAATAGAACCTACTGTTACTTCACTGTCGCTTTCTGCTGTATGCTGTCAAACTCTGTTGACCGTCATCCAATCTTTGTACTGTTTATGTTCTGAGTTAGTGGCAGCTTCATTACATATGCATATTTACTGTAACTTCCCAAATAACCTTCGAAGTCTGCGGTTTCATAATTCGATTCCCATCAGGACAGCGCTTCCTATGTTCTCCACGTCTTCCAGGCCGTCTCTGAATCCCACACCGTCGCCCATCATATGGATTCCATGGACTTTTCCCACGTAGTAAAGCGGTTTGGGCGTGAGCCTCACACTTCTAATGCCGAGGTTGGTAATGAGTGCAGCCATGCTAGAACTTCCCCACAAGTGAAACATCGTAATTTATTGTATTGGTGAAGGAATTCTCGCTTTTTTTAAACCTGAATATGCACTTCCGGTATCGTCGTTGCAAGCTCCCACTGGTCAGGAGAATATAGTCCACGCCCTCAATTTTCAATGCTATTTTATATTCTACCATCTACACCCATGTCTTCGAAATGGTCACTTTCCTCCTTCCGTTTTTTACTAAATTTTGTATGCATTTTTCACCCCCTGTGCATGCTACATGAATTAATCCTCCTGATAACATTCGGTGAAAAGTATGAATTATGAAATTCCACGCGTTCGTTCTGCCAACTGTTGTATTTGTGTCCTGTTGTACTTAGATGTCATAATTTGTGGCCATATGCATTTGAATAGTGAGTCAGTGTCGCCCCTTCCCAGCACAAAAGCACTACTCAGGTTTGAATGGTGCTTCATGAAATTTTGAATTTGAAGTGTTTACGGAAATTTGTTTAGCCACTTACTCATCTACTCAACTACTTTGTACAGTAACATCTTCAGTAGTTGTTCTTTGCTTGTCTGATCAGGATATCCCCTGTGTTTGTAGTTCATTGTTTACGTATGTACTGGGAAGACCTAGACGTAGCTGGGAAGATAATATTAAAATGGATCTTCAGGAAGTGACATACGAAGGAATGGACTGGATTGCTCTGGCTTGGGATAGGGACAGGTGGCGGGCGCTTGTTCCATAAAATGAGGGGAAACTTTTGGTTAGCTGAGGACCTGGTAACTTCTCAGGAAGGACCCTGCTGCATGGAGTGAGTTAGTTAGTTAGTTAGTCAGTCAGTCAGTCAGACAGACAGACAGACAGACAGTCAGTTAGTTACTCAGTTTATGGTTGATGTATGTATGCACTGAATCTTGCTACATTGTCATGGGTCACTTACACCCAGCCCACAACTATGACAGTATTTCTCTAAGACGGATTTTAATATTATCATTGTACTATAGCTGCTTGGCGTAGACCATTGGATTTATGGAAAAAGATATGCATATCTTCACGATATTTACCACTGCCGCCCGTGTGCAACATTTGCCATAAGTTATACATCACCGCATGTTATACGGTGATGTATAAGCGGTGCATTACACTCCGGACACTTCGGCTGTACTCAGGTTGCTTCTAAACTTCAAAGCCAGCACCGCAGCAGACAAATTCTGCACTGCGCTGCTGTGAAGTGATGGCCGTTCCTCTCAGCCTGAAGCAACACCCACAAGGAAACTGAATGTGCTGTTAAGGTACATCTAACATTTTTGTCCGTGCTGATGAATTATTGACACTGGCACATTCTTATTTTCAGCAAAAAGGCGTTGAATCTGCGCACAGTTTTGAACACCGTTACCTGATTTGGAGATGTTTCACTAAGATAAAAGCCTCTAAGAGACTGTGGTGTACCTTAAAATTTGAATTCCCCATAAACAAAATCTGGGGTTTGGATATTTGCCTATTGACCGGAAACTACTCTACCTGAATGTCAGATCTCTCCTCTTTACATAGCTCCTCCCAGTGCTGAGTTTTAGGTATCCAGCTGTTGGGAGTCTCCGTCCGTGTAGTGGCGATGGTTAAGAACGGCTGGAGCTCTACCGTCACACGATAATACACAGTGGGTTTTAGTGTTATTACTTGAAAACATCGACAAGTTGCAAAATTACTCTTTGTGTGTCCGTCTCAATTCTGTACCTTGGAAAGAAACTGATGTAAATTATTGTCTCTTAATTCCAAGATTTGTTTCTGCAGTACCGACTTGGTGAACAACAAACGTAAGGGTCAACTTGTGGTAGAAATGGATATCACAGCTCCGGCCGGAATTATGTAAGGAGACGGTGAACGACAAACGATCTACGCAGTATCCCCGGAATTACTGCAAACCAAAAATCTAACTTCCTCACAATCTACAATACAGTTATGGCCTCTTGTAACATTGCCTTTACGTCCGTAGCCTGCTATATACACACACATTCGCTCGACCGGAAAATGAGGTTTTCTGTCTTTCAAATTCATTTTGCGAGTTTGTTGAGGAAACTTACTTTTTAGCTTTACTTTACCTACACATGCCCTTCCTCTATTTATCTCGTGTCTTTCTCACTCAGCTGAGTGCAGCCAGTCTATCCGATAAGGATGGAAAGATTTGGAAGGATAAGGGATAAGAGAAAAAGAGAATTTCATAGCCCAGTAACCAAACTAATGTAGCATACTCCCAGGCTTCTCCTAGACGTAGTGATATTTTGCTTGCTGGCCGTCAGGTGGAGTGAACAAGATTTTACTCAACCGTTTTAATTTCCTACTGGAAACTATTGGTTCTTTTTTTCTGTTAAATGCAGGTAGTTTTTGGTCCTCAGCGTTGCACGACGAACAAGCTGGGAGTCAAAGGAACAGAGAGCAATTACCTGTCGTGCGAGTGATTAATTTATGTGTCATGTCAGTCATACCAACATTACACCATAATGGTACTAATTGTCTGTGCAGTTGATTTCATGTTTTGTGCTGAGGCTGGAGATAATTAATGTAACTAGCAATCAGTGTAGGCGGAGACGCTGTGAGGCCTGTTTGTGAACTGCAGGAGTTCACACGAAACGTAACTGTTAAGGAGCTGCTGTAGTGGTAACACTGCACACGTGTGTTCGGGTGCTCCTTGGTTCGAATCTCTGACACGACACCAGCTATCGCGACCATTTTTTTTGTTCCCCGTCCCTCCAGGCAGCACCAAAATACTAGCTGGATTACGCCACGACCTCCTCCTTCCAGATCCTTGTCATCCAACATTCCCGATCTTAGATGCTACTGTATAGTCTGAAATAATGCGAGGGTCGTAAAATAAGCCACAAAAGGGACCTTGTTATTAGCCGATCCCTTATCGAAGGGGACCTACTGACAGCTTCGTACTTTAATTCTGTTTGGAACAGGGGAGGGAGGGGATAATCTGTAAAGGCTAAGGATTCAGGCGTAAAAAGGGCAAGTAACCGTTACGTTACGTTATATCCTGCTTGTTCAGTGTTGCAATACATGAGGGACAGAGTGCTGCTGAACTTCTTACTGGCAACCGGAATTAACTAGCAACGATGGAATCTAGGTGAATTTGGTAAGGGTAAAGGTAAATATTTCCTACGCTTATTCAAGCGCGACCCTGTTGAGGCCTGTGGGTGAGTAGCATCCATCCACATATTCTTAACTTCAGAATTAGATTGAGGTGAGTGGTTAGCTTTACCTTCCGGCCGTTTTAACCCCGGAAAAGGACTCAGTACACATTGGAAATGAGACTGCATGTGTCCCTCTGATGCTTTTGGTCTGCCGCGTAATTCTGAGGTTGAAAACTGTCTCCTTATCTCACCAAGTGAATCATACGTACACACACACACACACACACACACATATATATATATATATATACATATATATACACTCAAATGAGTATATCCCCGTATATATAATAGCACGACGCTTGGCGAGATTGCAGGAGTGTGACTGACTCACACACTGACATCCTATGAGGTCGAAGATCTAGTTGATCATCAAGCATACTCGTGTAATCTAGCATAGCGGAGCCAGATGACAGCGATCCGGTAGCTGTGATTAGCCGTAAAGAAAGGACTGGCGAAAGAGTAGTCGATTTATATTGACAACACTCGATTACTCACGATTTTTATCGATGAATGTATCATTATCGATGTTATAAATTGCTGTCAATTGATATCGATGGTGACAATGTTTCGATGGAATATCGCATGAATGTTATGGTGCCCTATGAGGTACTCGCAGAGGCCGAAAACACAAGTGAGCGTAGAACTTATAATTCAACAGAGTGTCAGAATGTGTTGTTTGTGAGGTACGAGATCGGCAGAACAGATGATCAGCGAGGATATAACATGGAGCAATCAAATGAAAACTCTCCAACAGACGAGATGACGCATTTCAACCAAATGACAATCTGAATATTTACGATAGCGTCACCAGATGATGCACATCCATCGTTACGATAGAGCTTAGTTGGTACGTGGCATTAAGGATTGGTTTGGAGTCTGTGGTAAATGTGTTTCAGTGGAGTAGCGCGTGAATATTTTTGGCGGTCAGTTATATGACGAACACGTGGTTGGTTTATGCGCGCGTATGTGTATATATATCACGAGCACGCACGCAAATATACGTACTGAGTTCAAGACGTACCTCATTCATTGTTTGGCCACTCTGATTTTTATTTGTGGGGGGAAATTAGGAATGTTTGCAAGTCTGTTTCGTTACTTACCTACGGATGGCTCCATACTGATTGTTGTTAAACGCCATACCAAAGCGGTAAATACTCCGTCGCCAATCGTTTTGTACTGAAACTAGCACAAATGTCTCAGTTTTGCCTCTCCAAGAAGGCAGTAGTTCTGATATCATGTTCTGTGCGTCTTAGTTTTGCTGTTTCAGTAGCGAGCCTGTCGCAGTTTATTGACCAATAACTTCTCCTTTTAATGGTGTCATTTAGTCTCGTGTTAGGAGGCGCGCGTTGCTGCCCTCCGCTAATCGCTACAGGTGGGCAGTGCTTGGGAATAAAATATTACAGAACGCGGCTATTTTAAACTATGGCCACCGGGGGTCAGAATAATTTGTGTCAGCGTGGGGTTTGTGTAGTTCAGTGTGTGCTGCAGGCGGTCAGCACAGTTCATACTCCTCAAAAAGATGGTCTCTTGTCTGCTTCGAAGTTTACAAAGGGCAGTAAGAGTGCACAGGATAATCTTAGGTCTTTGTTACGAAATCAAACGATCATTATTATGTGTAGACTGCGCCGGTCCCATTGGCCGCGCGGTCTAAGGCGTAGGTCTGCGGTCGCTCGCCTGCTGAGATTGTGGGTTAGAATCCTTTCTCTTGTGAGTGTTGTATTTTATCAGGTAGAGGTCTCTGCGTCGGGCTGATCACTCGTCCAGAGGAAACCTACCGACTGTGGTGCGTCGTTGTGTGTGATTTAGAAACCTCGTGAATGAGGAGGCCCTGGCCCACTGGGGGCTTTTGCGCCAAAAAGAAAATTCTGTGAAGCGAGATCGATAGCCGGAAACTTTACAACTTTAGTCTCTGTCACCACGTCGCTCCAGCAGGAGTGGCGTCTTTGTGATATGATGCCTGTAAGAACTCTTGCATCGTTACCCTCCGTCTGTTCGTCTTTACGCGTGCTGAGGCATTGGGGCGGTTTTAATATCCTAATTAAATGCGTTCGTGTGTAATAAATGCAATTAGAATGAGGAATGTAAATTCATTTTGCGATAATAACGTCATTTACCTCGCCAGATTGCCCTCCGGTTTGGAAATAGGAGACATTTGGAATGCCCCTTTTATATTAATTTCACCCATGGTGCATGGGGCTCTGTTGTTAGAACAGCCACTCAAATATCAGCGATCATAAAAATCCTTATTTTGCAATTGACGTCACTTTTGAATTGAACGTTTTTTTTTCCCGAACTCGCTATTAACTTCAAGAGCCTTATTAAAGGGGAGAATTGCTTATTGTTTGTCTGTCGAGTTGATTTATTTTAATTCCAGTTGGAACTACAAGCCTAACGGACAAAATGAGTACCTGAAATAGCAAAACTAAACGCGTCTGTTGTGGGTATTTGCAGCTTCTTTTCAGGTAATCTTTCGCGAGCTTTCAATAGAGCGTTAGCTGTTGAAAGGTTGTCTGTCCCTCTTGTTCTGTATTTCTGTCTGTCTGTCTGTCTGTCTGTCTGTCTGTCCGTCTGTCTGTCTGCCTATCTATCTATCTATCTATCTATCTATCTATCTGTCTGTCTGTCTGTCTGTCTGTCTGTCTGTCTGTCTGTCTGTCTGTCTGTCTGTCTGTCTGTCTGTCTGTCTGTCTGTCT
>Ga0209628_10004089_pt1 | contig 10442 bp, 8 predicted proteins | sample TergutCu122P4_FD_187285 | JGI IMG/M metagenome (GOLD analysis project Ga0209628, IMG submission 187285) | Cubitermes ugandensis P4 segment gut microbial communities from Kakamega Forest, Kenya - Cu122 P4 (SPAdes) (version 2) | ecosystem: Host-associated > Arthropoda: Insects > Digestive system >... | reverse complement strand
TCAATCCCGGGAAGCTACGCAAATTGTGAGCGGCCAAGTTCAAATCGGCACCAAACAAAACCGCCCCGCAGGCCGCGCCAGTGCTGGCTATTTGGCTCGGCGCTGGGCGTTTAACCGGACACTACTGGGCTTGCTTGAATTCGATGACACGCCGTGCGAAGACTATGTTCCAGTGAATTTCGGATCACGCTTGGTATGAAACGCTTCTACTCCTTCGCGGAAATCATCCGAACTGCGCAAGCGGCTGTAACAGTGCCCTTCCAGTTCAATTGCGATTGCAAGCGTGCTGTCCTCGGTGTCGTTGAGTAGTTTCTTCGCCGTGCGCTGGGCCAGCGGCGAGAACGCAAGCAGCTCCGCTACCAACCGATCGGTGGCGACCTCCAGTTCACCGTCGGGTACACATTCAGTTGCCACTCCCCAAGCATGCGCCTCGGGGCCATGGATGCGGCGTGAACGCATCACGATGTCCTTGGTACGCGTGATGCCGACCATCTTTTGCAGTCGTGCCGAGCCGCCCGAACCAGGAATCTGCCCCAACTTCTGCTCGGGCAGCGCATAGCGTGTTGTCTCGGTGCACAGGCGAAAGTCGCAGGCAAGCGATAGCTCAAAGCCGACACCAAAACAGTAGCCTCGCGCTGCGGCAATGACCGGCTTGCTGCAGCGCGCCGGTGCGGCGACGTTCCAAGCGAGCTTGGAGACGTGCTCAGGAGATGCATGCAAAAAACCTTTAATGTTGCCCCCGCTTGAGAAATGCTGGCCGACGCCGCGTACTACGATCACTCGGATACGCTCGTCGGCATCCAGTGCTTCGAAAACAATGCGAAGCTGATCACGCGCCCCCATGCTGATAACGTTGTAGGGCGGGCGGTCAAGCACAATGTCAGCGCGCTGCTGTTCTAGGTGCAACTCGACACGAAAGCCGTCGAGTTCGGCAGGCAGTATGGCTGCGGGGTGGGCGAGCTCTTGAAGTTTCATGACCTATCCTCTTGATGTGAAATGGAAAATTCTCCGCACAACCCGGACCAACGCCGCAGCGCAATGGGCGTCTCGATATCGAACAGGTCAAATATCCGGGCAAGCGTGTAATCGACGATCTCGGCGATCGATTGTGGTCTCTGGTAGAAAGCCGGCACCGGCGGGCAGACAATGCCGCCCATCTCGGTGACCGCGGTCATATGGCGCAGATGCGCAAGGTTCAGCGGCGTCTCGCGCGCGAGCAGCACGAGCCGGCGCCGTTCCTTGAGCACGACATCGGCAGCGCGGCTGACGAGGTTGTCGCCGCAGCCCATCGCGACGCTGGCGAGCGTTTTCATCGAGCACGGCGCGACCACCATGCCCAGCGTGCGAAAGGAACCGCTCGCCAGCGTCGCGCCGATGTCGCGCGGCGCGTGCGCGACATCGGCAAGTGCCTCGATCTCGGCGCGTGACAGATCCAGTTCCTGTTTCGCGGTCAGCGCGCCCGATGGCGACAGCACCAAATGCGACTCGACATCCGCCAACTCGCGCAGCATCTGCAACAGGCGCACGCCGTAGATGGCGCCGCTGGCGCCTGTGATGGCGACGATCAGCCGGCGTGTCATCAATCGCTCTGCGCGAGCGGCGTGCCGGCGAGCGCGGTCACACCGGTGGCCGCAACCACGGCGGCCAGATCGACGGTCTGCTCGCCAGGGATGCGCACGCGGGTGAAGACGTGCTCGTGCGACAGCAGCGGCTTGGTCGCGTCCAACCCCATCTTCGCGCCATAGCCTTGCCATTCCGGCGGCGGCTTGTTGCCGGGGAAGGCGACGGTGGTCGATGGATCGAGCGCCGAGCCTTGCGCGCCGGCAATCACAACGAGGTCACGGTCGGCCTGGAAGCGCGTGGCCACCGCCCACTCGACCTCGCCCGGTTTGTGCAGATCGACGTCTTCATCGACCACGATCACCTGCTTGATGTCGTAGTGCCCGGCGAAAGCGCCGAGGATCACGTTCTTCGCCTGGCCTTCGCGCGTCTTTTTGATCTGCACGTGCAGGTGGTAGCGCGCAACGCCGCCCACCGTCAAATGCACGTCGCGCACGTTCGGAAAGCTGCGCTGCAAGTGCGCGAGCAGCGTGGCCTCGCGCGGGATCGCGCCGAGCAGCAGGTGTTCCATCTCGGCCGGCACGATGGTGTGGTAGATCGGATCGCGGCGGTGCGTGATGGCATCGATCACGATCACCTCGCGCTCTTCGCGCGCGCTGTAGTACTTCGGGAACTCGCCGAAAGGACCTTCGGGCTCGCGCTCCTTGGGCAGCAGCCGCCCCTCGATGACGATCTCGGCCTCCGCCGGCACGCGCACCCGGCTGGTCAGGCATTTGACGACCGGCAGCGGCGCGCCGTGCAGCGCGCCCGCGATTTCCAGTTCGTCGTGGTCGATCGGCACGATGGCCTGCGAGGCCAGCGCGGTCAGCGGATCGACGCCGATCACGATCGCGATTTCCAACGGCTGACCGGCTGCTTCGGCGGCACTGTAGAAGCTGTGCAGGTGGCGCGGCAGGATCAGGATTCCCATCCGGTCGCGTCCGTGAATCTGGATGCGGTGGATGGAAACATTCTGCACACCCGTCGCCGGGTTGCGCGCGATCACGAGACCGGCGGTGATGTAGGCGCCATCGTCGTGCTCGCTGTGCGTGGGAATGGGCAACAGCGCGCGGATGTCCGCTTCGGGATCGGCGTCGAAACGATGCACGACCTGCTGCGCGGGCGCGCTGCCCGGCTCCACCTCGCACCACGGCAGCGGCTTTTCCGCCGCGTCGCGAAAGCGCCGCAGCAGTTGCGCATCGGGAACCCCCATCGCTTCGGCAATCCAGTCGCGCCGAGACATGAAGCCGGACACGACGGGAACCGGATGTCCGTCCGGCCGCGGGAACAGCGCCGCGCACTCACCGTCGAGCCGCTTCGCGATCGCGGCCAGCTCGTGCTTGAGCGCCACGCCGGGGCGAATGGTCGCGAGCCGATCCGTCTGCGCCAAGTGGCGCAGCCAGCCGCGCAGCGTCGTGTGCGTATTCATTGTGATGTCTCCTTGGCCGCTGTCTCGTACTCGCCTGCAATCAGCTTGCGGCGAAGGATCTTGCCGACCGGCGATTTCGGAATCTCGCGCACGAACACGTAATCGCGCGGACGCTTGAAGTTCACCAAGTCGGAACCGCGGCAGTGCGCATCCAGCGCGTCGGGCGTGGCCGGCTCCCGCAGCTTGACGAAGGCCACTACCTTCTGGCCCCAGCGTTCATCGTGCAGGCCGGCGACGGCGACTTCATCGACCGCCGGATGCAGCGACAACACCGACTCGATGTCCACCGGCGAGATGTTCTCGCCGCCGCTGATGATCATGTCGTCCACGCGCCCGGTGACGAAGAGATCGCCGTCCGCGTCCACATAACCGCTGTCACCGGTGAAGTACCAACCGCCGCGCAGGCTCTTGACGTTTGCGTCGGGCCGGTTGTGGTAGCCCTCGAAGGCCTCGTCGCTCAGCAGTTCGGCGATCACCTGGCCTTCCTGATGCGGTGCGGCAAGGCGTGACGGATCGACGCTGTCGAGCGCGATCACCCGCAGCCGCGTGTTGATGCCGGCACGGCCCGCGGAGCCCGGCTTGGCCGCGGCGTCCTGGTTGATCGAAAAGGTGTATATCTCCGAACTGCCGTAGTGATTGACGAACAACTCGGGCCGGAAGGCTTGGTTGAGCCGCCGCAGCAGCGCGTCGTGCATCGGCGCGCCGGCAAAGCCGAGCTTGCGCACGCTCGTGGTGTCGGTGCGCGCGAACGCCGGATCGGCCAGCAGGTCGTGGTAGAGCGTCGGGACGAGGTACAGGTGGGTCACTTTTTCGCGTTCGATCGCGGCAAGCGCCTGCGCGGTATCGAAACGCGGAATGCAGACGAAGCAGCCGTCCACGAGCGCGAGCGCGAGCAGCGAACGCACGCCCATCGTGTGATACAGCGGCATGACGCCGAGCGTGCGTTCACCGCGCCGATAGCAGTTCTGAGCCACGTGCGCAAGCGCGGCGCTGCGTTCCGCGCGATGCCGGCGCGGCACGCCCTTGGGCTTGCCGGTGGTGCCGGAGGTGTAGAGCATCAACGACAAGTCCTCGGCCCGCGCCAGCGGCACCGGATCGGCAGGCGAGGCCAGCCAGTCGTCGAAGCGCAACGTGGCGCCGCTGACTTCTCCGACGCCGATGCGCGGCAGCGCCGCGGCGCGCGGCGCGCTGGCCAGCGCCTCGTCCGACACCGCCTCATAAACGACCGCGCGAGCCGCGGAGTCGATGAGGCAGTGCTCGACCTCGTCGCTCTTCGCGCGCCAGTTCAACGGCGTCATCACGATGCCCGCGAACTGGCAGGCCCAGTGCAGCGTCGCCATCTGCCAACGATTTTGCAGCACGGCGAGCAGGTGGTCGCCATGTTTGAAGCCCGCGTCGGCCAGACCGTGCTGCACCGCGCCGATGCGGCCGGCCCAGGCGGCGTAGTCCAGGCGCAACTCGCCATCGACGAGCGCCGTGACATGGGAGCTGCGCTCGACGCTTTGCAGGAAGGTGCGTCCGAGGTCAAGCATGGGAGTTCTTCGTCGAATCCGGCGCCGCGACATCGAAAGCCGCAGCGCGATCGCGCGCGACTTCCAGGATCGCCGCCACCAGCGGCGTGTAGCCGGTGCAGCGGCACAGGTGGCCGGACAGCATCTCGCGCACCGCGCTTTCGTCAGGCACGCTGCCGGGCGGCAAACGACCGAGCCAATCGACGCAGGACATCAGGATGCCAGCGGTGCAGAAGCCGCATTGCAGCGCGTGATGACGCTTGAACGCGGCCTGAAGATCGCCGAACGCGCCGTCGGACGACGCAAGCCCCTCGACGGTATCGACCGCGCGCCCGTCGACCTGCACCGCAAAGGTCAGGCATGCGCGCTGCGCGACGCCGTCGATGAGCACCGTGCAGGCGCCGCATGCGCCATGCTCGCAGCCGACATGGGTACCGGTAACGCCGAGTTCATCGCGCAGAAAGTCGCTCAACAAGAGACGCGGCTCGGCTCGGCCGCGCCGCGTGCGGCCGTTGAGCACGAGTTCGATTTCGTGCAGCGTGTCGCGCCGGATCAGCGAACTCATCGGGAAACACTCCGTGGAAAAGATGAAGAAGCCCGCGCCTGCGCGACGGCGCGCCGCCCCAGCTCGCGCACCAAGCGCCGGCGCAGCGCGGCGCTGGCTTGCGGTTCGTCGCGTGGGTCCAACGACCAGGCGAATTCATTCAGCGCGTCGTCGAGCGCGCTGCCGTCGAGCGCGGGATAGTCGCGCGTCAGCGGACGATCGGCCACGCCGCCGACGGCGATGCGCAGACCGGCCCCGGCCACCACGGCAACCGCGCAGAGCGCGAAATCACCGTGCCGCCGCGAGAACTCCTCGAAGCCGTAGCCGCTGCCAGCGGCGGCGAGCGGAAAACGCACCGACTCGATCATTTCGTCGGCCGCGCGCGCCGTGTTCATCAGCCCGGTGAAGAAATCCGCGGCCGCCACGTCGCGCGTGCCGCGCGTGCTGCGCAGGCGCACGTCGCCGCCAAGCGCAAGCAGGGACAGCGGTAATTCCGCCGACGGATCGGCATGCGCGATCGAACCGACGACAGTGCCGCGGTTGCGGATCTGGAAATGAGAGATGTGCGGAAACGCGAGCGCGAGCAACGGCAGCTCGCGCGCCAGCCCGGGACGACGCTCGACATCGGCCTGAGTGGCGGCGGCGCCCACGCGTAGCGCGCCAACCTCCACGCGCACCGCGGAGAGCGATGGCGAACGCGAAATGTCAACCAGACGCTGCGTTTGCGCGAGACGCATGTTCAGCATCGGCATCAACGATTGGCCACCGGCAAGAATGCGCGCATCGTCGCCGAGCTGCGCCAGCGTCGCGACCGCCGCTTCGGCGCTGTCGGCGCGCTCATAGTCGAAGGCGGCCGGCTTCATTTCCGCACTCCCAGCCAGCACAGCAAACGCCGCCACCAGCCTGCGCGCGCCGCCGGCGACGGGGACGCCCCGCTCGCCTGGCGTCCGAGCGATTCGAACAGTTGAGCCAATACCAGCCGCGCCGCACCTTCGAGCATGCGGCTGCCGACCGCGGCCACCTTGCCGCCGACCTGCGCCGCATAGTCGTAATGCAACCGCGTGCCGCCCTCGATCGGTTCCAGCCGCACGGTGCCGCTGCCCGCGCCGCTGCCGAGCGAGGACAAACCCCGGCCCGACAGGCGCAGGCTGCGCGGCGCATCGATTTCGGAGAGTTCCACCGTGGCCTCGTAGCGCGCCTTCACGAGTCCGATGCCAAGCGTGACTTCGGCGCGGTAGCGATTCAGCCCGTCGGGTTGCAGTGCGTGGCAGCCGGGAATCACGCGCGCGAGCGCCGCCGGATCGAGCAGCACCGCGAACACGCGCTCGGCGGACGCCGCGATGTCGATGCTTCCGCTCGCTTGCAGCGCGCGACCGCCCGCGATGGCTGGTGCGGGCGCCGCGTCGGCTGCGGCAAGCCCTGGCGGCGGCGGTTCCGCCGCGCCGATCAACGCCAGCACGCGGCTCGGCGTGAGCGGCAGCCGTACGTCATCGGGGTCGGCGCCGCCGCGCCACGCGGCCAGCGCGTCGGCGAAGGCGTTCGCCACCGTCACCGGCGTGCTCATGTTGTTGCCTTCGCCCAGGCCCTTCGCGCCGAGCGGCGTGAACGGACTCGGCGTTTCGATGTGCACGATCACCGGGTCAGGCACTTCGCACGCAGTGGGCACCAGATAGTCAGCGAAGGTGCCGCTGAGAAAGCTGCCGTCCGCCGCGTAGCGGAACTCCTCGTACAGCGCCGCGCCCAGGCCCTGCGCATAGGCGCCACGAATCTGCCCGTGGGCCATGCCGACGTGCAACAGCCGGCCTGCGTCGTGGCCAGTGACGTAGCGGTCGATCCGGATGCGACCCGTCGCCGGATCGACATCGAGCGCGCAGATATCCACGACAAAACCGTAAGCGGCGGAGGTGTTGACGCGGTCCTGCTCGTCGGGCGCGGTCAGCGTGCCGGGCGTCCAGAAAACCGTCTCGCGCAGCCCGGGCGTTTCTCCCTCGGGCAGCAGAGCCGGCGCCCAATGTGGATTGGCCGCCAACCGCGTGAAGAGCTGGCCGCGCTCGGGCGCGTCGGCGTCGAAGATGCGCCCGCCCTCGAAGCGGACGCGCTCACTCGGACAGTCGAGGCTCGCCGCGGCGGTGCGCGCGAGCTTGTCGCGCAAGCGCAGTGCGGCGAGGTGCACCGCGCCCGCCACCGCGCCCGCGAAGCGGCTGCTGTAGTTTCCCGCGGCGGTCGACCACGCATCCTTCGCGGTGTCGAACTCGACATTCACGACGACCTGCGACGGCGACAACCCGAACACCGCCGCAGCCACTTCGGCGCATACCGTACGATGTCCCTGGCCCGCCGGCGCCGACGCGACGACGACGTTGACGCCGCCCAGTAAATCCACCGCCACCGTCGCGCTCGCGATGCCGCCGTTCTTCGGGCCCGCCTTGGCGCGCTGTTCGGCGCTGAGCACGGTGCTGATATAGCCCATGTTCGAGATCGACGGCTCGACGATGCTGGCGACGCCGATGCCGTAGAGCCGGCCCGCGGCGCGCGCAGCGTCGCGCCGCGCGCGCAGATCATCAAGGCCGGCGGCCTCTTCAGTGAGCGCCAGCAGCCGTCGATAGTCGCCGGAATCGAGCAGTGCGCCGGCAGCGGCACGGTAGGGAAACTGTTCGGCGCGCACGAAGTTGCGCCGGCGCAGTTCAAACGCATCGATGTCCAACGTGCGCGCAATGCGATCCATCAAGCGTTCGAGCGCGTAATAGACCTGCGGGCCACCAAAGCCGCGCACCAACCCCGTGGGCGTTTTGTTGGTCACGACCACGCGATTGCGCACCGCGAGGTGCGCGATGTCGTAGGCGCCAGTCAGCACGCCGTGCATGCGATAGAGCGTCGCGGGCTCAGGGGCGCGCAGGTAGGCGCCGACCTCGTCGCGCTGGTCGTAGCGCAGGGCCAGCACGCGGCCTTGCGCATCCACGGCCGCCTCGATGTCGGTGAGCCGCGCGGTCGCCGAGGTTGCGGCCTGCAAGTGTTCCAGCCGGTCTTCCACCCACTTCACCGGCGCGCCGGCCTTGCGCGCGGCCAGGCACATCAGCACGACGTAAGGAAGCATCGCCTGCTTGACGCCGAAACTGCCGCCCGAATCGCGCGGCACACGGTGGCGCAGCTTGTTGCCGGGCACCTTCAGCGCCAGCGCCATCACCGAATGCAGCGAGAACGGCCCCATGAAGTTGGACAGCGCCTCGTAACCTTCATCGCCCGGCAGGTACTCGGCAGCGACGACACCGCATTCGATCGGCGTGCAACTGTTGCGCGGGAACTCCACGCGCAACGCGATACGGTGCGCGGCGGTCGCAAAGGCGTGTTCGGGATCGCCGTAGAGAAAGCTGCGCTCGGAGACGATGTTGGAGCCGACCGCCTCGTGCAGGCACGGCGAACACGGATCACAGGCCGCCTCGATCTCGACGACGGCCGGCAGCGGCCGGTACTCGGCGCGAACCGCATCAAGCGCGTCTTCGGCGAGATAGCGGTTCTCGGCGATCACCACCGCGACCGGCTCGCCCGCGTAACGCACGCGCTCGACCGCGAGCGCCCAATGTTGCATCGGCTGCTTGACGCCGACGACGAAAGGCTGCGACCAGCGCCGCACGTCGGCGCCGGTCAACACGGCGCGCACACCGCGCCGCTGCAACGCCGCCGCAATGTCGATCGACAGCAATTCCGCATGCGCGTGCGGCGAGCGCAGGATTGCCGCGTGCAGCGTGCCGGGCGCCACACCGAGGTCGTCGGCGAAGCGACCGCGACCGGTCAACAGCGCATCGTCCTCGATGCGCGGGCCGCCGTGCCGCCGCCCGACGGGCGTCTCGATCCGCTCGGCGACGCCTGACATCATCCAATGGCGCCGGGTGTAAGCGACGTGCGCGCATGACGCGCGGACAGCGCGAGTGCGCGCCGCAGGTACAGGCCCGCGTCGTGTTCATCGGCAAAGCCGATCGCGCCGTGGAACTGAATGTTCTCCTTCGTCACACGCAGCGCGGTTGCGCCGGCGCGGCGGATCACCGCCGCCGCGGCCCAGTGCTGGCGCGGGCTGCCGAAGGCGCGCACCGCCTCGCCCAGCAGTGCGCGCGTCGCCTCGCGCTGAATGTGCAGATCGGCGGCGCGGTGCTGCAAGGCCTGGAAGCTGCCGATCGGCACGCCGAACTGCCGCCGCAGCCGCAGGTAATCCAGGCCCATTGCGAGCGCGCTGGATGCGAGGCCGCACAGATAAGCCGCGTCGAGCAGACGCAAGCGATCGAGCGCGGCCTGCCATGCCGCCTCGCCGGCCGCTCCGCGCGCGACGAGATCGGCGCCGCGCCACGCGGTCGCGTCGAGATGCCAGGTCGCCAGCGTGCCGCCGTCGATGGTGGCGGCCGCCTCGCCGCGCACGCCAGCGGCTTCGCGCGCCAGGCATCGCGCTTCGAAGTCCTCGCCGGCGCCGCGTGACGCCACGACGGCCTGGGCATGCTCGGCATCGGCAATAAAACGCAAGCCATCTTGCGCAACCGGTTCGCCGCACAGCGTGACGAAACCTCGTCCGCCCAGCAGCGCATCGAGCGCCGTGCGCAACGGCGGCGCATCGTTCGCCGCGAGCAAAGGCGCAACGGCGATGCCGGATGTCAGCGGCGCGCTCAACAGCGCGCGCCCTGCTTCCTCGGCAACGATGCACGCCGCCTGCATGCCCAGGCCAAGACCGCCCTTGTCTTCGGGCACGTCGATGCCGAACCAGCCGAGTTCACCGATCGCCTGCCAAGCTACCGCCGGATCGGGCCGCTTGCGTGCGTTCGCCGGGCCGCCGTGCGCGGCCACGAAAGCCGCGGCGCTGTCCGCGATCAGACGCGCATCTTCGGCAGTGAGCATGGTGTTCATCGGACACTCCCCGCGACCGGCAAGCCCAGCACGCGCGTCGCAATCAGGTTGCGTTGAATTTCGTTGCTGCCGCCGTAGATCGTGAGCCGGCGCGATTGCAAGAACATCTCGGAGAAATCGAGCAGGTCCGGCCCGACGCGGCGGGCGTTGCGCAGCGCGGCTTCGGGGCCGGCGAGTTCCGAGGCAACGTCGAGTACCTGGTGCACCGTCTCGGTCGCAAGAGCCTTGAGGTATGAACTGTCGGCGGCGATGCCATCCTCCGCAGCTTCGGCTGCTTGCAGGAACGCCGCGATCAGCGTTTCGACCGCAGCCTCGGCATCGGCAACGCGTTCCAGCAGCGCGGCATCTGGCACGCCGACAGGCGGATGACGAAGCAGCATGCGCAGCCGCTCCAACGCCTTCAGCGCGATCGCGGGCGAGCCGATACGCAAGCGCTCGTCGGCAAGCACCGCGGTCGCGACGCTCCAACCCT
>Ga0209628_10004088_pt1 | contig 10442 bp, 7 predicted proteins | sample TergutCu122P4_FD_187285 | JGI IMG/M metagenome (GOLD analysis project Ga0209628, IMG submission 187285) | Cubitermes ugandensis P4 segment gut microbial communities from Kakamega Forest, Kenya - Cu122 P4 (SPAdes) (version 2) | ecosystem: Host-associated > Arthropoda: Insects > Digestive system >... | reverse complement strand
CTGCGCGGTTCACCGCGCAGCGTCCGGGTTGAATGAAATGTTAGGAGCAAGACGATAGACTGAGCGGACAACAGACCGACGCGGGAGGCAACATGCCGTGCGCTGGCGCCAGACTTTGCCAGGGCCACCGGCCAAAAAGGTTGAAACCCGCACAGCGCCCGCAGGCGAAGCCATGAGAAACGGTAAAACATGCGATGCGCCAAAATACCCGAAAAAGGGAATGCTGGTGGAATTAACATGGCGGATAGCAGAAGGATTTTCAGCGCACCTAACGCCCAAGCTAACCGGCGGCGCAGCCGTCCGGGTTGAGCGCAATGTTAGGCCCAACAGCAGATGCGCTCACAATGGCTTACCGCGTATGTAGCGATACTCTTGGGTTTGCCCTTCATAACCCCAAGCGTCTGCATGAACCTCGTGGATGACGATGTAGCTTGCGGGCGCTAATGGCCCGAATATTTTGCCAACGCTCTCAAACACTCGATGAACATACTCGGCTTTTTCGTTCTTGGTGTTTGTGCCTTCCGTAACCTTGATGTCAAGGTAGAAAGTGACGAGCGAATGGTCGGCAAGGCTCTTGCCAGCGATGTACCAATTTTTCGGCGAGGTTGCGTTGACCTCTACGGAAGTAAGCTCACGTTTCTTGCCAAGAACGGTCGCCGTAAGCTCGGTTAAGGCGCTTGCGACTTGATCTGATTGGGCTTGCGATACGTTTGTAGAAACATGAAAACTGAGGTATGGCATACAGAACCTTTCAAAAAGCGATGAGTGTGAATTGGAACAGCATTACAGCATTCGCGCGAACGTCATGGGGATGCGCTTCGATTTGTTTTCTTTCTCCGTTTCCCCAACGCGAGAAAGTCTGGCCCCGCAGAACGGCAAGGATCAAGCGCCGTCGCCGACAAAGGGATTGCTTTCCCGTTCGTCGCCGAAAGTCGATAGCGGGCCGTGGCCGGAAATGAAGGTGACATCGTTACCGAGCGGCCACAGTTTTTCGCGGATCGAGCGGATCAGGGTGTCGTAATCGCCGCGTGGGAAGTCGGTGCGGCCGATGGAGCCTTGGAACAGCACATCGCCCACTATGGCGATGCGCGATGGGCGATCGAAGAAGACGACATGGCCCGGCGTGTGGCCGGGGGCGTGGATGACGTCCAGTTTTACCTCGCCAAAGGTGACGGTATCGCCGTCTTCAAGCCAGCGATCCGGCTCGAACGCTTCGGCGCGCGGAAAGCCGAACATCTGGCCTTGCTGCGGCAGCTGGGCGATCCAGAAAGCATCTTCGCGCTGCGGCCCTTCGATCGGCGCGCCGAGCCTGCGCTTGAGTTCCGCCGTGCCGCCGGCATGGTCGATATGGCCGTGGGTGAGGAGGATTTTTTCAACCGTTACGCCGAGGCGGGCAATCACGGCCTGTATGGTGTCGACATCGCCGCCCGGATCGACGATGGCCCCTTTCATGGTTTGCGCGCACCACAGGAGGGAGCAGTTTTGCTCAAAGGGGGTAACGGGGATGATATGAAATTTCATCATGCCGGGATCACACATCGATGTTGCGGGCATACAGGGCGTTGCCTTCGATGAAGGCGCGGCGCGGCTCGACGTTGTCGCCCATGAGGGTGGTGAAGATTTCGTCGGCGGCAATGGCGTCGTCGATCTGCACTTTGAGCAGGCGCCGCGTTGCCGGATCCATGGTGGTTTCCCAAAGCTGCTCGGGGTTCATTTCGCCCAATCCCTTGTAGCGCTGTTTGGAGAGGCCGCGTTCGACTTCGGCCAGCAGCCAGTTCATGGCCTCGGCAAAGCGCTTGACGGCCTGTGATTTGTCGCCGCGGCGCATGACGGCATTCTTGCCGATCAGTCCGGAGATCAGTTGCGCGGTATGGCGGATTTGCTGATAGTCGCCGGAGAGCAGGAATTCTTCGTTGAGGATGCCGGTCTTGAGGTTGCCGTGAAGCATTTTCTCGACCTGCAATTGCCAGCGCTCGGTTTTTTCATTGAAGCGCGCGTTGACCTTGATCGCCGCCGGCAGGCGGGCGGAGAGGCGTTCCGCCGACGCGCGCGCGGCTGTTTCGTCGGCCAGGTCAATAACGATATCGTGCGCGAGCAGGGCATGGAGGACGCCGCTGTCGATGAAGCTGCCGAGACGGACAATGACCGCTTCGGCAAGCAGGTAGGCGCGCGCCAGTTCGGCCAGGGTTTCGCCGCGGATCGGTTCGGCATCCTCGCGCGGTTTCAGTTCGGCTTCATCGAGGGCCAGCCGCAGAAGATGCTGGTTCAGTTCGTGGTCGTCCTTGATGTAGCGTTCGTTCCGGCCGTGCTTGATTTTGTAGAGCGGCGGCTGGGCGATGTAGATGTGGCCGCGCTCGATCAGTTCCGGCATCTGCCGGTAGAAGAATGTCAGCAGCAGGGTGCGGATATGCGCGCCGTCCACATCCGCGTCGGTCATGATGATGATGCGGTGGTAGCGGAGTTTTTCCGGCTTGTAGTCTTCGCCCTTGCCGATGCCGGTGCCGAGCGCCGTTATCAGGGTGGCGATTTCCTGCGAGGAAAGCAATTTGTCGAAACGCGCTTTTTCGACGTTGAGAATCTTGCCCTTGAGCGGCAGGATGGCCTGAAACTTACGGTCGCGGCCCTGCTTGGCCGAGCCGCCGGCGGAATCGCCCTCGACCAGGTACAGCTCGCACAGCGCCGGGTCCTTTTCCTGACAATCCGCCAGCTTGCCGGGCAGGCCAACGCCATCGAGCACGCCTTTACGCCGCGTCATCTCGCGCGCCTTGCGCGCCGCCTCGCGGGCGCGCGCCGCTTCGATGATCTTGCCGGTAATGATTTTGGCATCGGCCGGTTTTTCCAGGAGAAACTCGGCCAGCTTCTGGCCGACGATTTCCTCGACCACCGGGCGCACTTCGGAGGACACCAGCTTTTCCTTGGTCTGCGACGAAAACTTCGGCTCCGGCACCTTGACGGAAAGCACGCAGGCAAGCCCTTCGCGCATGTCATCGCCGGTCGTTTCGACCTTGGCCTTCTTGGCCAGTTCGTTGTCCTCGATGTATTTATTGATGACGCGCGTCATCGCGGCGCGTAGCCCCGTGAGGTGCGTGCCGCCGTCTTTCTGCGGAATATTGTTGGTGAAACAGAGCACTTGTTCCTGGTAGGAATCATTCCACTGCATGGAGACTTCCACCGTGATGCCGTCTTTCTGGCTGCTGGCGTGAAAAATGTTTCCATGCAGAACCGTTTTTGCGCGGTTGATAAACTCGACGAATCCTTTTACGCCGCCAGCATAGGCGAAATTTTCTTCCTTGCCGTTGCGCTGATCGACGAGCCTGATTTTCACGCCGTTGTTGAGAAAGGACAACTCGCGCAGCCGCTTGGCCAGAATGTCATAGTGATATTCGATATTGCCGAAGGTGACCAGCGAGGCGAGAAAATGGACTTCCGTGCCGCGCATCTCGGTGTTGCCGACGACTTTCAGCGGCGCAACGGCAATGCCATCGCGGAATTCCATGACGTGCTTCTTGCCCTCGCGGCGGATGGTCAGGCGCAGCCATTCCGAAAGCGCGTTCACCACCGATACGCCGACGCCATGCAGCCCGCCGGAAACCTTGTAGGAATTCGAATCGAATTTGCCGCCGGCATGCAGTTCGGTCATGACAATTTCGGCGGCGGAGCGTTTCTCCTCGTCATCTTCCTTGATGTCGGTGGGAATGCCGCGCCCGTTATCGGAAACCGAGATCGAATTGTCGGTGTGAATGGTAACGACGATGTCATCGCAATAACCCGCCAGGGCTTCGTCGATGGCATTGTCCACCACCTCGAAAACCATGTGATGCAGCCCGGTGCCATCGGAGGTATCGCCGATGTACATCCCGGGCCGTTTTCTGACGGCCTCCAGTCCCTTCAGGATCCGGATGCTCGATGAATCGTAATGGCCATTCTGGCTGGCGCTATCGTCTTGATGGGTATCAGTCATTGAATACGGTTTCCTGGTTTGCTTCAGATGCGCATCGGCATGACAACGTACTTGAATTGCTCATTCCCCGGCAGCGTGATGAGGGCGCTCGAATTGGCGTCAGCGAGCCGGATTTCGACCTCGTCGTTGGAAACATTGTTGAGAACGTCGAGAAGATAAGTGACGTTGAAGCCAATGTCCAGCGCCTCCGCGTCGTAAGCGATTTCCAGTTCTTCCTGCGCTTCTTCCTGGTCGGCATTGCTGCTGATGATTTTCAGGCTGCCCGGCGCCAGCACCATTCTGACGCCGCGAAACTTTTCGTTCGTCAGAATGGCGGCGCGGTGCAGGGATTGCAGGAACATCACCCGTGATATGACGATGACCTTGCCGTGATTCTTTGGAATGACACGATCATAATCCGGGAACTTGCCGTCAATCAGCTTTGACACCAGTTCGATATCGCCGAACCTGAATATCGCCTGATTGGGCGAAAGACGGACATCCAGCGCTTCGTCATTATCCGCCAGCAAGCGGGACAGTTCGATGATCGTCTTGCGCGGCAGAATGACTTCGGTGCGCGGCAACGATTCGGACAATTTTTCGCTGGCATAAGCCAGACGATGACCATCGGTTGCCACGACGCAGATTTCATTTCCGCTCACCACCAGCAAAAGCCCATTCAGGTAGTAGCGGATATCCTGCTGCGCCATCGCGTATTGCACCAGACCGATGAGGCGCTTGAACTGTTTTTGCGTCAGTTGCAGCCGCGCCTGCTCATTGTCCGCCTGCGCCATGCGCGGGTAATCCTCGGCCGGCAAGGTTTGCAAATTGAAGCGGCTTTTGCCGGAGCGCACCTGCATCCGCTTGTCCGTCAGTTCCAGACTCACTTCGGCGTCTTCCGGCAGGGAACGCAGGATGTCTTGCAGCTTTCTGGCGCCGACCGTCACCGCGGATTTGCCGGATTCCCCGGCGCCCGTCGTATGCGTTCGAATCTGGATCTCGATATCCGTTGCCAGCAGGGTGAGCCGGTTTTCATCTTTTTCCATCAGCACGTTGGAAAGGATGGGCAGGGTATGCCGTTTTTCGACAATGCCGCAAACGGACTGCAAGGGCGCAAGAAGATCGTCGCGTTGAGTTTTGATAAGGAGCATATATAAATCTCCAAATAGTAATTAGTACACCGGCTGTTTATGGGGGAAATCAATAAAATTTAATAAAAATCAAATGATTACGATGTTTGTAAGGCTTTGGGTAAGTGCCTGGATAGCGGTAAGGGTAAATGTGGATAAGATTTGTTCGAGGGCGCTTTTTCGATGTTATCCAGAAAATACTCCCAGTTTGTTAGCCTTTCAAAACCTGGGTGAGCACCAGCAGATCATGGTTGATCGAGGTGTTTTTCAGACGCAGGTCCGATATGGTCCGGCAGGCGTGCAGGACGGTTGTGTGATCGCGGCCGCCGAAAGCTTCGCCGATCGCGGGAAGGCTGGCAGGCGTGAGTTCCTTGGCGAGCCACATGGCGATCTGGCGGGGCCGGGCGAGAATGCGCGTCCGCTTTTTCGAGTGCATGTCGGCAATCTTGATCTTGTAGTAATCGGCCACCGTTTTCTGGATGGATTCAATCGTGATTTGGCGATTGTGCGCGCCAAGGAGGTCTTTGAGCGCTTCCTTGGCGACGTCGAGATTGATTTCACGGCTGTGAAAGTGGGCAAAGGCCAGCACTTTCTTCAATGCGCCTTCCAGTTCGCGGACGTTCGAGCGCAGATGCTTGGCGATCAGGAAAGCAACGTCTTCGTTGATTTCAATGCGTTCGGCTTCGGCTTTCTTTTTCAGGATGGCAACGCGCATTTCCAGTTCGGGCGGTTCGATGGCGACGGTCAGCCCCCAGTCGAATCGGGAAATCAGGCGGTCTTCCAGTCCCGTGATGTCTTTTGGATAGGTGTCGCAGGTGATGACGATCTGCTTTTTGGCTTCGATCAGGGCATTGAAGGCGTAAAAGAATTCTTCCTGCGTCCGGTTTTTGTTGTTGAAGAACTGGATATCGTCGATCAGCAGCAGATCCAGCGAGCGGTAATAGCGCTTGAAAACGTCGAATGACTTTTGCTGGTAGGCCCGCACAACGTCGGCATAGTAATCCTCGGCATGAACGTAGCGGATGATCTTGCCCGGGTTTTGCCGATGGACTTCGTTGCCGAGCGCGTGTATCAAGTGCGTTTTGCCGAGACCCACGCCGCCATAGACGAAAAGGGGGTTGTAGGAGGTGCCGGGATTCAGCGCCACCTGGTAGGCGGCGGCGCGCGCAAGATCGTTGGCGCGCCCGGTGACCAGGGTTTCAAAAGTGAATGCCGGGTTGAGCCGGGTTTTTTCGTATGCGTCCGGATGGGCAGGTTTTGCAGGCGGCGTTGCGGCGATGAAGGCCGCCGGACCGGGACCGGATTGAGGCGTTACTTCGGGCGTAACGGGCGTAACAACAGACGGCGCATGACCTGAAGTATTTGAAATAGTTGGGCGTTTATTTTCAGGCTGTTCCGAAAGATTGATGGAAATCTGCACAGGCTGGGTAAAGAACTGACTGGCCAGGTCTTCGAGCCGGTGCAAATAGCGTTCGCGCACCCATTGCAGGACGAATCGGTTGGGCGCAACGATTTTCAGGTTGGCGGCTGACGCATCGCTGTCCTCAAGGCGCAATGTCTTGATCCAGGTATTGAATTGCTGGGAAGGGAGTTCCTGTTCAAGCTGCTGGAGACAGGAAGACCAAAAAGCATTCATTCTCGATGTTTCGTCAACATGCAACAACATAGAATTCATGTAATCTATTGATTATTTTAGATTTATTTCGAGCGATGCGAATCGGGACCGGGTCAGGCCGGGTTCAGGCATCCATTCGGAGAGGTGGATTTTAACGCCATTCCGGAAAAGTTATCCACAGGAAGGCAAAAAAAATGGACTTGACAAATCGACACTGAAAAGATGTAATCGCGTGTTCATTTTTTGCCAGAGCAGCCGTCATGAAACGTACTTATCAACCCTCCGTAATCCGGCGCAAACGCACCCATGGATTTCTTGTCCGCATGCGTACGCGGGGTGGCCGCGCCGTCATCCGCGCCCGTCGAGCCAAAGGACGCGCCCGTCTCGGCGTTTGACGCAAACGTGGCGGCGGGCGGCGATTCAGGCTTCCGCAGCGCATACCGGTTACGTAAAACGGATGAATTCTCATCCGTTTTTGCTTTTCGCAAGACCCTTCGCGGCAAGCGCTTCGAGATACGTTATCGCCCCAATTCGGCCGCGACCGCCAGAATCGGCGTGGTGGTGGCAAAAAAATTTGTCCGCTTTGCCGTGAAGCGCAATCTGGTCAAACGCATCGTGCGGGAATCTTTTCGCCTGTCGCGGGAAAAACTGCCGCATTGCGATATAGTTGTTCGCGTCGTTGCGCGCCTGGAGGTGTTTGATAAACGCGCCCTGCGCAGCGAGATGGATGAATTGCTCATCGGCCTGCCTCAGTGAATAAATTGCTCGTCTTCTTTGTGCGTATCTACCGGTATGCCATCAGCCCGCTGATGGGAAGAAGCTGCCGGTTTCATCCGAGCTGTTCGGAATACGCCATTGAGGCCATCGAAAAACACGGCAGTTGCAAAGGATCCTGGCTGGCCGCCAGGCGGGTGTCGCGCTGCCATCCCTGGAATCCGGGCGGGTATGATCCTGTTCCCTGAACATATATAAAAGAAGAGCTGATTGATGGACAATCAACGTCTGATTCTGTTGCTGGTTTTTGTTTTTTCCCTTTTCATGCTGTGGAATGGCTGGCAGAAGCAAAACCAGCCCGTCGCGGTGCCTGGCGCCCCGCAGCAACAAACTGTTCCGGCAACAGCGGGATCGACGCCGACGCCCTCGACGGCCTTGACGCCCTCGCCCTCCTCTTCCGCGGTGCCGGCGCCATCGTCCGCCGCAGTTTTCGCAGCGGCTGCAAAAGCTGTTGTAAAAACAGACACTTACATTGCTGAAATCTCTTCCATTGGCGGGGATTTGGTCAAGCTCGAACTGCTCCAGCACAAGGCCACGGAGGACAAAAGCAAGCCGTTCATCCTCCTCGATTCGACGAACGAGGGCACGTATCTGGCGCAGACCGGCTTGATTGGCGAAGGGCTGCCCAACCATAAAACCGAATTCAGGCTGGCGGCCAGCAGCTATGAGCTGAAACCCGGCGAGGACACGCTGGAAGTCCGGCTGGAAGCGCCCGAAGTCAACGGGGTGAAAGTAAGCAAGGTCTACACCTTTCACCGCGGCAGCTATCAGATCGACATCGGCTATGAAATCAACAACCAGCGCCAGATGCCGGTGGCCCCGCATGCCTATTTTCAGCTCACGCGCGATGGCAAGGTGCCCAAGGCCAGCATGACCAGCATCGCCACGTTCACCGGGCCGGCGGTCTATACGGAGGAAGGCAAGTTCCAGAAAATCACCTTCACCGATGTCGATAAGGACAAGGCCAAGTACGTCAAGAAAGCCAAGGACGGCTGGCTGGCCATGGTGCAGCACTATTTCGTTGCCGGCTGGACGCCGCAAGGTCAGGACGAGCGCGAGTTTTTTGTGAACAAGGTGGCGGACAATCTGTATTCGGCTGGCGTCATCCTGCCTGTTGCGGCCGTCCTCCCGGGCCAGACTTCCAAGGTATCGGTGCCGCTGTACGCCGGGCCGCAAGAGCAGGCCAAGCTGGAGAAGGTCGCGCCCGGATTCGGTCTGGTGGTGGATTATGGCTGGCTGACGATCATTGCCGCGCCCATCTACTGGCTGCTGGAGTTGATTCACCGCCTGGTCGGCAACTGGGGCTGGTCGATCATTCTCCTGACGGTGGTCGTCAAAGGAATGTTCTATCCGCTCTCTGCGGCGAGCTACCGTTCCATGGCAAAAATGAAGCTGGTCGGGCCGAAGATGATGAAGATAAAGGAACAATATTCTTCGGATCGCAACCGCATGAATCAGGAGATGATGGAGCTTTACCGCAAGGAAAAGATCAATCCGCTCGGTGGCTGTCTGCCCATCCTGATCCAGATTCCGGTTTTCATTGCCCTCTACTGGGTGCTGCTGGGCAGCATCGAGATGCGCCACGCGCCCTGGATTCTGTGGATTGACGATCTGTCCACCATGGATCCGTATTACGTGCTGCCGATCATCATGGGCGCGTCCATGCTGGTCCAGACCCGGCTCAACCCGACGCCGCCGGACCCGATGCAGGCCAAGGTGATGATGGCCATGCCGATCGTGTTCACCTTCATGTTCCTCTGGTTCCCCGCCGGGCTGGTGCTGTACTGGATTACCAACAACATCCTGTCGATCGCCCAGCAATGGCAGATCTCGCGCACGATTCAGGGTGGCAAACAAAAAGCCGGTTGATCTGATTGCGGCCATTGCCACCGCGCCGGGACGGGGTGGCATCGGCATCGTGCGTTTGTCCGGCGCGGACCTGGCGCCGCTGGCGCGGCAGTTGACGGGGCGTCTTCCGCAGCCCCGCCTCGCCGCCCTCGCCCGCTTTCTCGATGCTGCGGGCAAGGAGATCGACGAAGGCCTCTTGCTTTACTTTCCCGCGCCCCACTCCTACACCGGCGAGGATGTCCTCGAACTGCACGGGCATGGCGGGCCGGTTGTGATGCAGTTATTGCTGCGCCGCTGTCTGGAATTGGGCGCCCGATTGGCCGAACCGGGAGAATTCACCCGCCGCGCCTACCTCAATGAAAAACTGGATCTGGCGCAGGCCGAGGCCGTCGCCGATCTGATCGAGGCGTCCACGGCGGCGGCGGCGCGTTCCGCGGTGCGCTCGCTTTCCGGCGCGTTTTCGCGCGCCGTGCATGAACTCGTCGCGCGCCTGATTGATCTGCGTGTTCTGGTCGAAGCCGCGCTCGATTTTCCCGAGGAAGAAATGGATTTCCTGCGCCAGGCCGATCCGGCCGGCCGGCTGGCGCGCCTGACCGGCGCGATTCACGGCCTGCTCAAGACCGCCCGTCAGGGCAGTTTGCTGCGCAACGGCCTCCACATCGTTCTTGCCGGCCAGCCCAATGTCGGCAAATCCAGCCTGCTCAACCGGCTGGCGGGCGAAGAACGCGCCATCGTCGCCACCGTGCCGGGCACGACGCGGGATGCGCTGCGGGAAACCATTCAGATCAACGGAATCCCCTTACATATTGTAGACACTGCCGGTTTGCGCGAGACGGAAGATGAGGTGGAGCGGCTCGGCATTGCCCGCAGTTGGCAGGAAATCGCGCGCGCCGATGCGGTGCTGCATCTGCTCGACGCGCGCACCGGCATGACGGGGGACGACGAAGCCATTGCCGCCCGCTTTCCCGCCGGCGTTGAACGGCTGTTCCTGTATAACAAATGCGATTTGACGGCGCATCCCGCGGGCCGGGAAGACAGCGGCGGCGCGATTTCCCTCTGGCTGTCGGCCAAAACCGGGGCCGGCATGGCGGCGCTGGAAGGCGAACTGTTGCGGATTGCCGGTTGGCAGGCGGGC
>Ga0209628_10004087_pt1 | contig 10442 bp, 10 predicted proteins | sample TergutCu122P4_FD_187285 | JGI IMG/M metagenome (GOLD analysis project Ga0209628, IMG submission 187285) | Cubitermes ugandensis P4 segment gut microbial communities from Kakamega Forest, Kenya - Cu122 P4 (SPAdes) (version 2) | ecosystem: Host-associated > Arthropoda: Insects > Digestive system... | reverse complement strand
TCGATGCAAAAACTGCTCAATAAAATCGCTGTCAATCAATCTATTGATGAGTTGAGAAAAAAGAAACGGATTTTTTTTGAAGAGAGCGAAACCTTGCCGGATATCAGCGAAGAAGTGCCGGATTTTGAAGCTGATGAAGAACAAATAGAATCTGTATTACAACATTTAGACACCCTTTCCGAAGGCTACAGAATGGTAATTGCACTACGAATCTTTGAAGAACTGCCCTTCGATGAAATTGCTAAAAAACTAAATATCACCGCCTCCACTGCAAGGTCGCAATACACGAGGGGGATACAGAAGTTGCGGGAAGGATTGAGGGATTGAAGGATAGAGGGATTGAATAAACTCTGTGAAAATTTGTGTCCTCTGTGTCTCTGTGCTGAATATAAAAATTAAAATTATGAATACCATCCCAACAAACCACGAAGAACGTTTCTTAACCAAACTTCTTCATCAAAACAGAAAACTAAAACGCCGGAAACAAATCCGTTACATTTCCATTGCCGCTTCGTTAGCGCTGCTGATTTCCTTACCGCTCTATTTTTATTTTGATTTCAACAAAGATTATGTTGTAGAATCACCGTTTACGAAAGAGGTACAGGAAGTTATCAATTCTTACCAAACAAAATTGGATACCGAAATAGAGGAAATTAAAACCATGGCTTGTTACGCCCAAATACAAAAAGATATTGCGGAAATACAAAAAAACAATCTCCCCGCAGAAGAACTCGTGCTTTTACCTGTCGAAAAACAACTTTATTACATTGAGCATATTTATACGATTAAAATTGAAGCGGTTCAATATATGCAAACATTTTGTAAAAATTCTTAAAATCAAAATATTATGAAAAAATTTAGCCCCATCATTTTTGTTTTTACGGTAATAATACCGTTTATGTTTACCTCTAATATTGCCCTTGCCAAAGATATAAAAGGGAATGGCAATCTGATAACTCAATCCATTCCTATTTCAAGTTTTTCAAAAATTGAAATTGAGACCACGGTTACGGTAGATTATTCGCAAGCAAAAAATCCCGGAAAGTTGGAATTTACGGTAGATAAGAATCTTTGGGATTATTATGATATTTCTACGAAAGGGAATGTGTTACGTATCCAATTAAAAAGAGAATTCAGAAACATCAGTTTGAGTCCTACCAAAAGTTTACTCACTGTTTCTTCGGAGAATTTGGAAAAAATTGAAATAGCCGGAAGTTCCCGTATTAATTTTTGTACGGACTATACTTCAAAAAAGTTAGAAATAGAAGTAGCGGGAAGCGGAAAAGTTGTTTCAGATGAACATTCTGTGCAAATCGGAGATTGTATAGTTGAAATTGCTGGTTCGGGAAAAGTATTTTTTATTGGAACGATTCAAAACGCAAAGATTGATATTGCCGGAAGCGGTAGGGTTGAAGCGGCAAAATGCAAGATAAGTCAACTCAATGTTGACATAGCCGGAAGCGGAAGTGTGGAAGCGCATGTTATTGATAAATTAGATGTGGATATTGCCGGAAGCGGTAAGGTAATTTTTTCCGGCGACCCGCACCCCATCCGTACCGATATCGCCGGCTCCGGAAAAGTAAAAAAAGTTAATAGTTTTTAATTCATCATTATGAAAAAGTTACAAGTTACAAGTTACAAGTTACTAAAAACAATCATCACATTATCTCATTATCTCATCATCTCATCATTTTTCTGCTTTTCTGCATTTCTGCCTTCTGCCGTTTTTGCCCAGAAATTAAAAACAACGGCGACACAGCAAAAAGTTTTTACAAAAAATTACATGGTAAATTCGAAAGATGTACTCAATATAAAAGCAAAATTTACCCATATTTCATTTGTGGAATGGGATAAAAATGAGGTCTGTTTTACCACCACTGTTTCTCTTAAAAATGGAACGGAAAATGAAATGGAACGCTTGCTAAAAGCCATCAATATAACAATAAACCAAACCGGGAAAAACATTTCATACAAATTGACATTGTCTGAAGAAAAACTAAAAGACTTTGAAATCAATCTTTTAGTAAATATGCCGCGAGATGTTTTTTTGAAGATAGAAAACTCTTTTGGGAATACGGAAATCGGAGATATGATGAATAATTTTAACGCAACCATTTCATTTGGAGACCTGATGATTGAGCATTTGCGCGGAAGTGATAACAATATTGAACTTAAGCATGGGAATTTGAAATTGGAAAAAGCAGAAAACCTTTCGTTTGATGTTCAATTTTCAGAGGGAAAGATTAAGGAAGTGAATACTTTAAAGTTAAATTCCCGATTTAATACGATAAAAATAGAGAAAGCAAAATCGGTTTTTCTGCGACCCTCAGCGCACGATAATATTTCTATTCTGAACAGTGTTGAAAAAATGGAAGGAGAAATGGAATTCGGAGAACTTAAAATCAAATCTTTAGTGCATTCGTGCATTTTTGACAAATTTTCTTTTTCAAACATTAAAATCAATGAAGTGTTAAAGTCATTTACAACCATTAATTTTTCTTCTTCCAAACACAGCACGCTGATTCTCAATGTTCCGTCCTCGCTTTCTTTTGCATTCGATTATGCAGGGAGTTTTACGGATTTTAAGGAAAAAAACATTAAGTTAAACGAAAGCACTTTTGAGGCAAGTGGAAATTCTATAGAAATGAGCGGCATTTACGGCAAGGATAATCCGTCCGGAAAATCTGTCAAGATTCGAGCGAGTTTTGGTTCGGTATCCTTATTTGAGCGTTAAAATAAAACCCCAACCGCAATATGCAACGAATGTATTATGGATTTAAACTGTTTATTCGTAATATTGTTTTTTGCTTTGGAACTGAAATAGTTAAATTGGCAACTGTAGTCCACGTTGGTAAATAATCTGAAATTATTCTTTAACACATATTCAAAGCCCAACCCGATATACCCCGATTCTGCAAAACGGGCAGCAGCATCATTAGGATTTTTTGGAGTTGAAACAAAGTATTGGTTAGGATTTTTATCAGAGTTTGGGATGGTAAAACTGTCAAACTGTTTCCCGCCTATTTTTATATTATGGTATAAACCTAATTTTCCTACAAAAACGCAGTTTTTTGCAGGATTTGACCTGAATTTTAATCCGGTTGGAATGGTTATATACGTTGTTTGATAAGTAGTTACAGTAGATGTTATCAGCAAAGAATCTTTAAAAATGCCACTTATATCATATTCTTTTTGATATGCCAAATCTCCCTGTAAATACCTGACTAACACGCCTGTAGAAAAATAAAACGTTTTGTTTTTGGTTAAATTAATATCTAAAATAGCACCGGTAATCATTCCCCCTTTTATGTTTTTTCTGGATAAATCATTAGAAGTGGCTGTAAACCAATCTAATGTAGGACCAACCAACACACCAAAATGCACTTTTTTGTTTTCGCAACTTCCGGAAGATGTTGCGCATTTTTGGGCGGAAACAGTAGCAGAAAAGCAGAAAAGCAGAAGAATGATGAGATAATGAGATGATGTGATGAGGTGATGATTGATTTTAGTAATTTGTAATTTTTTCATAATTAATATTTTAAGTAAATAATGTATGGATATTTGTTTGAATTTTTTTTCCAAGATGTTTGTAGGCATTTTCGGTAACTTCTCTTCCGCGCGGGGTTCTCATTAAAAAACCCTCTTGGATAAGAAACGGTTCATACACTTCTTCTATAGTTCCGGCATCTTCGCCTACGGCAGTGGCAATGGTGGTCAGCCCTACGGGTCCGCCCTTAAATTTCTCAATAATGGTTTGTAATATTTTGTTGTCCATTTCGTCCAATCCGTATGCATCCACGTTTAGAGCGCTGAGTGCAATTTGCGTAATATCGTAGGTAATCGTTCCATCGCCTTTAATTTGGGCAAAGTCGCGCACACGGCGCAGCAACAGGTTTGCAATTCTGGGTGTTCCCCTACTTCTTCGGGCGATTTCAAAACCGGCATCGTCGGTCATGGCAATATTTAAAATTCCGGCAGAGCGTTTGAGTATTTTTGCAAGTGTTTGGGCATCATAGTAATGCAGTCGCAAATTGATACCGAACCGCGAGCGCAAAGGGGCAGTTAACAACCCCGAGCGCGTAGTGGCTCCTACCAACGTAAAAGGATTCAATGAAATTTGCACACTTCGGGCATTGGGACCCGAATCAATCATGATGTCAATCTTGTAATCTTCCATTGCGGAATACAAATATTCTTCCACTACGGGAGAGAGGCGATGAATTTCGTCAATAAAAAGTACGTCGTGGGGTTCTAAGTTGGTGAGTAAACCTGCCAATTCGCCGGGTTTGTCAATAACCGGTCCTGAGGTAATTTTCATATTCACGCCCATTTCGTTGGCAATAATGTGCGACAGGGTAGTTTTTCCCAATCCGGGCGGACCGTGAAGCAATACGTGGTCTAAGGCCTCTTTTCTTGCTTTTGCGGCTTTCACAAAAATCACAATGTTTTCAATCACTTGTTCTTGTCCGAAAAAATTGGCAAAATCGGAAGGGCGAACGGAGCGTTCAAACTCTTTTTCCGCAGCCGAAAGGCGTCCACCGGAAGCATCTAAATTGGGATTCAGCATAGTTGTTATTTTTTCATGGCGTCTAACCGGTTCAACTCTCTGATAGCGTTTTCGTTATGGGGATTTATTTTTTTACATTGCAAAAAATCCGCTCGCGCTTTTTTCCACTCTTTTAAGTAATAATACGCTACCCCTCTATTGCACCATCCCTGGTCGTACAAAGAATCAAGTTCAATGGTTTTCGTGAAATAACGAACTGCTTCCTCATAATTATCTTCAAAATTTAAAGCAATATATCCCAAACTATTGTAAGCAGGATAACTTTTGGGGTCGATGGCAATAAGGTTTTCGTATTGCTCTTTCGCCAGCGCAAATTCGGCAATCTCTTTGTATGATTTTCTTTTTTCAAACTCGCGGGCGCCCAAATCCTGATATAATCTTGCCAAATTATAATTCAAAATTTTATCATTCGGCATTAGATCTAACGCATTTTTATAGTAACTGATGGCTAACGGGTCGAGTTGTTCTTGAAAAAACTCCCCCAGACTCTGATAGGCAATCACTTCTTTTGGGTCTTGGTCAATCACCAATTGCATCATTCCTATGTAGCCGAGCGTGTCGCTGGTTTCTTTCAACAAAAAAGCTTTGGTTAAAAAGGCTTTGGGATTATATTTTTGCAATTGGATTGCTTTGTCTAATGTTTCTTCACATTCTTTATACATAAATTGATACAGATACAACTCAGCCAATTTTAGGTATGCCTCGTTGTAATTGTCAATGGCAATCGCTTTTTTTAGCATCTCTTCCACCAAATCGGTTTCACTTTTGGATAAATAAATGTCCGCTAAAGTAACATAGTAATTTGATTTAGTATCGTTTAATTTTATGGCATGTAAAATATCTGCCAACGCCTTGTCTGCTTGATTATTGCGATAATAATATTCTGCCCGTTGTTGGTATAAATCGCTGTTTTTCGGATTTTTATCAATATTTCTGCACAACTCGGCTAAAGGGGGTGGAAGATTATCGTAATTTTTTGATTTGCAAGAAAAAAAGCAGAGCGTAGCGATTAAAACACTTAAAAAAAGGAGTTTCTTCATAATCAATGAATAATTTTGGGCAAAAATATACTTTTTTAGGGGATAACGTTATTTATATGATAGATTTTTTCCCAATTAAAGTGAAAAGAATTATATCAGATGTTTTGTTGAAAAAACGAACTATTTTAATTATTTCTTTTAAAGTTGCTCCGGTTGTTGAAACATCATCTAAAATAAGGATTTTATTTTTATTATTCTGAATTTCAATTAGATGTTGTTGCATTTCAGATGAATCAAAATAAAAATAGTTTGAAAAATAACTATATAATTCTTTGATGACTTCAAACGATTTTGCTTTTGAATTAGTAATGGCATAAAATAACCTGAGAATATATTCATTTAGGGAGCTACGCGATCTGGGATAAACGATAATATCTATATCATTGATTGTAATATTGAGCGATTTTTTAAGTTTGCTTAGTGCGGTTTTTATAAATAATTCTTTGTTATCTTGTGTGGTAAAATTATCATTAAATCGCAATTCGTGTAAAAATTTAGTTCTTATTTTAGAAGAAGCATAATCATTATTCAAAAACTCATAGCCAAAATAATAGACATTACTCATGCCCTCTATATCATCAAGCACTATTGGTTCCAAAGGTAAATCAACAAACTCAATAATACACTCTTCCGAATTCGACGTAAAATTAAATTCAAAAACATCTTTTTTCTCATTGTAATCTATTCCCATAACGAAATCATTTCACGTTGCAAAAATAGAATAATTAGTATAAAACCATATTTTTGCCGGCGCAATTATAAAAAAATACCCGTTAATGAAACCTCTCCCCTATATTCTCGGCATCGAATCTTCCTGCGATGACACTTCGGCAGCGGTGGTTTGCGGCACAAAAATCTTGTCGAATGTGATTGCCGGACAAAAAATTCATGCCGAATATGGCGGCGTGGTTCCTGAATTGGCATCGCGGGCACACCAACAAAACATTGTCCCCGTGGTGGATACAGCATTAAAAAGGGCAGGAATTGAAAAAGAGCAAATCTCAGCCATTGCCTACACCAACGGTCCCGGATTGCTCGGTTCGTTGTTGGTAGGAAGTTCGTTTGCCAAAGGTTTGGCGCTGAGTTTAAATATTCCGCTCATTGTGGTTGACCACCTGCAAGCCCACGTATTGGCAAATTTTTTAGATACGGAAGAGAACAAACCCAAGCCGGAGTTCCCTTTTTTGTGCTTAACGGTTTCCGGCGGACACACGCTTTTGCTGATGGTGCACGATTATTTTAAGATGGAAGTGCTGGGCAGAACCATTGATGACGCTGCCGGAGAAGCCTTTGATAAAGCTGCCAAAATATTGGGACTCTCCTATCCGGGCGGACCCATTATCGACAGACTTGCCCAACAAGGCAATCCCAATCGCTTTTCTTTTTCCATTGCAAAACTTCCCGATTTAGACTTCAGTTTCAGCGGATTAAAAACATCTTTTCTTTATTTTGTGAGAGACAATCTGAAAGAAAATCCTCGTTTTATTGAAGAAAATTTGAATGATTTGGCGGCATCCATACAATTTCATATCATAAAATCGCTTACAAACAAAATGGAAAAAGCGTTGAATTTGCACCGATGCACCAATTTTGCTTTGTCCGGCGGGGTTGCCGCCAACTCCGAATTGCGAAAACGGATGTTGGAATTGGCGGCTCAATACGGTCTTCGCGCAACCATTCCGCCAATGGCACTCACCACTGATAACGCCGCCATGATTGCCTGCTACGGCTATTTTAAGTTTTTGCAAAAAGAATACGCGGATTTTAAGGTAATGCCCTATTCATCAGTATAGATTATGTTGGAATTCAGACCATGAAACGGGCGATAAAATTGCCCGCAACAGCTGAAAGTTTACCCATATTTCGCTTTTTTTCCCTTTTTATTCGCTTTTCTAAATTTTTCATTCCCTCCTTTTCCGACAACCAACTATTACATTGATTGATTAACAAATCGTTGTAACGTTCTAATCTTTTTGCTGTAGATAAAATATTTTCGCTTGTGTTCATAATACAGAATTTATATTTTCATCACCTCATCATCACGTCTAAATCTTAATGATTCCTTTTTCCAGCGCATACTTTACCATCTCCATGGTATTGTTGATACCGAGTTTAAGGAAAATGTTCTTTTTATGGGTATTCACGGTGTTGATGCTAATTCCAAGTTTTGCCGCTACTTCCTTGCATAGCAATCCGTCTTTACAAGCGAGAATAATCTCTTTTTCGCGGTCTGAAAATTCATTGCCCACAGTAGTTGCTTTCTTTTTTGACACAAAAATATCGTAGATAATGAGGGCAATGTCTCGTCCAAAATATTCAATATCGTCCATAATAGAGTGAATCGCTTCAAGAAGTTCATCACTACCGCTGTTTTGTTTACTTATAAACCCGTTAATGCCTGTATCTACCAATGCTTTTATGGTTTCTGCCGTATTTTCGGCAGAAACGGCAAGAATTTTAAGAGCAGGATACTCTTTTTTTAGTCGGGAGGCAATCTCCACTCCGCTCATATCGGGCAAATTGATATCAAGGAGTACGAGGTTGGCATCGGAAGAAGGCAAAAGCCGGAAAAATTTCTCGCCGCAATCTGCTTCTCCCGTTACAACTATTCCGGTATTTTTTTCATTTAATAAGGATTTAATGCCCATTCTAAACAAGGCGTGGTCGTCAATAACAAATACTTTTATCATACAAATAAATATTGATTAAAATTTTCTGCAAAAAAACAGTATTTTTTTATATCCGGCATCACCAAAATTGGTGAGGGAGCATCACTAATGTTTGTGAGGGGTAATACTGATTAAGTAAAACTGCATTGATAGTTTTAGCCAAATTCCGACAAACTGCCGATGATGGTAAAAATTATCAAGTAAAATTTTATAATTTAGAAGCCATTATTTCTGTTGGTTATAAAGTTCAAACCAAAAGGTGCTGCCTTTGCCGATTTCGCTTTCAATGTGCAACACGCTGCCGTGTTTTTCCAGCAATTCTTTGCAAACAATCAATCCCAATCCGGTGCCGGCTTCGTTGGCGGTGCCGTGTGTAGAGACGCGATTCATCGCGACTCTACTACCGCCCTTTTTGCCATACAATTTATCGGACAATTTGCGAATTTGTTCTTCCGTCATACCGATGCCGGTATCAAAAACGGAAATGCGGAGTGGGGTTTGAGGTGAGAGGTTTGTAGTGGGAGTAATTTCCAATGTTACCGTGCCGCCGGTGGGGGTAAATTTCACCGCGTTGGTTAAAAGGTTGCGCACAATGGTGGCAATCATGTTGCGGTCGGCGGTAATGGGGGTTTCATCCGGCATTTGCAATGAAAACGTAATTCCTTTGTTTTTCGCCATTTCTTGAACGAGTGTAATGTCGGGTTGCAAACAAGGAAGAAGGTCGAAAGTGGTAGGGGTAAACGGCATTCTTCCGGTTTCCATTTGCGCCCAGTTCAGCAGGTTATACAGGAGTTCTACCTGTCCCTCCGCCGATTTCAACAGTTCGTTGTAATAATTTTGTATCGTTTCGGCATCCCAACTTGCTCCATTTTTTACAAGCAATTTAATGGCGTCTTTCTGCATGATGGCAGGATTTTTTAAATCGTGAGAAATGATACTGAAAAACTTGTCTTTCATGGCGTTAGTTTCGGCAAGCAAACGTTTTTGGCGGGTGCGAAGGCGGAATAAAAACCACAACAATGCAAGAACAACAACCAAAACGGCAATGCCTGCAATAAAATAATTGCGTTGCAGGTTTTGACGCTTAATAATTTGCTTTTGGTTTTCAATTTCAAATTCTTTCTTTGCGGTTTCGTATTTGGCATCCATCTCGGCAGCAGAGCGAATTGCGGATTCATTCGTTATCTTATCTCCCGTAATGTAAACTTTGTTAAAATAATCCATATTCTGACGAAATTTACCTTGTGCTAAAGCAAGTTCGGATAATATATGATAACACATCTGACTTACTTCCAAATCTTCTTCTTCAAGTGCAATTTCCAGCACTTCCAAAATATACTTTTCTGCTTGTGCAAAATTACCTTTCAATTCTTCTAATTTGCTTTTACTAATTAAAGTCCCATAATATATGCCCCAATTTTCAATCTCTGAATTGATTTTCAAAGACTTATCAATAAATTCTTCTGCTTTTTTTAAATCAAAATCCTCTAAAGCTTGCCCACTTGCATAATAACAGGCTGTTCCTAACATATACATATTATTTTGCATTTCACAAATTCGTAATGCCTCCAAAAGATAATGTTTTGCTTTTTCGTTTTGGTCAGCTACCCCATACGCTTTATGCAGAGCTAATAAAATATATGGATCTTCGTTATCAAGCGCAAGAGATTTTTCTCCAAATTCAATGGCTTTTTCAAAATTTCCAATATTAGAATATAAGTTCGTCATCTGAACATATATGGTTTGAATTGCACCTTTTAAATTCATTCTTTCATAAATTTCTAAAGCTTCATAATAACAAGACCATGCCATTTCTAACCAACCCTTTGAAGAATAAGCCATACCCAAATTATGTAAAGTTCCTCCAATCCATAAATCATTTTTTTCATTTCGCGCCCATTCCAGTGTTTGTTGATTGATTACTATTGCGGAATCTGATAATCCTTCTCTGAGAAGAATTAGTGCAAAACCATTATTAGCTAAATAGTGTCCCTGTCCCCAATTCAATTGTTTACTCAGATCGCCCGTTTTTAGATAAAATTTCTTGGCTTTATCAAAGTCAAATTCATGAAATATATCACCAATATTATAATACAGTTTGGCCAGGTTTGTGTCCACAGGGGCTACTGCCGCCAACTGCAACAAACTGTCTAATTCGGCATTGCC
>Ga0209628_10004086_pt1 | contig 10443 bp, 4 predicted proteins | sample TergutCu122P4_FD_187285 | JGI IMG/M metagenome (GOLD analysis project Ga0209628, IMG submission 187285) | Cubitermes ugandensis P4 segment gut microbial communities from Kakamega Forest, Kenya - Cu122 P4 (SPAdes) (version 2) | ecosystem: Host-associated > Arthropoda: Insects > Digestive system >... | reverse complement strand
CCCCCCCCCCGCGGCATTATTTTTTGTCTTATGATAATTTTTTGCCTTTTACACACCTATGTTTGCGGTTTGGGAAATCTTTAGTTTGTTGCTGACTGGTCTTCCATTTTACGCTGCATACAGCAAATGCTGTGATATCCGGCGATGGATGATCCGGGAAGTTCTATTAACCGGAAACTGATAGAAAGGCTCGTTAAATTTCACTGTTCCCGCAACCGGCAGCACACGGCACCGGTTCCCATTGTTTGGCCATTAATTATTGGTGTCTTGTTGACTTTTTCAGAGTATATTACCCCATATTAGGCAAGTCACGATGAGAAGGGAACAGAAACTGCGGTAGGTACAACAGCACAGAATATAAAGTGACAAAATAAACGATTAGGTCTGTCCATGGGGTCGCCAGGTACACTAAGGAACATAAGGTATGACGTTCCGATATCCGGAAAACTACGACATCAGGCAACGATTTGGTCCCGTAAGTTTTGGATATCGCAGCTTTTACTGTGCGTACCGACGATGCATCTTAAACTGCTTCTGTAGGCCTTTAATTATGTACTTCGAGGGTCCGGGGATCGAATCCCGGTGGGGGGCGAGATTTTCCTCGTCCGTCCAGGCCAGCCCTGAAGCCCACCCAACCTCCTATACAATGGGTACCAGGTCTTTCCCGGGGGTAAAGCGGCCGGGGCGTGGCGTTGACCACCCACCCTCATCTAGCGCCGAGGTTAAAGAATGAGTAGGGCTATACCTCTAATCCCTCTCTGGGTCTTCGTGGCCTGTTCCAGGGTGTACTTTACCTTTACTTTATTTTACTTCTGAATTCTTCATACCCTTTGTGATCTCAAAATATGGGGAATCTCATTCCTCGAGTTGGCGTTGTTTCTCGCCTCGTTTTTGCAGTTTTTATTTATTTTTATACTCTCGTCTATGTGCTTATCATTTTACTCGTGTGCTTATTTTCTTATTTCCAAAGCCTTGGCTAGTGCACACAAACACACACCAGTGTTGTATGATAAACTTCGCGGTACAGCTGTACGTGTTCCCGTGCCTACAGAATGTTGAGAGGTGTTATGGGAGGGGACGTTGCAGTAAAATGCAACACGCTCGCTCAGTACCGGTGGCATGGTAACATTTCTCGGAACGGCAATTTATCCAAATTTTGCATTTTGTATTTCGGACTCTAACGCAATAGCCAAATGTGAACACGGTACCTAACCCGCGTGTACCTTAAAATGCAGGGAATTTCTGCAGCAGCTGAGCTACTCTCAGCTTCTGAAGCACTCTGCTGCATGAGGCTTAAGCAGCAATCACCAGTATTTTAAACGTAACCTACCGAGGACATCTCAAGCGGTACCGCTTCTTAATCGCATTCGATAGGTGCCAGGTTCGGATCTCGGACGGCAGACCGACTCTCCTGACCGAGGGTTCTTGTGGTTTTCCTCAGCAACTGCTGGCGAATGCCTGAAAGAGGACATTACTGCTTCCTCCCATGTCATTTCCAACTTATCGTTCCTTAGACCTAACCATATTGCCATTCTCTACTATACAGATACAGATAAAGTCGTTAAATAAACTATATATATATATACATGCTTAAATTTAATTCCATCCGTTTAAGTTTAGTCGGCATAGTGACTAGGCTAAGGGCTGGACGATGATTAATGGCTAGGAAAGACTGTGTGATTTTGGCCTAATTTGAGGCGCTTTGAAGAAGAAACAGGTCCTTTGCCTCTCCCGGTAACCGAAAAACTATTCCTTGTTTTTCGGTTACCGGGAGAGGCAAAGGACCTGTTTCTTCTTCAAAGCGCCTCAAATTAGGCCAAAATCACACCATCTTTCTTAGCCATTAATCATCGCATGGCACTATAATCTGCTCTACTGAAAGCAAAGAAAGACTGTCATTATACAATGAAAGTCAGGAACAGACAATACTGGAAACTAGGAATCGCTGTCACTTCGGTTCTCTTAATGCCTATAAACACTACTTTCTGCCTTTTACCTTGTTTACACGGTGGAAGTGTTCACCCCTTCATGAAGCCGAATGACTAATGAGTATCGCAGTCACCTCCTTCTGCTACCAACAAACAGATCTGTCCTTGATTTGGCACTCTCACGATTATCATCCCATCGACTCTTCTCTTTTCACCCACAGTTTCACAATGCCTGAAGCATGGAAAATTACTTTGAACTGCAAAATTTCATCAAGCAAACATCAGCATACCTCATCCAGCATGAACGCACAAACGTAATCCAGTCTTCAGTACCACTGATGTTTCCTATATAGCCAATTTCCAGAACTCGCACCAACATGATTCCTACCAGGTCAGTTCTTCAAATATACCACGATCCAGCCACTTTACCGTTCATAGGCATCTTACCATATTCAGGCTGTCTTACACAGTATCTGTAGGTAGGTTTCACCCTTTCGTAGGCCACGAAGGCCCTTAGGGAGAGTAGACGTATAGCCCTACTCTATTTTTGACCTCGGCACTAGAAGGGGGTGAGTCACGCCCCGGCCGCACCTTACCCCCGGGAAAGACCCGGTACCCATTGTACATGAGACTGGGTGGGCCTCAGGGACGGTCTGGACAGGTGCGGAAAATCTCGCCCCCATCGGGATTCGATCCCCGGACCGTCCAGCCCGTGGGCAGTCGCTACGCAATAGCTGCAACCGAATGAATGAAGAAGTAAACAAGGCCCTAACAGCAAGAATTTTTTCCTCTTTATTTTATTCCGTGTACATTTATTGGCTGACCTAAATTTGGTAGTAAATCCTAAATAAATATTGAGTGCACTTTAGTATATGAAAGAGAAACCTACTGTCATTGGAACCCCGAACATCTGTCTCAAATCATGTGACTTTTGTGAACTTGGCAATGTTGAAATCAATCATCACCACCACCACCACTACCATCACTTGTATGATAACTTCATGAAACCGACTCTCTCTTGAGAAACTAACAAGTCTCCAGCCAGTCAAGAAAATCCCCGAATTTTGTGGAACCCGAAGGTTCATTACAGCGTTTACAACAGCCCGCCACCTGTACCTATTCTGAGGCAGTTCATACGAAGGTGTGCTGATAAGTCCTTAGCCCGACCTACTTCCCGATGTCGTAGGAAGGAATCGATGGTGTCGTTGGAAAGAGGGGTCGTTCATGCGCCGAACTGCAAGTCTCTTCTTGTTACAGAGGCTGAGAGGAAGCATGTCAGGCGACGCGCGCGATTTCAACAACATCGAGACGTGATGTCATCTAGTCCCCCCCCCCGCAAGGCAAGGTGCCGAAGGAAATTCACGCCATTCTGACAGAAACATTAGGGGAACATGCACCATCGTACGCCACCGTCAAAAACTGGGCGGCCCAGTTTAAACGTGGTGATTTTTCCACCTGTGATGCGCCTCGCCCTGGACGACCCAAAAAAGTGACCACCCCAGAGATTATTGATCAAATTCACGAGCTAATCTTGGAAGGCCGCCGGATTTCGGCTAAATCAATAGCTGAGCAACTGGGCATCTCGCGTGATCGGGTTGGGTCCATCATTCATAAAGATTTGGACAGGCGGAAGCTCTCCGCGAAGTGGGTCCTGAAATGCCTGAAAGCGGATCAAAAATGTCAACGGTGCCAGTCGACTGAGCAACTTTTGGATTTTTTTTTCGGCGTGATACACATGATTTCCTGTCCCGATTGGTGACCAAGGACGAAATCTGTTTATATCACTGTGACCCGAAGACAAAGCAACAATCAATGGAGTGGCGGCATAGCAGCTCACCCCGCCCCAAAAAATTCCGACTGCAAAAGTTCTCGCCTCGATTTTTTGCGATCAAGACCGCATCCTCCTATTTGATTATCTTCCAAAGGGCCAAACTATCAACGCGGAATATTACTCATCTCTGTTGGTGCAACTGAAGGACATTTTTAAGGAAAATCGCCGCGGGAAGGTCACCAAGGGGGTCTTGTTCTTGCACGACAATGCCCCGGCTCACCGGGCACGAGCAACCCAGAAGAAACTGGCCTACCTGGATTTCCAATGTCTTGATCACCCACACTATTCTCCGGATCTGGCCCCGTCGGAATACCACTTGTTCCTTGGACTGAAAAAACAATTGAATGGTCGCCATTTTTCGTCCGACGCGGAGACCTGGTTGGATGGACAACCTTCTGAATTTTTTTTTTGAGTGGCTTGCAAAAGTTAGAGCAACGTGCTAAGAAGTGTATTGAGCTTCGTGGGGAGTATGTTGAATAAATCCCGAGTTTGGTCGCTCTAGCTTGTTTCCATCCTGGTCGGGCTAAGAACTTATCAGCACACCCTCGTAAATGATTCTACAGTTACCTCAGAAACTTTTTAGGCGCGTTCGCAAAATTGAGGAAAGCCACTATTAGCTTTGTCATATCTGTCTATCCGTCCGTCCACATGGAACAACTCGGCTGCCATTGGACGGATTTTCATGAAATTTGATACTGGACTGTTCTTCGAAAATCTGTCGAGAAAATTCAAGTTTCATTAAAATCGGACACGAATAACGGGTACTTTACATTAATACCAATATACATTTTCATCATATTTCGCTCAGTTCTCCTTAAAATGAGAAATGTTTCAGAAAAAAAAGTTGTAGAGAAAATTAAAACACACATTTTATGTTCAAGAAATTTTTTTTCTAAAATCGTGTCGTTTATGAGATAATGTGGAAAAATATTGTACAGCCTGACACACCAAAGACAGCAACATAGAGAACACGTATTGCATGCTGGATACCTAAGTCTACAAACATACACTCAGAATATGTAGTAATTATTGCTTTTCCACTGCAGCAATAGTTGCACGAACATGCCTGAATGTTAAATTATATACACAATGCTTATCTTGTTAGGAATATGTGATACTATTATGAATTAAAAAACAAGACCTACTCATTAAAGTAGCTTAGGGCCCAAAAAATATACATAAAAGTTATGGGAGTCAAAATCGGTGCATTGTTTTAATTGTATTTGGTGAGGCCCTGTGCTATATGGTTTGCAGCGCACATAATTTGGATCAAGGTCATTTCCAGTGGCAGACTTTGGCATCAGCACAGCTGAACGTTGTAGTTCATAATTCCTCCACAGTTACAAAGATGTCACTGCCCTTTGCAAGGAACGGCATCATCATGAGGAAAATACATATGTACATGTATATATGTATATATTGTGTGAATACTGTCACCTGCAAATGGTACTGTAGTAAAATAATGTGTTATTGGCATGCTGCAGTCTGACATAAGGTGTTAAAAGAAATTAATTCTACAGAGAAGAGAAGCCAATTGTTCCTCACAAAGCACAGAAATCACCCAACTATCCATACTTTATGGTAGCAGCAGTTTTACTACCCTGCTCGTAACAGCCCACCACATGTCCCTATCCTCAGCCAGATGAATCCAGTCTATTTGTCCTACAATCCGATTTCTTTAAGGTCATTTTCCATATTATCTTCCCACATAAGCCTAGGCTTCCAGGTAGTCTCTTTCCTTCAGTAAAAACACCGAAAGCATGTCTCTTCTGCCACATATATGCCAAATGTGAGGCCCATCTCTTCCACCTTGATATGATCAGCCTACTAACATTTGCAAGGAGTACAAGCCATGATGCTCCACACTTTGCCATTTTTTCCTGCCTCCTGTTACTTCCTCCATGTTAGATCCAATACCTTCCACAGCAATCTATTCTCAAACACCCTCAACCTATGTTCTTCCTTTAAAATGAGGCTCCGAGTTTCTCACCCATACACAACAATGGGAAAAATACTGTTTCTCTGTATCTTAAATGACTTAGTATTTAGGCAGTAAACGGGAAGGCAAAAGATTCTAGGCAGATGGGTAGCAGGCATTCCCCAAAATTGATCTGCTCTTAATTTCTCCATGAATGCAGCTTGGATTTTTTAATGGTATTAAATAAATAAATATAAAAGCAGTTATTAATATGTTTATTTCTTAACAACCATAACTCTTTGACTATAATTTAGTTTTTAAAATTTTATAATGGCAAAAGCAACAAGGAAAACAGTTTCAACATAAGCAACAACTGACTTTAGCAAAAACAAAGACTGTGCTAAGTTCCTGTAACATTACTGTTTTTACAGGTATTTTGAACAAATTTTGAAAACCTTTTTGATACTTTGCATACAAAGTGCTGGGAAAATGAACAAGGATGTTTCTTGTTCTTCTGCTGTTATAGTGGACACAGGGTACACGACTTCCCATCAGACAATAGTTCCCTCTGCTTTACTGTTGTCAAGTACCTCAAAAAACATTCCCCAGTTCTCTGGGAACAAACTTAATTTATCTTCATATATATGTACTTCTACACATCAGAAGTACACACACACACACACACACACATAATGTCTTAGGGGGTTAGTCACTGGCTATTCCCCGTGAAGACCTGGGTTCAATCCCAATCTGCCCCACATGGAAAAAAGTTGCACTGTAACAGGTTTTTCTTAAAGTATTTCTGTTTATGCCTAGTCAGTATGAGTCCACCAGTGCTCTGTACTCATATTTCATTCACCTACCAACACTACATAATCTTTGTATCATTAAACAAATAAAAACACACCCAAAAAACATGAGGCAGACCTCAATTTCTATCCACTTTCAGTTCCCTTGAACAGAACAAATTAAAGACTAATACGTTTAAATACTGAATAATACTGCAAGAAAATAAAGAACATTACTTAAAAAATTATTGGTCACCACTATTCAAATTTTCTTGGTTCAACAAATAAACACAAACAAAAAAGTTATTGTACAGTGAGATGTCGGAAACTGCATGTGAACCTTGGAACTTTAACAGGGGTGGATGAGGACAAACCTTGAGCTTTAATTTCAGATGGCAGCAAGTCACCAAAATGAGTTAAGACAGTGCAGTTTCTTACTCCTCACTAAACCAATCAGTTAAAACAGACTTTCTCCCCTATCCTAGTGATCAGTCTTTAAAAAGGCACCTAGAGTTGTTCACTGGCTCACTTCAACGGGAAAGCATACCATCAATCTACAAATCAACATGTCAGTGACTGTACATAACTCATCCCCATCTCTATGTAAAATATGATATTGCATTTGTGCATGTGTTTAGAAATTCTAAATAAAGTTGAGCTGAGCATATGATTTGCTTGGAACAGCAAACACACTCAACCAATATGGCTCCAACAAGCGCTGCTGTTCACAGCAGGCTTCTTAGAAAATGAAGTGTTCTGTTCTTGGCTTTTTATGTTGTGTGATAGTGCCTTCTGGCTACATAGGTAAAGGTAAAGTTCATCCTATAACCTGCCATGAAAGCACACAGGGGGACTAAAGGTACAGCTTTACTCTTTCTTTAACCTTGGCACTAGCTGAGGGTGGGTGGCTAATGCCATGACCTTGCCACTTTACCCCCTAAAATGATCCAGTACCTACTGCACAAGAGGACGGGTGTGACAGATCTTGCCCCCCACAAGGATTCGATCCCCAGACCATCCAGCCATAGCAAGTTGCTATACCAACTATGCTATCCCGGCCCACACTATCTAGGTTATACAGCATCAAATTGGAGAACTATAAATTAAATGGAAGTACGGGAAATGAAGCAGTCATATTACACTATTATCCTCGATGATTTGAAGAAAACCATGATCAGTCAGCATAACTGGTATGTTGCCCAAGAATCAAACCTGGAAATCCCAAATACAATGCAACAGTATTAATCAGTAAAACATAATCTTTGGTTATGAAATAAATATACCAGAAAATTATGAGGTTAAATGTAACACCTTGTACTAGCTATTATGAAAAGTCTAATATTGTATCTAGTTGCTTCAATTGCATCACCAAAATGTGTGGGTCCAAACATCCAAAAAACATGCAATATGAGTGTGTTTTCAAGAACAATACATTTCATTGCATGCTGTCATTATATTTTATTCATAGATACAATATCTGATTTTTATCACATTGACAGATGCATCTCCCACCTGTCGCATGATGTCAACATCAAGATATTGGACAAGACCCAATCCATAATCAATGTAATATAAATGATCATACAAGTGAAAATTAGTATTATGAATTTATAACTATATATTCATATTATCAGTTGATCTAAAAATGCATAAAATTTGGAATGGCTTTGATTCTTTCTGCAATAAATTTACAAAACCTTGTTCAACACATTCATGTTTTTTTTTTCTTTCTTTCTTTTGGTTTACGCACAACAAGTACAAAATCTGTCACAAACAAATGAGGAATAAATTATGTCAGTCAAGGACACTATGTAATTTAGCATTCCACATATCACACAGACATATCAACTACATGCATGTATTCTTGGTGGACTAATGTCAATTTCATTAACCTTCTGTGCTTAAAATAGAATAATGTAATAAAGCTAAACATCCCCCACAGCACAAAAGACGTTTCAGATGTGACACAAGTAGGATACATCATACAGCAAAAGTTAATAAATAGTGTATTTATCTAAACACAGTGTTTCCTGCATGAAGGTTTTCCAAGAAACCAACAAAAAATAACTTCTTAAATAGGAAAACTTCCCCACAACAGGAATTGTTAAAATTAGCTTCAATCTTGGGGTCCACTCTTGTGAACCCATCCCAAGCAATTATTTTGTAACATCTCAATTAAAAAAGGTAATAAATGTATATTATCAGAATAACTTGGATATACAGAGGCAACCCCAGTGCTCTTGTCTACTTTAGTGCTGAGGAAACATTTTTGAGACAAAAGTGAATATGGACCACCTAAATACAAGTATACAGTCATTCATTGTTGGCACGGTGTACTTTCTTCAAGTACTTCAACTTGTGTCTTCAGGCCCTTTAAGCCACAGCACATTACCATCTAATGCACAAAATCTTCAACAACAAATCTGAAGTCCAAATCTTGTAATATCTCCCCATACACTTCAGTTAGCCCATATAAAAAATAAAAAAATAAAAAATAAATAAAAAAACCTCTGCACCCTTGACCCTTGCCAGATGGACAACCCATTTAATCTACTATGGTCACACTTTTTGTTGTTGTTCACATATGTTACAGAATATTATTACCATTATTCAGGCACATTATCATACTTCCTTGAAGAACTCATTATCTGTTTTTTACTATTTCTGTTGATTCTATGTTACAGTTATCAGCCATACATAACCTCAAATCTTCATCAAATTGAAATATTTTGCTAATTTACACATAATATTTCATACACAATTTGTCAGTATATTCACCATCTATCTGCATACCAAATTTAATATTTACAGACATAATCAATAATTAAACTAAACTAAACTAAACTAAACTCCGTGGCCTTTAGTCCGCGAGCGAACTAATAATCAATAATTACTAAACATTAAGATTGCAGGTCTTTTTTTTTTTCCTTAATTATGTACCATGTAAATCGCATTAAGTAAAAATTGATAACTACACACAAACTTGATGTAACAACATGAACATTGTGTCACTTCATTATTATGTCATACCACAAAAAATGTGTAAGTAGATAATTATTTATTTGGCCTCTTCTGTCATATTTTTTTTAAAAATTGGCATAACCTTCCAAAAAAATATTTTTTATGAAGCATGTGTTTTGATTTCTACGACGACTTTTATCTGAAACTTTCCTCAGCCCAAAACATCAGAAAGACATAAAAAATGTACATGTATCTTCATTTTTATCCAGTGTTAGGCAAGTTTTGACTTTTTTTTAGAGCTTCTAAAAAATCCTCTTGCTGGATGAATTTCATGAGAATTATTCATCCAACAAGAGCTGAAATGTTCCAGGTGGAGGGAGACGCACAATGATGTTAGCAGTCACTTTCTGCAACAGTGCAAACATGTTTAAAAACCACGGAACCGGGGGGAGGGGGGAGTGGAAACATCTGCCAGAGGTTGCTCACAAGCAACAAAGTGGACGACCATAAATTATCCACTATGGTACAGTTCAACCACGAGGAAATTAATGGTCATAACACCTTTTAACCTTAAAGAGATTTTCTGGCCTAGAATGGACTGCTAAACTGCTACCAAGAAAGCACACAGCATTCAGTATATGGTATGCTAGGCTATTTGCCAATAAATTTTAAAGACCAACATACAGTCTTGTAGGATGATAAATTTCGAACACATTACAAGGGAATTTTTCTATATAAGAATTCTAAGAAAATTAGCTTCTAAATTGGGAAAAATTTTACACAAGAACTAAGTTATGCAGGAAAATTTAATATTATTCTCATGGGAGTTGTAGTGGGACTTCAAAAGTCTAACTTCTAACCTGGGAAACCTTTGTATCCAGGAACTTCTCCATGGAGCACTGTACAAGACAACGCTGGATCTAGATAACCCACCTTCATACTCTTCAGTTTTTAGGAAAATACCTTTAGAGAACATGTATTGAACTTCGAACATGATTGGAAGGTAATCACCCCCCC
>Ga0209628_10004085_pt1 | contig 10444 bp, 7 predicted proteins | sample TergutCu122P4_FD_187285 | JGI IMG/M metagenome (GOLD analysis project Ga0209628, IMG submission 187285) | Cubitermes ugandensis P4 segment gut microbial communities from Kakamega Forest, Kenya - Cu122 P4 (SPAdes) (version 2) | ecosystem: Host-associated > Arthropoda: Insects > Digestive system >... | reverse complement strand
TGTACGTACGATTGTGTCCAGATGGGTTCTGAGGCTCACCCAGCCCAATTTCAAATGTTATCGAGGGCTCTTTTCCCATGAATAAATCGGTCTGTGTGTGTACAGCTGACCAGTCATCTTCCTATTGTCGAGATTAAGAATGTGGATCTACACCTCCTCTGCTCCATACACCTTCGTACCGTACACAAACACAACTTCAAATTATTCTTAGTTCTTTAGAGAAATCCGGGATTTCAGACTAGTATATTAGAGATATAAAACCAGGAGTTCAGCATAAGAAAACATCATCGGTTTGCTTTACCGTTTTATTCGTTTTGCAATACTGGCGGACTAGACATTTCACTGTAGTCATGTTTTGTTGGACCTGAGCTATCGCTTTATAAAGATAGACAATGTACCTGTAACTTATGCAGGACTTCAGGATTCCGCCTCGAAGTAGATGAGAACTGCGCTCTTCTGGGTTATTACTCAGCAATAGTAGTAATTCCTTACCGAAGGTTCGGTACAACTATCGGTCCCATCGTCCAAGAATAGTGAATTCTTGAACCTTGAAGATGGGACCGATAGGTTGTCCCAAACCTTCGGTAAGGAATTACTACTATTCGCTGGGTAATAATCCAGAAGAGCGTAGTTCTCTTACTTGTAACGTATATTGTGTCGAGTTCGCGTAATATTTTTACCTCTTCGACTATCCTAATAGGTTGGTTGCATTTAACTCGAAAAGAACCTCTTTATGGCGACGTAACATCGTAGGTAAAAAAAAAAGGTCTTCTTGTAGAATGCCAGATTTTAACCAAATCTAGACCTTCCAGGTAGGTGTTCATAGAAGTCCCAATATCATTTTCACAGAAATACCTTCGCTGGGAGCTGCACTGATTGATACATGCGGAAAAACGGAGAGACGGACAGTAGTACTAAGTGATTCCAGTTCACTCGAAGAGAGAGCTTTTATGGAGATTAAAGGTCGCCAGCAAAAAGAAAACATTAAGTTTCCGATTTGAATCAAATTTGGACTTTCTCGATGAATTTCTATAAAAGTCTCCAGTATCAAAAGTCAGTGAAATCCCTCCAGTGGAAGCGGTCCTGATATACGAGTATGTGGACAAACTGACGGTCGGCATGATGAAGCTAATAGGCGATTTTCACGAGTATGAGAACGTGCCTAAAACCACTGTTTGTTGTGAAATTCGAAGTCTTCATAGCAATCGGTATGAGAAAACTTTCTTTTGCGACGTAACGATGTGCAATCTGCTAAAAATATATCGACGTGTAGTATTTTGATGCTGGAAGCAGTTTCGTGTGATAAGTAAACTTCTATCAGAATAAAAGGCATCACATTGCAGAAGAGTGATATTTTTGTTTTCTCTTTAATCTTAAATCATGAAATTGGAAGTAAACAGATCTAAAGGTGAGTGATTCTCTATGGCATATGAAATTACGTGTGTAAAACTTAAACCCGTTATGTCAACTTAAGGGAACGCCACAGACTGAGGGTGTCTGGGATGAGAGTGCTTAGGAGATTATTTGCAGGTAAGAAGCAGTAGCAGAAGGCTATAGGAAATTGCGTAAAGAGAAGCTACATAATTTGCACTATGCGAGAAATATTACTGAATGATCAAATAAGGGGTAATGAGGAGAACTTATATCTAGCGCACATGGGACAGCACAGTGTTCTGTACAAAATTTTGGTCAGAATACCTGAAGGGAAGTTTTCGAATTGCAGGCAGAAACATAGATGCAAGAGTAAGCCTAATATTAAAACCGACTTTAGAGAAAATTTGTGGGTGAATTCTTTAGTCTCAGGACAAGGTCCCATGTTGGGATGTTCTGAACACGCAAGTCAGCCTTCTGGCTCCACAGAAGTTTGTTGTACGCGAACGACTATCAGGTACTAAAGAAAACGCTCCTTTCAGTTAATACGATGAAAACCATATCAGAAAGTCAGTTACTTGAATATAGCTACCTAAGTCTTAACCTAGAGCCGGAATAGTTACGGAAATTTGTAGATTAAGCCACGATCTGAACGCGGGGAAAATAGGCTTATCCTCCCGGAAAGGTCAAGATACAAATATACGTCGCTTAACGAGGGGGATACCTTCTGAGACATTCGTCGTTATTCTAACGTCATAGACTGTACTTACACAAACCTAGATAGTATAGCCTACTACACACCTAGGCTATACGGTATAGCCTATTGCTTCTAGGCTACAAACCTGTACAACATGTTACTGTACTGAAAACTGTAGGCAATTGTAACCCAATGGTAAGTATTATAATATTATATTATAATACCTTATTATAATGTAATATTATAATATTGTGGGATCATCGTCGTTTATGCTCTCCGTCGTTGACCGAACTTCTTTATGAGGCGCATACCTGTATTTTTCTCCACAGTGCCCTGACCAGAATTGGAGCCCTTCCATTCGTTTGTCCCATGGGTAGTTGAAGTAAAGTATCACGTGGGCAGAACGTATACCTTTGTCTTGTTATGAATGGGTAAAATTGTGGTTCCATTCTCCCATATTCCCGCTCAACTTAGAGTTTATTAAGTAGAAGTAAAACTTTAAGTTCTTGTCTTAAAAATTTTAAGGCTTTCGACATATATATCTTGAAAATATACAAAACTTAGAAGTATATTTGCAAGAGTTTACACGCATTTAAACAAAAATAGCAACCACAAGTTTTAGAGTGTGGTGTTTTACTGAGTTGTATAACGCAGGCGAGGGACAAAGCTACGAGCTTTTGAGAGCAGTGGACAAGCTACCTATTGCCTTGTTACGATGCAATTCACAATAGGTACGATTCTTAACACCCTGGAGCTTGAGGTTTATCTAAACAGTCTTCAAAAGAAATCAGTTGCTATCATACAAAAAAAAAAATCCGGACGGAACTCGTAAAGCCTGGTTGACGACTGTAGCGGTTAATCCGTTTTTCATCTTTGTTATGTATTACTACTCTTTGTGTGTTCGATTTGTCAGGATTCATTTTTAAAGTAATTAATAATAAAACCAATCATGTGGACGATATTTCAAAGAAAAATAAGAAATGCAAATATCCCTGACCGCGGTGTGAATTTGCTCGTTACCCGGAAACAAAATTTCAATAGTGCGTTTGTTATTTTCCCAGCGGGTTACGAGTTTTTCCGAGCAGAAGACAATATGTTAATATCGTCGTATCCTAATTTAAAAGTTCAATCCTTTATTTCCTTGTTATTCATATTAATAAATTAACAGGCACGGCGTTACGTTGTTTCTAAAATCATGACAAGTTTCGTCAAATTTGTCAACTGGTATAAAATTTTAGATGGTGGAAGTCAAACAGGTTGATTTCACAAGATTTTTTTTTCTCCTTTTATGAAAGAAAAGTAAGCTACAAATCCATCTCGGTTACACAGATTAAAGGGTTGATATTGTTGAGCGAGATAATTGGAATACAGTGAAAAATGTACGAAACAAATAACCGCGAACGCTGGCTCAACCGGTAACACTTCTAATGTAATCATGTTACGCCCTTTGTAAATCTCTGTTGGGGTTATTGACTGTGGGTATACACTGCTCTCCTCAGTCCCTCCAGGCAAATGCCGGAATAATACTAAATGTCGGCCACAAACTCTCCCTTCCTCATCCTTTCCTATTTATCATTCCACAGTTATCCTGACATTCGACGCTATATATGGCGAGATACTGACAGTGAAAACAAAACATCTAGGAAGTAAACTCTTTCACGCACTGTATGGTAAAAATGCTACTTTTTGTGTGTTAAACCTGGCGGTACGTACAGTAAAGACGGTGTTTTAAAGAGTCTGTCACCTCACACTATGACACATAAAACAATTATGGACCTCTGAAACAGAAGTTTGTAAGTCCAGCTCTATGTTTGAAATAATACCTCGTTTTGTCTTAGACCAAATCTCAAAGAAGAATAATGTGTTATCTCAGATATGATAAAATTGATCTTGCACACTTCAGCTACCAAGGTCCAGAATTCGCGCCTGGAAATTTCTTTCCGCTTATTGCCTTATTGGAGACAAAATAATGCACAGGTGATGCGCGGCGGTTCGTGGAGCTCGTGCACATGAAAGGTGCTGAATAAATGGACAGTGAATGTTTCCTCGGCCGCAACCTGGACTGGACAATGACCTCCAGCTGTTTACCTTTATATATTTGTAGACTGTACGATGGAATCGGTACGGTGACTGTAAAAACAGAGGCGTAAGAAGTGGATGTTAAGAAACACACGGTGCCATAATAAAAGGAGAATGATATATCAAAGTAACAGGACAAACCGGCAGATATCCGAGGCATAGTACAGGAATTAGAATGAAGCCTGTTATTTTCTACGTGATTTTGATTACTGCCAACTCTGTATGAGATGGTAAAATTTCAGTCCAATAGCATCTTTGAAATCTAGATGCAGATTTGCCGTGTAATGTCTTAGTACTCAAAGGTTGAGTCGAAACATTTCTTGCATTAACAACGTGCACTTCCTTGACTGTACCATATATGTACCTGTACAGTCACGGAAATAATCAAAATTACTCAATAAAAAGGAAAATAAACAGTGGTATTATGCCCGTCGAGAATTATTAAAAGATAAAACTGTGACGTAAAGTAAATTGCAGTATTGAGTTTAAAATATTATGGCAATTATAATATAATATATTTGTTGTCGTTACACTTTTTGTGCTGTTTTCATTTACATTTTTTTTGACAATATTAGCATTATAAATTACACCATCAAAACATTTTGTCTATTACAAAAATACTATAAGTTCAAGATCGAAATGCAAAGAAAAATAATATTACAGTGGAACATCTGTAATAGTCTGCGATTACCGAAACATGTAGTCCCATATTAGAGTTTTACAAGTCCTTGAAACATTTTTTCAAGTGATTGTATACCTTCCATTTGTTTTGAAATTAAACAAAACGGAATGCAGAAGTTAAGAGTATAATACATGGTTTGAACAGTTGAAATGTCTCAGCATTAAATATCATGAAAATTCTTTCCGCGGTCCCCGCGCTGTTCGTGTGCACGTACTGATGGAGTGAAGGGGAGGGCTTGCTAATTAGTTTTGCGCAGGAGACGACAGTGCACATATACTTCGGTCCTAACGTGGCAGAATAATTGTTCCATTGTCTATAATCACAGTCAAAACTTATCGACGGATATTAATTTATTATTAAGCTAGCGTTGCGCAGAAGGTCATATCACACATAAAAATCCGTCCTTCCGACTCAGAATAACTGTTCTATTTCCGATAATCTCTGTCAAACTTGCTTACGAATATCAAATTATTATTAAACTTCTTGTGATCACATTACGCAATTATTGCAATTTTCACCTATTTTCACTTAGACATGTTTCATCACTATAGACTCAACCGACCAAATAAGACAAGATCCTTCATTAGCCTCATAATTCTTCCGTTTGCTCCTAACAGTAATTCGATTTAATGTTATTACCAACAATGAAGATATCCTTAAGTTGAAAATGTAGAAAATTTGCAACTTATATTAACTTCATATTCTTCCTTTCATGATTCAAATTAACAGTCGTAATTATTAGTGTTTTAAACCGTACGATTTATGTTGTTGATCTGTTGTCTTTTTTATAGACACTGTTAATTTGACAGGTGTCTATTTTCAATAATTCAGTTACATCTTCCCTTCTACCCCAGGTAGGTACGTGCTCGTATCTAGAAGGTTTTTTTTTTCACAACCTTCGAGATTGACTTGTGTTTTTTATTACGCGTTTCCTGTAGAGGAAGCGGATATTAAGACGCTTTGTTGTAAGATCTTATATGACGCGACGCATGTGATCTTGTATGAAGGTGGCTGTCGTGAACCATTTAATTTTCGGGCTTCATCCGTTTGCTCCTCTTTCAAATTAAAATAAAAATTCCAGGTATGTGAGGTACGATGGATCCTCGTCCTCAGACAAAAGTTATAAAAACAGAGACAGACCCGGTAGAAAAGCAATTTTGTACTTCTAGAGCACGTTTATGGCTTCAAATGACCTTGTATACACGCCCAATATCTGGTAAAATGAGGAGGACCTAATAACAACGGTGCCGTCTCTTTCACATACGTATTTCATTTGAAAATTGTGACCATGGATAAAAGCCAAACATAAATAATCCCAAGAGTGATACACTATCTTCAGAATTGTGTCTAATTGTAATGTTAAAAGGTTTTAGAAGAAGCCTGTTGTCTCCAGCTTTCTGACCAGACGGCCTCTGCAGTTGTTTTTTCTGCATATCTGGACGGATATTTTTACCCTGAATAGACTGTAATTTTATACGTGGTATTTCGCTATGCGTGCTTCTAAACTTCTAAAACGATGACCGGCCATACTGCATGAAAATAGTAAATGTTTTAGGAGTCTCTATAAGCATACAAACACATTAAACAGAGGAATGTAAATCCATCAAGTACGTGAAGCGTCGTCACGGTGTAATGGTGTAATAGAACTACAGTCTGATCTATCTGCAGCGATAGAAAATCGACACGCCGCCCAGTCGGTCCACGCATCTTGGGCAACTTGTTGATTTTCGTTAAGTTTTACAAAATTTTATTCTATTGCTTTCAGCGTTAAATACAATTCAAAATGTCCCAAAACATTCTGCAAGTTTCTCTCCTTTCTTTTGGTGAACTGAAATAAACAAAATTTGTAAAAACTTTCCCGCGCTTGTGATGCACGATAAAAATGTTGCTTGAGAGGACTATTAAGACGCCATTGGAAGGGGGTACATGAAGTTTCATTCCCAGACAAATACGCCTAATGAATAAAGTTCAGTATCCTGAGAAAAGAGTCCTTGTCAGTTCAAACACCATATCACCCACTGTTTCTACCAGTACAACGTAGAGATGGCAGTTACCATGGCCAAAGTGTTGCTTGCATGCGACTCAGACTGTACAGTAACTACGAATAGAACTGAGACGTTTTAAGCCTGTGTAAATGCAGACTGCTTGAATGTTTCTTATTTATACATGTGTGTATACACATAACTTACATGTATATATCACAATTGTCGTTGGAAGGAATGAATTGTGCTCTTTATTGTCATGAAACCTTTATAGCATGAGTTCTGCTATCTGTTGGTTACGAATAGACACTGTCACGTACGGAACATTGTATGGAAAAACAGTCAATGAAATAAACGATAGTTTGAAGGCTAAAATAAAGGCTATCAATGTTCATGCACCGTGTTAACATTTTATCATCTTAAAATATTTATAATTGAATGGAATAATGTTTACACTGTTAAACGTACGGAAATACCATTAGATATGTTACGTTGATTTGTTTTTGTTTTTGGTGCGACAGCCCCCAGTGGGCCAGGGTCTCCTCATTCACGACATTTCTGAGATCACACAAAACGACACACCACAGTCGGTAGGACTCCTCTGGATGAGTGATCAAATCGTCGCACAGACCAGGTGGGATTCGAACCCAAAATCTCAGTAGGCGAGTGGCTACGCCTTAGACAGAGCGGCCACTGGGACCGGTTAGATATGTTACTTAGAATCTTGAAATTTAAGTAAATTAATGCATGTACTGAATATGCAATTGTAATTCCATTTCTTAAGCGTTAAACTAACTGTAGTTTTGTACAGCCTCGGATTTAAACGAAAGTGCATGATCAGCTTCATGCTCCAGCCACTTTGCCCTCCGGAAATAAACCCAGTACCCATTGAATATGAGGCACAGCGAGCTCTCGAAGAGGTGCGAACGCTCAGGAAAACATAAATTTTGCATTTGTTTGGAATCAAACTCCGATTTCAGGTTCTCATTTAGCCCACACTGACTGAATTATTCTGTCTCATTTTTAACTCCGCACAATTCAAAGCTGTTAATTTTATGATATAGAAAATTAAAATCGCTCTTTTATTGTAGTTGAATATAATTCCTAAAATTTAGGAGAGTGTTGCAGCGAGCGTTTAAGTAAATATTCTTGAACGTTCATCCTTTTCGTTTAGTTTCTCTGTTTTATATGAACAAAAGTCTTACAAAGACGTAAAAAGAAATGTAAACGAATTCAAGAAAAGAATTATAACCCTTTTCTCCAAGGACAGAACTTGTTCTTAAAGGGAAGTGGAAAAGCACCCTTATTTTAATGTAAATGTGAAAGATGGAATTTCTAAGTATTTTCACAGCCATCTTTCAACACAAATTAGGATTATTCAACCTCTTGGAGCCCTTAGGACTCCAAGAGATTGAAGCTCCTAGAATTTCTAGACAATCGGCACACAAAGGTGGAAAGGTCGTCAGCCTTACGCACCGGCCGCCTTTACCCCCAGGAGACATTCCCTGCACTCATTTCTGTTAGAGTCTGAGTCGACCCCAAGGTCAGAGTGCGGCCGGAAAATTTATGTCAATGAAAAATGCCAATGACACCATCGGGAATTGAACCTGCGACCTTCCGGCTTGTAGTACAGTGGGGAACTACATGTAAACCATAAATATCAAAAGATGACAAAATGTATAATTTTTTAATGTTCAAGCAGGAAGTATCTGCTGTATATGAAAGAAATACAGATTTGTAACCATTCGAGGCATTGTGAATATTACGTGTCCTACTTTGTTTTAACATATAAAATTCTGTTTTTTTTTGTCAGCAGTGCATTTATGTGCTTGGTACATGCGATTACTGCAAATAAACAGTCATAATTTCCACAAATAACATTAATTTAATATTTATAGTGAGAGAACCGATTATTTTATAGGTAGTATTTTGGTCAGCTGTGTGCTTCGAAATGTTAAATGTTTCGCTATTGGTGGCCCCTAATACCATCTAATAAATAATAGAATGTCAGTAATTGTATTATTCCGTGGTCTAATAGACATATCATTGAGGTGCTGCAAAAGTTGATTCCTTCAGAGATACGACTGGAGAGTAATCAAATTGCTTGGTACAATTTTATCTGCCGCTGTCCTCGGTAGTACAGGGTGATCGTCCACATAAACTCGTTTTACGACAGCCCTTAGTCCATACTTGTAAACTTTACAGAAGGAGATTATCAGTGAGAAATACGTCAGTGATGAAGGATCTGTGATACTTCTCATATTGATATCTTAATCATTGCCAGCACATTGGTTACCTGACGCACCAGCTGCTGTAACTTTTGTTCACGAGGTGTACGAGCTTTTGTTTTTTTACTATATTTGTCCAACAAATGCACAATGTGTGTTAACAGTTATTTGTTGCTTATTTTGTAAGGTAAAGTTATTAATTAATAAAATGGAAACATTTATAAAAGTGGTTGTTACAATGTTTATCTAATCGCAGTTACTGAGAATATACCATGGTTGGTATCGGTATATACAGTCAGCAGTATCTGGAATTGTATTTCTTGTGCGTGCAATCCCTGTGAAGTTTCTAAGTAACTGCGATTAAACAAATATTTTAAGAACTGTAAGCAACCTGACATATCTTGTGATGTTCATAAAGATTTTAATCTATTAGTTATCTTTAAAACCTACTTTTATAAACTTTTCCATTTTATTAATTTTCTAACTTCAACATACATAATTAGAAACCCCTGACGATGATGTTTAAGTATCGAAACATGTAGCAGTGCTATAGGAAACAGATAATTGTTAACATATATTGTGCATTGCTGGAAAATAAAGTAAAATTCTACAAAATGCAACGTACATACATAAAGAACATTTATGTATGTCACACTGTTCTCAAGAAAATAAACACAAACAGTCACTTCATTGCAACTATATCCTTCTTGAGAAGTTTAAAGTAGCTCAGCTAACCAAGAATTTACCAGCTTTTTATAAAAACAGAATATTCATTACTGTAACTTTCAGGTGAGACATCCCCGTTCTTTTGTATAAAATTATAAATATATATGGTTTGTATTTATAATTCATTACTGTATTTACAACAGCCAGCCTCTGGCACGCATTGTGGGCCTAATACATAAACTCCAAATTAATTTTATTAAAATTAAATTAATATGATTCTACATTTTTACTTACAGGGCTCCCAGTTGTCTGTTTCATTAAGGGTTTGTGATGAAAAGTTTTTACTCATATGTGACTTAACTTATGCGTGCTATAAGCCATATCCATTTTTCTCTTCCTTGATGTGATCACCCTAAACGTAATTTTTCTATGAGTCAAAATTAATTGGTCGGTGTTTGTAATAGAAGGGCACTAAATTTATTTGAAATATGACGTGAATTTCTAGACATTACATACATTCCAGAATTTAAATTTAAATAACAAGAGGAAATTTTATATTTCGATTTTTCTCCAGCAATTTTTCTTTGTGTCATACCACTAATGTATTTACATGCATTTTTAATACGAGCAAATGGAACGAAGAATTTCATTGCTTCTGTGCACAGGTAGGCTATATTTGTTTCCCAAATGACATATACGCTTTCCAATTTCTAACTTGAAATAAACGACTGGGGGGGGG
>Ga0209628_10004084_pt1 | contig 10444 bp, 11 predicted proteins | sample TergutCu122P4_FD_187285 | JGI IMG/M metagenome (GOLD analysis project Ga0209628, IMG submission 187285) | Cubitermes ugandensis P4 segment gut microbial communities from Kakamega Forest, Kenya - Cu122 P4 (SPAdes) (version 2) | ecosystem: Host-associated > Arthropoda: Insects > Digestive system... | reverse complement strand
ACTTTAGCTCCCTGAAGATGGTCTCTGTGTAGACCGAAACATGTTGGAGCGTTTTTATCTATTTTAGAATGTTTTAATAACTCTACGCTTTCAGCGTTGTGTGTGTCAGTTGGTTATAAAAAGTGTTTTACTTTGTTTTGTTTAAACATGCCAGGCAATTTTGTTAAGATCTATACATTCCTCCTCACACAAGTTTAGCCCTATGGGTTAGCTTTTATGCCATTCTTCTGATTGCATTATGCTTCCAGAGAACAATTTGTCCCATCACAAATTCCTTGGAATGCTAGTCTCTTAGTGAAAAGAAAACCACTTCTCTGGCTGCTGTTATTAGCAGACGCCTATTGGTGCTATTCATGTTATAGTGTCCATAAACTCTTTAGAATACAGGCTTCGAATTCAAAATGCAACCTAAATGGAGAGGAACTGCTGAACTGATATTGTGACATTGACTCTGATGGTGATGTTTCTGTGAAACCTGACAGTGGCGTGTGAAATGATATATAGTGAGAAACAACAGCCAGTTACATTGTACAGGGTTTACAAGTGGAATCAAAAGATAAAGGCAACAGATGTGGGTGTCTACATATACAGTAAAGACGAAAGTCCTGACAGTTATGACACTACTTCCACATGTATCACCAGGTAATTTAGCTCTGAGAAAATAGGTAAGTGCAACAAGCACCCGGATTTATCAATTCAATAGTCATAGAACTGGCAATAGAAAAACATGTTCACTTCTTATCATGACTGTTCTGAAGAGCCTCCTCCCCCAGACTGCATGTAGGACCAAGACGAAAGATTTCTGACTTCCCCTCTTGCAGTTCTTGATTTAAATTGACATTGATGTATCAACCAGTGATAGAAGGTTTCCAGAATCACAAAACATCTCCATAAACAGATATGTAACAAACTAGATTTACTGTGCTAAGTTTCCTGCAGCATGCTACTAAGTAAACACATTGGAGACAAGTGGCATGCTTGGCTGTTCAGCAACACTTTTCAGACACCAGCATATGGTCACATAAGACAGTAAAGGTTAGTTTACAAGATATTCTGCATTATCCTGTATGAAGAAACCAAAATTATACTACAAAGAGCTGTAGAAATGTTTCCTTCTTTTAAGGAACACCTGAGATACCCATATTTGCCAAAAGTGGCAGAAAGTCACGGAAGTGAGAACTGTGTTACACATTCTCGTCGTGCACATGAAGCTGTCATTACAAATGATATGCAGATGACAGATACAAAACAGAAGAATGTTCCTGAGGCTAAGTAAAGGCTGATCAAGACAGAAGCCTATATTTTGTGAAACTTGTTCCAGGTTTGTCTAGTGAGACATAACCAGCCTTGTCACATGATGGAAATGAAGTCATAATTATAAAAGTTGAACAGGACACAGGTATAGAAGAGCAGGAGATTCCTGTGGCTGTAGCCCTTCCACCAGTAAAGGATGAACATGACTATCATTCTAGAATGCCTCACACTCCTACAGCATCCCAATCAACATTACACCATATCAGCACACCGCAACTCTGAAAACTGAACACCATTCCCTGGCCTCACAACTATCTCTTGATCATTACTGCTCACTTCAACATTCACTCTTAATATCCAATCTGTGCCACAAACATCCCAGTCAGTATTCTGAGGCCCCGCCCTGTGCATATTGCTAATACACTTCTGGCTCATGTTCCACAGCCTCCCTTCATCACCCTCAGCACCCTTAGCTATAAAAAAAACCAACTTCTGGCACAGCTACTCTTCTTGAACTTTGTGACCCTGAAGATAAAGACACTACTATCCTTTGAAACATCAAACTCTGTACCCCACTGAGACAGTGCAACATCCCAGAGGACTGGAATCTTCTTTACTGATATATCAGTACTCCATCTTGTTGGTATTTGCAGCAAGATGTTACTGTAATACGCAGTGGGGACCGTCCAGAGACCTGTGACATGTCTAATAAACCACCACAGAAATATGGACGATCTCCACGACGTATATGGTAATAAAAGCTGTGAAGTTGTTCGTGCGGTTACCAGTCCTCCTAAGGAAGAAGGTCACTGACATAAGGCATCATATTGGTAATATCTACTCAAGACACAGAAGTTTCTCTCAGAAAGGATTAGCAGCTGCTTCTTCACAGAATAGTGCACCTCTACATCATGTCTATCAGGCACCACACAACAGTACAAGGACTGCAAAACCAAGTACAAAATCGGTACCCAAAGCAGAAAGTGGAACTATCTACCATCTTGTTGCTTCTACTTTTGTTTACAAAGGATGTACTGTATTTCTTATTGTGTATAATATGTATTACAGTGTTGAATTCTTTTTGTTTGGGGTCAAGATTGTATGTGTGGATCCTGTTGTTGAAGTATCTAATAGCTCGTATGACATCCGTGGTGGTTGGCTTTCAGTATATGTTTATGGAAAATTTATTGATGTCTCTATATACCATAAGATTGAGGAAGTTTATTTTGTAATCTTGCTCACGCTCTAACGTGAAGTTAAGTCCCATCATTATATTACTGAACTGGTTGAGGACTTCATTTATATTTGTTCATTCTTCTTATGTATTATCAGAACGTCATCCACATAACTGAAGTAGCCTTCCACTTTTGAAATTTGTAAGATGCCATATATCGCTGTGTTTTCCATGTATTGTAAGAACTCAGAAAATATGGAAGACGTGGGTGCAAGTATGTTTGTTTTGAAATTTAAAGGAGTTCTGTGAGACGAGCAAGCTAGAAATTTTTAGGATCTCTTGTTTCACACAGTTGTCTGTGTTATACAAGTCGCACATATTATGCATATGTATTAACTCTTTAGTAGTAGACACCACAACTGTGGTGTCTTCTGTTACGAGTGATGACAGATCAAACATGGTCACAAACATATGCTGGAGCCCCATTTCCCCTTCCATGTACATCAAGGGCTTACTGCAAAAATGACCAAGTCACAAAGTGGCTAATTTAAGATAATAAGATAGGGAGTATACTGAAAGTGGGGTATTTTTATCAGGAAAACTTTTCCATGCATGATAGGGTGTGAATGAGAACTGTACCCCAAGCAGGTAAATTTCACCATGTCTATTTGGTCAACTTTATGTCATACACATCTGTGATATAATGTTATGAACATACCACACGGATTCCTTGAAAGGCTATGAAGTTTCCCTTTCCCATACTTGTTGGTCACCCCTCAGACAGTGTAACGATTTTCAGTTTGCAAAAGAAGATTATTAGAATCATGATGGGTTGTAAAAGTAGCGACTCTTGCAGAAAATTGTTTTAAAAAATGTATAAATCTTACCACTCCCTTCCCAATACATTATTCCTCTCCTTTTATTTATGATAAGAAATAATTATCAATGTCTCATAAATTCTGAGGTATATCACATTGACACCAGGCAACATGCAAATTTTCACCAACCTTTTGTGAATTTGACTAAATATCAGAAGGAAGTGTATTATTTAGGTGTAAAGGTGTTTAATAAACTTCCTACTTATATAAACATACAGTCTGATAATCCCAAGAAATTTAAATTGGTTTTACAGAAATATTTATATGATAATTCCTTTTACTCTCTGGATGAATATTTTGAACTTCAAAAAAGTTAAATATATTTACATATGATTTGGATTAGTATTTTAAAGTTTAGCACATGAAGTTGATACGCATGTATGTTCCTTTTTTCTTTATTATACGTATCTTAGATCTGTTTGTGTATGTATCACAACTCATGAATGCACCAATCTTTGTCTGCTATGAAGTTATGTAAATTATTTTGCTGGCCAGTAAGTAATATATCTTTTAAATTAGTGCTCTGTTATTACTTTTTATATTAAAATAATTTATGTTATGTTAAAACCTCAAATATTGTACTAGACCTAGTAACAAAAATTATTGTACATGTTTATATCGACTTAACTTCTAGAATTCTTAAACAAATATCACTATTTCCATTTCCATATGGATTTTGTCAGCCTGTACGGATCCATGGAATGAAAATAAAAAATAAATGATATATAATACGACGTGTACCTTAGCGTTAGCGGGGAGGGGGGTGGGGGGGGGAGGATAACTACGCAACACTCGCATATGAAGAACGACATTCCTAACATCAAATAAAGTGTTACGTTCAATACATATGCAAGAAACTAATTTCCACAATTCAAGAAAAACTTTTACGGTACACAGAACTGTATGGTAATGAAAACTGTTTGTCTGGAATATAAAAGACGCGCGAGGACGCCACGTTCCCAACTGTAATACAAAAGGACAGGCATATACACAACGAAATTCATATACATAAAACGCTTTTTACGTTATACATATAGAACAAATTGCACTTCCACAATAAAAATAAAACGTACCGCCACACATTATACAAGCCGCATGATCCACGACAACGCAAACTTCCACTACAAAACTACACACACACAAACAGGGCATCACTCTAAACGCTGCCGACCAAACGGGCGTCGATCAAAATGGCGGGAAACGTGTTGCGATTGGTTCAGGGTGCTAATCAGGGTAGTATTAATCTGTGAATCAGAGAATAATGTGACCACAGATCATATATGCATGTTACTGTTGTCGCAGATAAGAAACATCCGCCTCTAAATACTGTCACTGGTACGGGGACCAAACATAGATGTTCTCAGCACATTGCCCACTCACTCATTTTTAAGTCGCAGGAGTTGACGCATAATATTGCAATCGGGTTAGAAACGCTGCACCGCTAAGCGTTAAGTCCAAAAACTTTACAGCTGGAAATGCTGCGTATTGCCGCAATTACTACTAATTTCAAAGAATATGAAACAGAGCTAGGTGTCAATATGCTGACATGTATTGGCATTCATACAGATTTGCAGCATGATGTATTTCGACAGACTGTAGGAAAATCATTATTGGTACCGGAACCGACAAAAATACATATGAAATTTATTTGACGAATTCGAATCAATTTTATTTTACTTGTAACTTTTAGTTATTGCAAGTATGCCAATCAGTTTCAATCTGTAGTTCATTCATTCATTCATTTCACATTCCATTGATTTTATACAGATCATGTATGCATTTAGCAAGTGTACATAAGTTGTGCCCAATTTTAGTGTCATAGGATAGCTACATTAACAATTAAAGTACTATGATTAAAGCAAGTATAAGTAATAATATGAATAAAGTTACTATTGTAGTTAATTATGTATTAAAACATTCCTCCAGAACTAAAAGGAATTATGTAAGAGGTATCTTTTTAAAGCTAGCTTAAATTTATTCTTATCATCAAACAAATCTTTGGTGGCTGTTGGTAAATGATTGTAAATCTTAATTTCTGAGTAATAGACGCCCTTTTGGTATACTGTTAAGAATGCTGTAGGTACATACAGATAAAAAGTTTGCCTTGTATTGATTTTATGTACTTGTGAGTTACACAGAAATTGTTCTTTATTTTTAGTAACAAATAAAAGTAGTGAATATATATATTGGGACCGAATTGGAAGGATATTTAAGTCCTTAACTAGTTGCCAACAAGAGGCATTCCTACTTGAATTCATAATTATTCTGATTATTCTTTTCTTAATTTTAAATATGTTTTCACTATACGATGAATTCCCCCAAAATATAATTTCATAAGATATAATTGAGTGAGCATACGAAAAATATGTACTTCTCAGTACATCTAGGGACATAAATGGCTTAATCAATCTGATGGCATAACAAGCCGTATTCAGTATAGATGTTAGTTCACCAATATGATGCTTCCAGGTCAAAGTAGTGTCAATAGTTAGCCCCAAAAATTTTAAACTTTGCACAGTAGCAATTTTTCTGTTACCAAATGATACTTGCCTATTAATTTCATTATCAGTTTTAGTTAAAATTTGCAAAAAATATGTTTTATCATAGTTTAACATTAATATATTGCTATGGAACAATTTATTTATTTCATTAAATATCTCATTAGTTTTGAACTTGCACTCTCATCGCGGTTTGCAATAGTAAAGCTTGTATCATCAGCAAATAAGGTTGGGCTGGATTTGTCAGATACAATTTTGGAAAGATCATTAATATATATTAAAAACAATAACGGTCCAAGAACTGAACCCTGTTGGACTCTGTGCTGTACTTCTTTCCATTTAGAAAAATAACCAATAGAATTATTATGAGCATTTATAATTACTCTCTGACATCTGTTTCTTAAGTAAGATTTCATTAACCTATTAGCAACACCTGTTATACCATAAAATTTCGTTTTTGATAATAGTATGTCATAATTTATGCAGTCAAAAGCTTTTTGTAAGTCACAAAATAACCCACCAACTATTATTCCGTGATTGAGGGATGATAATATATTATTAATTAATGTATATATAGCTATTTCAGTTGAACTGTTACACCTGAAGCCAAACTGTTCCTTTACTAAAATATTGTTTAAGGTTAAATGGTAATATAGTCTTTTATATATAACCTTTTCAAAAAGTTTTGAAAATACAGGAAGTAATGAAATTTGCCTGTAACTGGTGATTAGTGTTTTGTCCCCTTTTTTATATATAGGCTTAATTTCTGAAGACTCTGCATTTTCTGTGAAAAAGGACTTATGGAATTCATACAAGTAGCACAATGTAGTCCTCACTGTAAATGATGATCTGCTCTAATATTAAGGATTGGCTTTTATCATAATTGTATGTAGATTGGCCTTGGTCATACACTGCATGAATGAAGTGGCACTTCACTGCCACTCATTCTAATTACCCAGTCATGTTTTTAATATTATTTCACGTGTCTTTTTGAGATTCAGTTTTTCACGAAATTTATCAAAGGCTTACATTAAAGAGTGAAATGTCACAATGAAGAGTGTAAAGTGCAGAAAATTAATAGAACAAAACATTTTTAAACGTTTCAACACAAGTTAATAATTTTTTATCCTGAGAACATGCATTGTAAGTCTATACATTATTCATATTGTAAGATCGCGCCATTGCACCTAGTAGTGCGATGATCCCAAAAGGCCCATGACGTTATGACTCGAGACCCTTCTGGAGCAATAAAGAGACAGAACTTTCTAGTGGGCCAGACGAGTAACTGCGACAGTGTTGAACTTTTGAGAAAGACATGAGTGGCATATAGGACAAGCATTTAGCTGGACGGCAGTCATTCTTGTGCTCAGAAGTGACAGAGCATGTGGTGCAGCAGTGTACAATCAGGTGAGTGTTCAACAAGAGTGAAGGTGGAACAGCATAGTGCGATGTGAGGTACTGGTTTCGAGCGGCGTCAGGGCTATGAGCCCAAAGAACTGGATGCATAAGAACAGACTTATCTGTTTACAGCAATTGTTAAAATTCTGGTGAAGTGTTTTGTGTTCATTACTGTTTAAATTGTTCTATCTGTAGTGTCAATAAACATTGTTATTTGTTAAACCAAAGGCCTATCTGTAACAATATAATACATAACTGGATGGACAGACTACTTTCTTACCTATCCACCCACTGACCTGTCTGAACTCTTAGTCTCAGTCTATCTGTCTACCAATCTGACCATTAATCCTGCCATCCATCTGTCTCAATCTTTACCTGTTTATATGTCAGCCTATGCATCTAAGGAACAGTATTTAGTTAGATCTTGGCCATGGCATTTCTTATCCATACTGAAGTGTGTTTTCTGTTCTTCAGTTCCAACAGAAAAATGCAAGTCATCCACGACTGCAGTAGTCATCAAAATTCTTCACCTAAAAATAATGAACTGCCATCATTGCCAGTTATATCAAACAACCAAATTAGCCGCGGTCTTCAAACGCCGACTGACAAAATTATTAGAACTGACACTTCTCCTATTTTTGTCCAGTCTTTTTCAATCTAGTCAGTTACACAGACTTGTCGTGTGGTTACCTTTGAGTACATATTGCAGACAATGAAACTGTCCCTGGTATGTCACTCAAATGTAAGTCAATAACTGTGTGACTGAATTCAGTGCTCAGTCAAGATGAAGCAGCCAGACATGTATGTTGTATCTCTTATAACGGATTTCTTTCTGTACACACGTACAACACAAGTGTCATTATTTGTATGTTGGGGTATTGGTAAGTTTACCTGTAGCTGTATTCTTTTATTTTATTATTATTATTACTACTACTACTACTACATATACTACTACTACTACTACTACCACAACCACCACCAACACTGTCATCATCAATGCTGCTGCTACTGCTGTAATTTGTGAATTTTACAAGCTGACAGCTGTTATGTGTGCAAATAAGGCACAGCTTGTCTCTGAACCGCATAGTGTAATAGCTCTACATAACAATGTGCTTGAATTGAAATGAATATATTTCACATCACTATTCCTCATAGTGAGGGTGTTGTTTCCAGACTGATCAATTTCTGCAGTCCCTTTGCAGAATGTATAGGAGAGGTATCACTATGGAATAAGATGGTAGTAATTGACTTTCGTGTGTTTCCAGTTGCACCAATAGCTACTAAAATTACTTTTAAATCGTTATCATCATCATTGCTTTATCATCCTATCCTACTTATTCTTCTTCCTCCTCTTCCTTCTTCTCATTACATTACACTTTGGCCCATTTTTGGGCCATGTCCTCCCAGTTGCCAGGGTTTCCAGACCACTGACTTTTATGAGGTGAAGTTGTCATCTGCATGTCCAGTACCCAACTTGGAACACCAGGGGGTCATTCGTTGTCTGGCATGTCACTCCAAACCTGCCCAACATAGGTGGCCCTGGCAGCAGCTATGCCATCACAGGCATAGCAGTCATGTACACTAGTGCACAAAAGCTTTCTCACCTGGCTAAATATGTCTTTGACAAGGTGAAGTTCATGTACATATATTCAGAACTAGGTCTTTTACAAGATGAAATGTATTTGTTTAATAATAATAATAAAAACAACAACAACAATGCATAAAGAGACATGATAAAGTGTGTGCTCAACTACACTTTAACATATGCAAGGAAATAGAGGCAAAATTAGACAATTAACCCTGGTATGATCATGTACAATAATCATACAAGTTGAAACAAGTCATGAGGGTAAGGCAACCATGTTAGGGAATCAAGTAGTGCAGACTGACAGAATCATTTCTAACAATAAACTGGACATCATAACCCATGATAATAAAGAAGGAACATGTATGTTCTTCTTCTACTTAGGGCCTGTCCGCTAATGCCCCGGAAGCACCTCAGCCTGAGGCTTATTGTGCAACCCTAAACATACTTTACCACAGATTCAGTAGTCCTGTTTCTCTAATAAAGAGGCAGAGGTCCCTAACTGAAGCTGTGCTTATTTCTTTTGGTTGTACAAACAGTCCCCAAAAACATTATAACGCTGACGAGCCAATGACTCGCAACAGCATGTGATGTGCTGCACTGTTTCAGTTTCCATCCCGCAGAATCTGCAAGATGGATTCCCGTTAAACAGGCCCATGGTGCACAGATGTCCTTTTACAGGAGCATGTCCAGTGAGGATTGCTACTACTGTTTTTAGTTGATGCCTGCCTAATTTGAGCAGGTTATCAGCTCTTTTCTTACACGGTTTGCCTATGAAAACCTTGCCGTGTCTACAGCCTGGTGTATCTTTCCAGGTACGAAAGTGTTGATGCTCAGTCCAGTTCTTGATTGCTTCTCTTGCCAAACACTTAGGTATTCCAAGAGCCGGCTCTGGACCGAGTATCGGCATAGCTGACACTTGTCTAGCAAGCTTATCAGCCTGTTCATTGCCTAGGATGCCCTGATGCCCCAGCACCCAGACGAGAGTGACCTCATTATGGCTTGCCAGCGCAAGGAGGGCATCCAGGCATTCTGCAACCAGTCTAGAAGTTACTTTCGGGTCACTAAGTGCCATAAGTGCAGCCTGGCTATCGGAACATATAAGAATCTGCTTATTTTTATAAGCCCTTCTTATATTTTCATATGCACATTGTAAAATGGCATAAATTTCAGTTTGAAAGAATGTGGCAAATTTACCCAAAGGGAAGCAGTAACTTCTATTAGGTCTTTGGCCATATATGCCAGCCCCTGTCCCTGAGTCAGTTCTGGAATCATCAGTGTACCAACATGTATGTTAATAGATATTGCAATTTCTGGAGACAGAATTGTGACTGAGAAAGAAGCAGAGAAGATTCTAAAATATAAAGAACATAAAATAGAAAATCAGTGCATGTGGAATGTGAAAGCAAAATGATAACATTAATAATTGGGACAATGAAGCAATTTCATAATCACTCATTGATGTACCAAGAAAGCACGAAATCAATGAACAACAAAAAACAACATATTGTGCCCTGCAAACATACTTCGGAAAGTACTAACATAAAAGTACAAACATATTTCACGTGCAAAATAACATTACATGTAGCACAAATTGCAACACCAACAACATCATCATCATCATCATCATCATCATGTTATGCAATGAGTCTCACAT
>Ga0209628_10004083_pt1 | contig 10446 bp, 4 predicted proteins | sample TergutCu122P4_FD_187285 | JGI IMG/M metagenome (GOLD analysis project Ga0209628, IMG submission 187285) | Cubitermes ugandensis P4 segment gut microbial communities from Kakamega Forest, Kenya - Cu122 P4 (SPAdes) (version 2) | ecosystem: Host-associated > Arthropoda: Insects > Digestive system >... | reverse complement strand
GTTTTATTGATAGGTTAAATAGGTTAAATAAATTTTTATTTTAAGAAATGCTTTTCGGCAAGAATTGAATTTTGAGTTGTGACCCTGTTATTTTGTGGTGTTCAGCAATGAAGAAATTGACAAGAAGACAACTGCAGCCTGAACCGGGAGGTCGTTCTGTGGTAAATGATGATTGTCGGAATGCTGTTGCAACTGATAAGCTATGTGAAGAACGTGCACATAACTGGATAGTGAACTGCAAGATGTGCTCGAAACCAATACCATTCACAACTAACATGCATCACTGTCCAGTTTTGTTTATAGTTCTTGCTTTTTAATTTTTAGTAATACATTTAACTTCTGCATGGAAATGCAACGTTTGAATTTTTAAAATTTTGTAACATTTGAAGGTTTTTTTTTGTATTAATCTGCTCCGTCACCCATCGTTACAAATAATACATTTAACGAATAATACAGTTAGGAAAAAATGACTTTATATTGTATTATTTTTCAGTCACATTTCGTTTTCTCATTTCGTCACAGATATGAAGGCAATTCACACACTATGCACGGAAAGTGACACAGCTCAGAGTATTTACGCGTTGTTACTCCTTTACTTGGCGGAGTGCATTTTAATAATGTAGTGACGCGAAGTTTTCCAAGCCCCTACTAATGTGATTCTACAGACAGAGTTGTATACCCAAACCTGCTATCTTTCAGGTGAATTGAAACTGTTATCTCCTTACAGTTTTCTTCGTCAGTTGCTGAAAAGTGTTGCTTCTCCCCTCCCCTTTATTTAAGGGAGGCGGGCATACAGTAGGTTGTGACGGCACCTACACAGGACATGTATTTTGCTAGGTGCGGGGGCTGTGTTGGTTTCCATGAGTTAGTTGTTGAGTCAGCTGCTATGTCATATTTGATAAAGACTCTTAGAATAGTTCCGGAAAACGACTAGTCTTGACGCGACTGTTGCGCGTTCATTTATGAACTTTGGCAAGAGAATAAATAAATATGAAGACGTTTAGATTGTTGTACCAGTTATGCCAAGCTAGAAGACGCACAACATTTTGTGTGCCCATGCTTCGAAGTTTGAAAACAGCCGTTCTTTATCAGTGAAAAGAACCTTTTCAAAGTCTTTGGATGTGAAGTAATCGCACGTGATATGTAAAAATAGATTTAGACTTTATGTCTGAGTGTTAAGTCAAACATCAAGGCACTCTTTCCGTCCGTATAATATCCGCTAAGAACCATGCGTTATCGTTCGGGATGTTCTGTAAGTTGTTGTAATGCGTATTATGGAGTACTTGAAAGAAAAGCCGTATCCTGTTCAGAAACTTCTTTTGCCACAGGATATATAAGTCTGTCAAGAGTACGTGGAGGGTCATAAAATTGTGACAAACATTGCCATTCTGTTGGAAACAGAGCATCTTGCAAGTGTTGGTAATAGAGACAGCTTTGATATTATGATCTTAGACGCAGCTGAGCACAAGAAGATTATTGTGCACAGTTACACGGTCTAGGTTAAGGTTGTGAGATGCGTTCAGAACGGACACGTCGTTTTCACTTGATCTTCCTCTATTGTATCGAAGAGTTTATATTGGTTTTTCATATAAATACCTTCACGTTGTAAACCTCATCCTGCCTCTCTACTTCATGTTGTGTGCACCTGTCTTAAACCAAACATTCGGCTCATGCTAAGAGAAACAAACAGTCTATTTTCAACTTAAACATCCTTTCTTCAGATCTCTGGGCACATAATACGCCAACATAAATTCAAGACTGGTCGAATGACGTGTTTTGTATTTTTTGTGCTCGAGGTCAGTATCTGAGTAACGACTGTTAGAAGTTGTTTTAAGATGAACTGCTAGAATATCTCACATGGCAAATACTGTCGAAGTTTATTGCGTCCATTATGAAAGCTTTTGTTATTTTAAAACTTTAATGGACTGTATAATTCACAGCGTGTCTGTAACAGTGACACCCGTCCCTAGATAATTGATGAGACGGTGTGTATTTTTCATATACTAACACGTCACATTAACCTTTTAAACGCCAAATTAAATCCCATCTGCCATTTGCTAGCATTGTTAAGAGCTCACCTTATTCTACGCGTTAGCAGGATAAGGGTTAATGTAGGTATATAGAATGCAAAATATACAGTCTGACACAACTCAATTAATGGTTATTTTTAGAACTAATTATATATTTTACATTATTACTCCCAGCTACATGTTTCGGCTCTCTTTATTTGAGCCATCTTCAGGCTGAAGTATTATTTACTTAAGAGGGTAATATATATATATATACAGTTGATAATATTGTTGTCAATTGCGAGATTTAAATATTGTAATTAAAATAATATGCAGTAAATTAATATAATGTGCATTAAAATAATTTTGAGCTAACTAAGTATGATTCAATATATTCTTAAGATACATAATGTTAAAATTAAGGATGTTAGCTTGATGCAGTGGATTGGAGTATTTTCTATTTATATATGGTAGCAACCCCTATGTTGCAGCTGTAGGTTATCTTGCAAGTGAAGATGTAGTGCTGGGTCATGGATGCGTTAGTATATTTATACTGGTACTTCACATACTGAGTGGAAAAAAGCAGCTAACCATATGGATCTCTTGTGGGATATGTAACCACATGAAGTTTACACCAGGGTCTTCGATATATTTCTGAACCCGAGTCTCCAAGGCATTATTGCTTAGTATGGACCCTTACATAAAACTATAACTGTGAACTACAAATTTACAATTTATTTTATCTAAATAAACATTTATTCAAATAAACTTGAATGATACATACTCCATCGTGTATTGTTCTTGAGGAAAAAAAAATCTATCTTTTAAGGCGGCATTATTTTTGATGACGAAGTATATCTTATTTACACAAAATTTGCATACATCTCGGTTAGTCTTCAGAGATGTGGCAACTAGTACTGTGCTCGAGGAATAACAAAGTTTCAGAGGAATCTGCTGCCTCCACCATCAGAGTAATTAAAGATTAAATTGTACCTCTGCACGCTATGGACAAGTATTAGGGAATGGAGGTATAGCGCCACTCGTTCTCAAACTCGACACTAGGTTGAGATGGGTGGTGAGGTTCACGGCACGGCCGCTATACGCCAACGCGAGACTTGCCGGTGCCCATTGAATAGGAATGTGCCTGGGCTCCATAACCGGTCTGGTTGCTGTGGAGGAGAGGTAAGTTTCTTGCTTCTCCTGGGAATCGAACCGCGACTGTTCAGAAGTCAAGCCCATGGCCTAGTCACTGTACCGACTACTCTGTCCCAGTTCTTCCGCCATCAGAGTCGATGAGCATGGATTTATCTTCCCTAGTGATATTGATATCAGTTTCGTTTGAAGTTTCGGTAAATATTTACCATACTATACGGCGTCACAGCACACAAGACAATCATCTGCACGGTCACTGCTGTGAGAACCGCACATGTGTCGTCGTTTTCCGCTTTATCCCGTAACTCATTGTCACAAAGTATATTATGTGTAAGTGCTAAAGTATTTTAGACAGTCCCGCTGAAATGGTACAGAAACATGAACATTACTAACTCCTCATTTTTGTCCATTTATGAAGTGGGGCCTCTAGGTTGGCCCGTTTCAGTCTCGCCGTTGTCAACCAAGTAGTTAAAATCTAATGAGAGGGAGGAAAAAGTAGTCGAACAACACAACTAATTAGAAAAGATGTTTATTATAATATGAAACTACATGTTTCGGCCTATAGTGGCCATCATCAGGTTTCTATACCACTTAAAGGGGGTCTATATATCTGAGTGGGGGTGTTGATGTAGAGATCTCTATGCATCAATTCCCTGTTACTCCTATTGTCTCCTGCAAGTAGCTATGTACAAATAAATAACTAATTCTAAAATATAAATATAAACATGGGTATTTCTTCTTACACACACAACGGGGATGACACACCTTATAGTCAAAATCTGTTTCATCCTGTGGGTGAGTTTTTTTTTTTTTTAGTCTCTGGTCTTCCATTCATTGGACCTGCATAAGACAACTGTTTCTATTTGTAGAATATTATTCTGTCAAAGAATAGATTTTAAGCCGTTCTGAAATTTCTTCATTTTCATTTTGAAAGGAGTGTATCCTGTTACTTGTAAATATCTCATCGTAGAAGCTCGTAGAATCGTCGAATTTCGTGGCTGTACAGGAGAGCCACAAGTGCCAGTGTTTTATCATGTGCCTTAGTCTTGATTTTCTTTGAACCAAAGTCCGTCGACAGTGTTTAATAGTGCTGATATCCGTAAAAAAATGTGGTTTTGTAATTTTGTATTTTTCTTTCCTTGATACATATTCCAACCCAGGTATGTGAACATGCTTACTTGTTTCTGCATTGCATCACAGACGCCGGTGTTTTTTTTTTTTTAATATTATGTGCCACATCTCCGCACATAAAACAATTTCATCTTTAATTTCAGTATTGCAAACGAAGCTCTAGAAACTCCTTACACTATTGGGTCATAATTCGTCTGGAAAAAAGTCTGCCACGTTATCCCAGTTTCGCGGCGGAATGACCATGTGGTATGGAAGAAAAATTACTGCTAAAATTTAGATCTAAATGACGTTGCTTTAATTTCAATGTTTGCTATATTTTAAGAGAAGTTTATAAATGTAGCTGTGTAGAATAGTCATGTACGCTGGCCCTACAGCTATATGTTTTGCATGACACAGGGTATATTTAACACCGATTTACGAAAAAGTGGTAATTTTTTGTACTGTCGGGCAGACTTCTTGTAGAGTGACTGTGGTTAAAAAATCATGCAGAGACATGCGTGCTTGAATATTGCAACTATTCTGTTGATTTATGGTGTTATTTTTCTTGTGTGTGCCGTTTGAAAGGAGTTATTGTGACAGACGGATATAAATCTGTGTATTTTAACGCATAAGTTACTTTGTGTATCCCGCTCTCCAAAATGATATCTGCAAAATGTGTAGTACAGTGTTTCTGAAACATTTAGACACAGACCGCGATAACATAAACTTAAAATTGGAATATTTACAAATGAGAAACGTACGTACATTGTCAAAATACATCTCAGTTAAGTGTAATCATTTAGTAAAATTATTTTTCTAGGGGAATTAACAATAAAACTACGATTAAGAAAACTTTAGAGGAAAAAATGCTTCATTTTCTACTGCGCAAAATTCACTCAGATTGCGACCTCCGGTTAATAGGCTTACGTACTGGTACAGTAGGGAGCCGCGATAGCGTAGTCGTTATAGCGACTCGCTACGGGCTGGAGGGTCAGGGGATCGAATCCCGGTGGGGCGAGATTTTCCGCTCTTATCCAGACCGGCTCCGTAGCCCACCCAGCCTCCTGTACAATGGGTACCTGGTCTTTCCCGGGGGTAAAGGCGGCCGGGGCGTGATGCTGACTTCTCACCCCCTTCTAGTGCAGAGGTTAAGAAAGAGTTGAGCTATACCTCCACTCACCCTACAGGTCCTCCTGGGCCTGTTACGAGGTTCCCTTTACTGGTACAGCAGGCCTGTTCGTGCTCTGTTCTTATACATAATTGGTAGAGCAAAATGCTTTTATTGGAAGTTTAGAAATTAAAGAACATATTTGAGGGTCCAGGACTTGAAATTCAAAAAAGGCGAGCTGGAATAATTTGGAATGTTCATATTTAATTTTCTTGCTTTAGAACGTGTAGTATATACGATAAAACGCATTGTATGTGTTTTGCACCGTTTATTAGCCATGTGGAGCCCGATGGTAGCTATATTAGTTACATGTGTAGCAGTAAGAAACTGCGTTTTGCCGCACGTGTATGGGTTCAAGACGAACATGGATTTTTTTTTTTTTGCCTACATAGTATTAACATACTTTTCTTTTCATGTTCTGTGAGGTAGAAACTGAAGTTTTATATATGATTCAATTGAATATCACTTCTGTGCTGCATGCACTAAGAGTCCACTTCCCTTCACCTTACCTTCTTCACTTCCTGAAACTTTACCCTGCGTCAAGCCTTCCTTTAGGAGAAGGACGAACGGCCTCTGCCTGGAGACCTTCAGAATTGTGCTCCTCTTGTAACAAATGCAGTGTCTGTCACCACCGCCTACTGCTCCCTCCGTCTGTCATTCAGCCTTCAATGAGTTAATTTTAGTTTCGAACCAAGTTAGTCGGTTGACAGCTGTGAATAGCTGTTGTCCCCTAGGCGACTTTAAACTAATCAACCCGTCACTCGCGCGTCGAAATATCTGAAGCCATATACCTTTATGGATGGGAATGTTCTAGCTGCTGCTTGAAATTACTTCCTCCCCCCCTTGTGTCGCTGCGGCCCAAGGAGGCCATGGCCTCGGGGCCTCATTCTTGAGGTTTCTATACCACAAAGACACACCACAGTCGGTACGAGTTCTCTGGACGAGTGATCCGCTCGTCGCAGAGACCTCTTCCTGACAAGACAAACACTCACAACAGACAGACATTCATGGTCCCAGCGGGATTCGAAACCACAATCCCAGCAAGCGTGGGGCAGTAGATCTACGACTTAGACCGCGCGGTCACTAAGAAACGCAACGATTAACGTGCTGGTAATAATTCCAAAATACTTGAAGTTTTATTAATCTTGTAGTTAAAAAAAATATTCTAAACAGGAGAGTCGTTCTTAGAAGTTACCTTTAATAGTTGTTCAGCTAGTAACAAAAAAATCCCTGACTTTTATGGGATCCCAAAGTTCATTTTCGTGATCACGGAAGCCGGCCACTGGCTCTTTTCCTGGGCCAATGGTCATACTCTATCATGTTGTTTGTTAAAATCCATGTTGATGTTCTTCCATCTACGCCTAGATGTCTCAGGTACGTAGTAGTACCTTTTCTTCTAAAGTCTCAACTAAATTTTGTCGATTTTTCACGTTTGTTATTCACGATACGTGGCCAGTATACCACGGTCGGTGTAGCGAATACTCGTAGGCTAGGATTTTCACACCCTAGGCAATTTGTTTCGATTCTTGCCAGAGGCAAGAGGTTTGTCTTTTCTCCTGCGCCTAGACAGAAACTTGGACCGTGGGCTTTTGTGTGGGAGTAAAGCGACTGGGTTGTGAATTTAATCTTTCGCCCCATCTAGTCCCGAAGCTAAAAATGTGTGTCGAGCTGTACCTCTGCTCCCACATATACAAGTGACTTAATGGAGTTTATGGTAACCCTTCTCTTCGTCACGCGTCCGAAGTGTGGCTCACAAATGCTGTACGTTCTAAAATGCAAAACGATGGCCATTCAGGATGTATGAGGTCGTATATCTGGGTAGGATTACGTGATTTATTATCAGGTCTTCCAAAATATCTTGCTTTGATTCGATTGCTCTCATACCAGTGGGTGATTTTTTACGTATTATCGGCGTTGTTATTACCAGCTGCTCTCATTTTCCGCCTAATCTTCCCTATTTACTCCACATAACGTGATGTTTGGTGCTCGCTTTAGTAGTTGATGAACGTTGTTAAACAAATAATCTCTATAATCTTAGTTTATAAGCAACCCGAGCCTTCTGCGGCGCATTAAATAGGCCATGGTTTGCTGTGGGAAGCTGAAAGTCAGCAGTGGCAAACTGTAGGTCAGTGTAGTAAGAGAAGTCATTGCAACACATGCGATTGATTAATATGAATATTTCTTTGGCTTTGAAGACTCGGGATCTTACATTACAGACAACGCTAATTTCATTATATCATTCAACTTCGAATAAAAGTGTATTATTGTATGAAACAAGCACCTGCGTTGTACAACTGCAAGTGGGAGAGTGCGTCCCATTGGTACTCGTATTTCCTTTATGCATTCTTTGCAACGCACGGATACATCATTGGCCTTTACTGGTCACATATACAAATTTATTATCAGAAATACAAATTCGAGAATTGCTGCAAAACTGATCACACTACGTGTGGACAGGCATTCGAATTCAGTTAAGGTTTTGGGTCTGGATGAGATGTTTGTCATATTTAATATCATGTAGCCGGTCCCATCGGCCGCGCGGTCTAAGGCGTAGGTCTACGGCCGCTCGCCTGCTGAGATCGTGGGTTCGAATCCCACCGGGGGCATGGATGTTTGTTGTGAGTGTTGTGTGTGGTCAGCTAGAGGTCTCTGCGACGAGCTGATCACTCATCCAGAGGAGTCCTACCGACTGTGTTGTGTCGTGTGTGATCTATAAACCACAAAAATCCTCGTGAATGAGGAGGAGGCCAAGGCCCTCTAGGGGGCTATCGCGCCAAGAGAAAAAAAAAATCATGTAGCCGTCATATGTAAATATGACCAATCCTCTGTGAGAAAATCGATAGACTTGTAACTGATCTTCATGTAACGTAGATGTTGTATTTGACAGATAAGAATTAAAATTAATCTCGATAGAACCACTCTTCCTAATTTAATCATAATCCGTTCAAATCACTGCATGAGTCAACTTTCTTTAATGATCCAATAAAATTTATTATTGTTATTGTTGTTATAGACTAAAAAGTCCATATTTTGTTTGTCTGCGGAATGGGCAACAAGCGTTCTGCTTCTTCCATACAGGCATTGGTCTATTTTTTTTTCTTCACTGCTTCGACCAGACCAGGTCGATTATAAAGTCATTCAGTGGAAGAGGTAATTAGTGTATTGAATCGGTTACTGAGGGGGGAGGGGGTGGAATGATTAGAATTTTACCCCCCTGACGGTTGTCCTTCCTCATTGCACATATCGTAAATGTCCGTGGAGCAGAGTTCTTTACAAACCAACAGTTCGTTTGACTTATCAAGAAATTCCCCGCATTTTATAGAATCCTTACATTTATTCCTGCGTTTACAACTGTCCGCCACGTCTCGCTGTGGTGATCCAGGTGAATCCAACTCACATAATCCCATCCTATTTATTTAATATTAATTTTAATATATCCCCGTCTACCCCTAGGTCTTCCAAGTGGTCTCTTTCCATCAGGCTTCCTCTCCAAAATCCTCTTCTGTCCTCCGTACGTACCACATGGTCCGGCCATCTCATCTTTCTCGTTGTAGATATTTCAACTTGCCTGTAACTTCAGAATAAATATTTATGCCTTTCTGCGCAAAAACCTGAATATGTTTATGTTGAAACACTAAGAAAAGAGTCTGTTATGCTGTTGTAAGTGATACAAAACAGATCTGCACTCAGAGGTTGGTACAATCAGTTTGAAATTTATTATAAACTGCTGTATGTGTGCGCTAACATAAAATATATTTACGATATTTACGATATATACTTAGCGATGACAATTCTTAAACAGAAGGCTTCTGAAGTTACTAGTTTCAGAAACACGATATTTTAAGCTTTATTTTAATCTTTATGGTCAACATCGTCTTGTGCCATAAATCTGGCTTAGTCACACAGCGCAATTATTTAATTTAATTTGAAATAGTTAACAACCAAAACTTCCTGAATCCACATAATCTAGAAGCCTGTTAGGGTTTTGACGGGGTTACTTTCGTTTCAAGATTTATTTATTTATTTTCTTGTTTAAGATTCACATCCAAATGTCTAACAAAGATAATCATTTTCTTAAAAGTTTACAGTCCACATTCATTCTTGTAAGTGACAGACCATAGTTCAAGACTCTTTTAAAAAAACAAATGTGAACTCATACTTCTTTTAGGACCTTGTAATATCTCAGGCACTTAGTCGCGGCTTTTCATCCTAGACCTGCATTTAATCCTAGTCTACTTTGTGAGAAGTTCTGGTAATCCAGTGACAGTGCTTCAGGTTTCTTTCGATTTAGGATTTCTCCTAAAAATCATCCTTCCCCCAGAGGGGATCTGGGCCCAACCTGCTTCTTATTCAGTGGACAACAATTTTCTTTACCCGCGGGTAAAGCAGACGGGGCGTGAATTTAACCACTCATCTCCATCTATTTCCGATTTTAATAATGAGTGGATTTATGTTTCTTATCCCCTATAGGCCTTCATGGCCTGTACAGAGACAAATTTACCTTTGCCTTTATTCTTGTCCCAGTGCTCCATACTCATCTGTCACCAGCTGCTGGTACATTAGGCCAGTTTGAGGACACGGGAGCAGAGGACTCACAAGTGTTACCCCACTCTTGGAACTAAAAATATTCAGTTTTAATCTGAGCATGCCACTTGAAACAGCAGACTGAAAGACAAAAGATTCCGAACTGAATGTTGGCAGGCATTTCCCGAAGTTAATCTGCTTTCGTGAATGTAAGTTTGATTTGTACTAGTCGTTTCTGCATAAATTTATTTGCCAAATTTTCTAAGGATATTTGTATATATTTATATTATGACAGAATATATCCAGCGACGCTTTGAATCGCTGAATTTGTGCAGGGGTGCTGATACGTCCCTAGCCAGACCAGGAAGGAAACAAGCCACAGCGACAGAAGATTTTAATGTTCATAACCTTATTTATTATCATAATTGGAGGAATATTATTACTATATATATATATATATATATATATATATATATATATAAA
>Ga0209628_10004082_pt1 | contig 10447 bp, 10 predicted proteins | sample TergutCu122P4_FD_187285 | JGI IMG/M metagenome (GOLD analysis project Ga0209628, IMG submission 187285) | Cubitermes ugandensis P4 segment gut microbial communities from Kakamega Forest, Kenya - Cu122 P4 (SPAdes) (version 2) | ecosystem: Host-associated > Arthropoda: Insects > Digestive system... | reverse complement strand
CACACGCACCTGCTCAACCAAACTTCTGATATCATCAACCGAATTGTTTGACGCAGCGTCAAGTTCAAAAATATTCATCGAACGCTGGTCATTGAAACTTTGGCAACTTTCACATTGATTGCACGCCTCGCCGTTTTCAGACAGGTTAAAGCAGTTGATTGTTTTCGCAAAAATACGCGCACAAGTGGTTTTTCCCACGCCGCGCGGACCGCAAAAAAGATAAGCGTGCGCCAAATGGTTGGTTTTAATCGCATTTTTCAGCGTTGCCGTCAAAGACGATTGCCCAATAACCGACTGAAAAGTCGATGGACGGTATTTTCGAGCAGATACAATATAGTGTTCCATAAATTGAAGTTAGAAGTTAGAAGTTAGAAGTTTTTTTGAACATAGAACATAGACAATAGAACATAGACAGTTTTTTTAGTATCAAATATTGAGTTTAAAAGTTTAAAGTTTAAGGTTTAAATTACACCAACCTGTCTTTGTTCCTTGCTCTTTGTTCTTTGTTCTAATTCAGTGCAAAATTACAAAAAAAAATTTAAACAAAAAAAACGAGGAGGTTTCAAAATGCTTTTAGTTCACGCAAAGGTCGCAAAGTATTGTACGCAAAGAACGCAAAGAGTTGATAATCAATGTCAAAAACTTTGCGCTCTCTGCGTTTTTCTTAGCGTCTTTGCGTGACTTAAAAAGCCAAGAAAAATAAAAATTACTCTTAAAATACCATCGTTTTTTAGTTACGATTTATTTGAAAAACTGTGGTAACATGTTTGGCAATTTTTGTGGAGCAGTAGGAATAGTGCTTAAATCAGTTACAAAATACCATTTTAAATCAATGCTTGGCTTTTCTGTTGTTGTTTTACTGTCGCCGGTTACAGTATTTGCTTTTGTATATGCAATATTCCAGCCCTTTTTAAAATTACAATCATGAATAATTGTTTTTCCGCTCACTATTGCTGTACCTGTAACTTTTACATCTGAATCAAGATAGAAAAACATAGCGACAGTCGCTTCAGAAGCAAAAAGATTATAATTAAGATACATTAAGGCATCAACAAGTACATTACTTTTGTAGGCACAAAGGTAGAGCAGGACTGTTCCTTTAGCGTTTGTATTACTTATTGTTATCCCATCATACTGGCTAGAGATTGGTTCGAGCAACCTTTCGTCAATCTTTTTAGGCAGGGTTATTTTAAAACCGCCGTTTTTATAGGGCGCAGATGCTATTATAACATCTTGATAACCATCACATACATAATGGTCAATTTCTCCCTCTTCGTTATAAACAGGGGATTTGCCGGTACACATTTTCCCCACTGCACGCACTTCATCAACCAAACTGTTGAAGTTTGCGCCGTTTTCAACCTTTGCGTCAATTTTTAAATCTCCGCCTTTGTCTGAGCCGCCACAACCTGTGAAGCCCAATGCAGCAATCAATATCGCTGCCAAGAAAATAGTTTTTTTCATTTTGATAATAGTTTTGAACTATGATTTTAATGATTTATTGATTAACTATGATTTATCTATTTTGTATTTTCATAGTTCATCATTTAATCACTTAATCAAAGTTTTATTTAAAAAATTTGAACATTTTTGATGCTTTTTTTGCATCTTTTTTAGGCGCACTGGGCATACCACCACCATCAAAATACCATTTTAAATCAAAATCCGGTTTTTGGGTTGTCATTTTAAAAGTTTCAGTATTACCGACCGCTATATAGATTGTATAAACCGCATTCCAACCTTTTTTCAGGTTTAAATCCATTGTCTCTTTGAATGTATAAGTTTGCCCGTCCTCATCATCTATATATGTTTCAGAAACAGTGCCGGATATCTTACAGTCGCCATCTGCAAAAATATACACCAACTCTGAATATGTGTCGGTAGTAAAATATAAACAATAAAACCAACCAACAAACGAAGTGTTTTTGAATGCTAAAAAACCATCAACATTAGCGATTTTAGCATTTTTGTTGCTAATGGTAATTTCCTCAGGTATTTCGCTAATATCAACCTCAAACAGTGGTCTGAGCAACCTTTCGTCAATTTTTTTCGGCAGTGTCATTTTAAACCCGCCGTTTTTAAATGGTGCTGTGGCAATGGTAACGTTTTGATAATCCTCGCATTCGTACCAGTCAATAACACCATCATCATCGTCATCAACAGGATATTCGCTAGCACAAAATTCTCCTATTGCGCGCACTTCGTCAACATAACTGTTAACCAAGTCGCCGTTTTCAACCTTTGCGTCAATTTTTAAATCTCCGCCTTTGTTTGAGCCGCCACATCCCGTGAAGCCCAATGCAGCAATCAATATTGCTGCCAAGAAAATAGTTTTTTTCATTTTGATAATAGTTTTGAACTATGATTTTAATGATTTATTGATTAACTATGATTTATCTATTTTGTATTTTCATAGTTCATCATTTAATCACTTTAATCAAAGTTTTATTTAAAGATTTAAATATTTAAAAATTCAAAAATTCAATCTAAAATCGTAAATCGTAAATCGTAAATAAAATGTCTTTGCTCTTTGTTCTTTGTTCTGATTATCTTTTAAAATATTTGAACGGTTTTGCATCTTTTGGAGGTGCGAAAGAACTACTATCTCGAAAATGCCATATTATATCAAAATCCGGTTTTTTGGTTGTAACTTTATACACCTGAGTGGTGCCTACACGTACATGAATTATATAAACCGTATTCCAGCCCTTTTTCAGATTCAAATCAGCGGTCTGTTCATATTTATAAGTTATACCGCTCATTACTTCTGTTTTAGTATAAGAGCCGGAAACCTTACAGTTGCCATCAACAAACTGATACAGTAAATATGCCTCAGTATCAGGAGTGCTATAATCACTATGAAAATTACCAGCCCACAAATTGTTTTTGAATGCTTCAAGGTAATAATCATTAACAAATGTGGTTTTTACATTTTTGTTGCTGACTGTAAGATTAGTAATTTCCGGAAACGCTGCTTCAAAGTCAATTGTTTCAAGCAGCCGCTCGTCAAATTTCTGTGGCAGTGTAATTTTAAACCCGCCGTTTTTAAATGGTGCTGTGGCAATGATAATACCATCCCAACTACCGCCGCCCAAATCAATGTAGCCCATTGCGCGCACTTCGTCAACCTGACTGTTAACCAAGTCGCCGTGTGATACCTTCACAGTGATAGTTAAATCACCGCCGTTTTTGTCTGAGCCGCCACAACCTGTGAAGCCCAATGCAGCAATCAATATCGCTGCCAAGAAAATAGTTTTTTTCATTTTGAATAAAGTTTTGAACTATGATTTTAATGATTTATTGATTAACTATGATTTGTCTATTTTGTATTTTCATAGTTCATCATTTAATCACTTTAATCAAAGTTTTATTTAAAGATTTAAAAATTCAAAAATTCAATCGTAAATCGTAAATCGTAAATAAAATGTCTTTGCTCTTTGTTCCGGTTATTATTTGAATGGTTTTGCATCTTTTGAAGGTGCATGAAGAACACCACCACCAACAAAATACCATGTTAAATCAAAATCCGGTTTTTTGGTTGTAACTTTTACAGTGTTGGTATTACCTGCTACTGTTTGGATTTGATAAACCGCATTCCAACCTTTTTTCAGGTCTAAATCAAAGATATCTTTGCTTGTAATAGGTCCGTATGTTCGAGTAACAGTGCCGGATACCTTACAGTCGCCATCAACAAAAGAATAAAACAAAAATGCTTCTGTGTCGTGGTCGTTACTAAAATATATACACCGAAAATCACCAACCCACAAATTGTTTTTGAATGCTAAAAAAGCCACAACAATAGTGCCTTTAACGTTTTTGTCGCTAATGTTAATTTCCGCAGGTATTGTGCCCATGTAATCAGGAAATGCTGTAATATCTTCGAGCAACCTTTCATCAATTTTTTCCGGCAGTGTCATTTTAAAACCGCCGTTTTTAAATGGTGCTGATGCAATGGTAACCTCTTGTAAATCCGTACACTCATACCAGTCGATAATATCATCATCGTTCTCATCAACAGGATATTTGCCGATACACGCCCATCCTTTTGCTCTCACTTCGGTAACCTGGTCATTAACCAAGTCGCCGTGTGATACTTTTGCGTTGATTTTTAAATCACCGCCGTTTTTGTCTGAGCCGCCACAACCTGTGAAGCCCAGTGCAGCAATCAATATCGCTGCCAAGAAAATAGTTTTTTTCATTTTGATAAAAAATAATTTAAATTGCATTACCAAAAACCCACATAAAATCAACATTCGGCTTTTTGGTTGTAATTTTCAACACATAAATGCTTCCTACACGTGTTTGGAGCAAATAAACCGTATTCCAGCCCTTTTTAAGATTCAAATCAATGTTAATTTCGTTTTGACCATAAGGCGTTTCTTCAATGTCAGAGCCGGTAACCTTACAGTTGCCATCAACAAACACAAATCCTGCTCTTCCTTCGGTATCAGGAGTATCACAGATAAAGCGAAAATTCCCAACATACACATTGCTTTTGTATGCAAGAAGTTCATAAACAATAGTGCCTTTAGCATCTTTGTTGCTGACATTAAGGTTAGGAACCGTTGGAAGGGTACCTTCAAAATCAATTGGTACGAGCAACCGCTCATCAATTGTTGTTGGCAGTGTAATTGTAAAACCGCCGTTTTGGTAAGGTGCTGTGGCAATAGTAACTCCTTGAGAAACACCACCTTCGCCGCCTACAGAAATGTAGCCCACTGCGCGCACTTCATAAACCAAGTTATTAATTGCGTCGCCGTTTGTTACCTTTGCGTCAATTTTTAAACTGCCGCCGTTTTTGTCTGAGCCGCCACAACCTGTGAAGCCCAATGCAGCAATCAATATCGCTGCCAAGAAAATAGTTTTTTTCATTTTGATAATAGTTTTGAACTATGATTTTAATGATTTATTGATTAACTATGATTTGTCTATTTTGTATTTTCATAGTTCATCATTTAATCACTTTAATCAAAGTTTTAGTTAAAGATTTAAAAATTTAAAAATTCAATCTAAAATCGTAAATCGTAAATAAAATGTCTTTACTCTTTGCTCTTTTTAAGCCCCTCCCCCAGCCCCTCCCCAAAAGGGAGGGGAGCAGGTGCTACCCACTGAAAATGTTGTTTGCACTTCCCTAATTTCTCCCCCTTTGGGGGAGTTAGAGGGGGCTACCCTTTGGGGGGATTGAGGGGGGCTAATTTACTCTTTGTTCCGGTTATTATTTTTTTGGCGGTGCAACAAAAACACCACCTTGAAAATACCATGCTAAATCAAAATCCGGTTTTTGGGTTGATGTTTTATAGATTCTGGTATCGCCTGCTGTTGTTCTGGTTTCATAAACCATATTCCAGCCCTTTTTCAGGTTCAAATCAACTGTAAATTCGTTTTTATATGTTGGATATGCTTCTGTATGAGAGCCGACAACCTTACAGTCGCTATAAACAAACATAAAGTATAAAGTTCCCTCTTTATAAGGAATATCATACATACACCGAAAAAGACCAACTAACAAATTGTTTTTGAATGCATAAATGTCCCAAAAATTCATGCCTTTAACATTTTTGTCGCTGATGCTAATGTTGGGAATTTCCGGAAAAAGAGATTCAAAGTTAATTTTATAGAGCAACCTCTGGTCAAATGTTTCCGGCAGTGTTATTTTAAACCCGCCGTTTTTAAATGGTGCTGTGGCAATGATGACATCTTCCCAATCACCGCCGCCAAAATAAATGGTGCCGATTGCGCGCACTTCGTCAACCTGACTGTTAACCAAGTCGCCGTTTGATACCTTTGCGTCAATTTTTAAACTGCCGCCGTTTTTGTCTGAGCCGCCACATCCTGTGAAGCCCAATGCAGCAATCAATATCGCTGCCAAGAAAATAGTTTTTTTCATTTTGATAAAAAATTTTTAGTTAATAAAAATATGAAATTTTAGATTTTTTTTTAGTAATGAGTAATGAGTAATGAGTAATGAGTAAGATTGTTGTTTTTTGTTTGTTGCTTGATGTTTTATAAACAAACAACAACCGACAACCAACAAACAAAAAATCTAATCGTAAATAGTAAATAAAATGTCTTTGTTCCTTGCTCTTTGTTCTTTTTATCTTTCCTTAAAAAATTTGAATGGTTTTGCATCTTTTGGAGGTGCATAATAACCACCCCAATATTCAAAATACCATCCAAAATCAAGTTCCGGTTTTTTGGTTGTGTATTTTTGGATTACAATATTACCTGCTGATATATAGGTATAATAACACATATTCCAACCTTTTTTCAGATTCATATCAATGGTAAATTCGTATTTTTCGGAACCTATTGTTTCGGTATGAGAGCCGGAAATCTTACAGTCGCCATCAAAAAACAAAAAGAATATTTCTCCCCTACCACCGTAATTATAAACATCACCGGTATAGTAAGAACAAAAACGACCAACAAACGAATTGTTTTTGAATGCCTCAAAATTATCCAATTGAGTACCGACTACATCTTTGTTGCTGATAGTAAGGTTAGAAACTCCCGAAAACCAACTTTCCAAGTTCAATGGTTTGAGCAAACGCTCATCCATTTTTTCCGGCAGTGTAATTTTAAATCCGCCGTTTTTAAATGGTGCAGTGGCAATGATGATATCATCCCAACTACCGCCGCCCAAATCAATGTAGCCCACTGCACGCGCTTCGTCAATCTGGTTATTAAGCAGGTCGCCGTGCATTACCTTTACTTTGACGGTTAAGTCAACGCCTTTTTCTGAGCCGCCACATCCTGTGAAGCCCAGAGCAGCAATCAATATCGCTGCGAAAAAAATAGATTTTTTCATGATAATAATAGTTTTGAACTATGATTTTAATGATTTATTGATTAACTATGATTTGTCTATTTTGTATTTTCATAGTTCATCATTTAATCACTTTAATCAAAGTTTTAGTTAAATAAAAATATGAAATTTTAGATTTTTTTAGTATTGAGTAATGAGTAATGAGTATTGAGTAAGATTGTTGTTTTTTGTTTGTTGCTTGATGTTTTATAAACAAACAACAACCGACAACCAACAAACAAAAAATCTAATCGTAAATCGTAAATCGTAAATAAAATGTCTTTGCTCTTTGTTCTAAATCAATGCAAAGTTATAAAAAAATAATTTAAAACGAAACACCTACTGTTAAATTTAAAAGAGGTTCATAATAAGTACGGCTGTAAGAATAATATTCATAATAATCATAATAATCATATTTAACTCCCTGAAAACCAAAGCCAAGTCCGAGATTCATAGCAACTTTTTCGTTAAATTTGAAACGTACTCCGCAAGTTGGCGCAAAATACATTCCCGATGGTTTGGCTGCCGTTAAATCAAAAGAGTAGCCAATGCCCAAAGACATATAGGGCGATACCTTTTTATTTAAGAAATTTATTCTTAAATCGGCAAACAATGGCATCAAAAGTGTTTGCCTGTTATGATAGTATCCGCTATCTCCAAAATACCAGTGAAAACCGACACCGAAACCCAACGAAACATAGGGATTGAACTGATAGCCGTTGATAACGTCCAACTTTATGCCGATTTCAGGCAAAAAAACAGTTGCAAAATCTACAATGCCTCTATAACCCCTTTTTAATCCTGTATTTGGGTTTGAAACCTTGCTTTCCTGCCCAAATTTCGGCTCTTTGACGATTTTTTCAATTTCGTCAATAACATAAACAAAAACACTTCCGCCTGCCGTCTCAATTTTAAGTGACTGCGAGGGGATTTGTTCAATAATTATTCCACGAATAATACTGCCGTTTTTAAGATATACAACATCTTGATATTCGGCATACTTTTGTGAAAATGCGTTTGCTGTAAATAGAAACGGCAAAACGAGTAGTAATAAAAGTTTTTTCATTTTAAAAGTTTTTTTGTTAATAAATTATAATAAGTTAATTATTTTTCTTCCCTAAAATAAAAACCCCACATTCAAAAAATTAAAAACAAAGGCGTAATATGTGCTTTTATAACTGCTATAACCATAGTAACTAAATCCCTGAAATCCCATGCCAAGCCCAACATTCATTGCTGTTTTTTCGGTAAATTTGAAACGTACTCCGCAAGTTGGCGAAAAATACATTCCCGATGGATTGCTTTCTGTTAAATTAAAAGAGTAGCCAACAGCCAAAGATAAATATGGAGAGACCTTTTTATTTAAAAAATTTACTTTAAAATCGGCAAACAGAGGCAGCAAAAGTCCATCTTCAATATACCAGTGAAATCCGACACCAAATCCCAAAGAAAAATAGGGGTTGAACTGATAACCGTTGATAACGTTAAACCTTATGCCAAAAGGAATCATAGTTTCAAATTCAGCAATACCTCTGTAACCCTTTTTTAGACCGGTATTTGGGGTTGAAACCTTGCTTTCCTGCCCAAATTTCGGCTCTTTGGCAATCTTTTCAACTTCGTCAATATTATAAGCAAAAACATTCCCGTCTGCCGTCTCAATTTTAAGTGACTGCGAGGGGATTTGTTCAATAATTATTCCACGAATAATACTGCCGTTTTTAAGATATACAACATCTTGATAATCGGCATATTTTTGTGAAAATGCGTTTGCTGTAAATAGAAACGGCAAAACGAGCAGTAATAAAAGTTTTTTCATTGTAATAGTTTTTTTGTTAATAAAAAATACGTTATAATTATATAAACGAATGAGCGGGAAAAATGTTACAAGAAAAAGCGAATATTTAACAAACTTTAACTTTGTGTGCGTTATCAGCAAAGCAAATTAAAATAAAAAACCGACATTCAAAAAATTAATAGTAAAACCAAAATGAGAATAATTTCCTTCATCAATAAGTATCCACATTCCAAATCCGCTTCCAATATTTATTGAACTTCTCTCATTAACTTTAAAACGCACACCGCCAATTGGTAAAATAAAAAAACTTGATGCTTCCTCTCCTAATGCAAAAGAGTAGCCAACGTCCAAAGAGGTATATGGCGAAACCCTTTTATTTAAAAAATTTACTCGCAAATCGGCAAATACCGGTATGTAAAGGTTTTCCGGATAACACCAGTTCAAGCCGGTACCGAGTCCCAACGAAACATAAGGATTGAACTGATAGCCGTTGATAATACTTAACCTTGCGCCATAGTAATACTCCACTCCAAACTCAACAATACCCCTGTAGCCCTTTTTCAAACCGATGCTTGGGGTTGAAACCCTGCTTTCCTGTTCAAATTTCGGCTCTTTTGTGATTTTTTCAATCTCATCGAGAGTATAAACAAAAACACTTCCGCCTTTTGTTTCAATTTTTATTGATTCAAAAGGGATTTGTTCAATAATTATTCCACGAATAACAGTGCCGTTTTTAAGATATACAACATCTTGATAGTCAGTATACTTTTGTGAAAATGCGTTTACTGTAAATAGAAACGGCAAAACGAGCAGTAATAAAAGTTTTTTCATTGTAATAATTTAATATGTTGATATTTTTTTTTACAAAGGTAATGTTTTTATTTAAAAAAAATTGAATATCCGTAATTATCATAATATTATTGGTTTTTTTGATATACTATTTTTTACCACAAAGGACACAAAGTTTTTTTCACAAAGTTCACAAAATTATTTGTGTTCTTCGTGTAAATCTTTGTGAACTTTGTGGTAAAATAAGAAAATAAAACTATACAGAAAACAAATATTTTTCATTTATGAATGATTACGGATATTTGTATAAAAAATTGTCCTAATTTTTTTTTTTAAGAAAAAAACCGAAAATTTTTTGTAATTTTGCGTTGAATTAGAACAAAGAACAAATTAGCCCCCTCTAACTCCCCCAAAGGTAGCCCCCCTCAATCCCCCCGAAGGGAGGAGGTTTAGGGAAGTGCAAACAACATTTTCAGTGGGTAGCACCTGCTCCCCTCCCTTTTGGGGAGGGGCTGGGGGAGGGGCTTAAAAATCTAAAATAAATTTATGTCCAATTTTTTAATCTACAAAGCATCTGCCGGTTCCGGCAAAACATACAATCTGGCGTTGCAATACATTTTGCGGCTGATTTTGGAAGGCGAAAATGCGTTTCGTCAAATTTTGGCGGTAACTTTTACAAATGACGCTACCGCTGAAATGAAACTGCGTATCTTGTCCGATTTGTACGCACTTTCCGAAAATTTGCCCGAAAGCAAAGGGTTTCTTGATTCAATAAAAAAAGAACTTCAAATAGCGTGTCATTGCGGGCTTGACCCGCAATCGCTTGAAAACAAGGGACTTGAAAGTCAAACGATTGCGGGTCAAGCCCGCAATGACAGCGGCTTTACAGACCTGCAAATTCGCCAAACTGCAAAAAAAGCACTGACAGCCATTTTGCACGATTACAGCCGTTTCAATGTTGGTACAATTGACAGTTTTTTTCAACGAATTTTGAAGAATTTGGCACGGGAACTCGGACACGGCTCGCGCCTCAATATTGACCTGAACCAGTCAAAAGC
>Ga0209628_10004080_pt1 | contig 10448 bp, 10 predicted proteins | sample TergutCu122P4_FD_187285 | JGI IMG/M metagenome (GOLD analysis project Ga0209628, IMG submission 187285) | Cubitermes ugandensis P4 segment gut microbial communities from Kakamega Forest, Kenya - Cu122 P4 (SPAdes) (version 2) | ecosystem: Host-associated > Arthropoda: Insects > Digestive system... | reverse complement strand
CTTCTCTTGCCATTATCTCCGTAACCGTTCAACTTTGGATATAGGTGTTTGGGGTTGTATCGGTATATTTTAACATAAGGAACACTCTCCCGAAGTAGTGACCTTAACTCGTGGGACACCCTGTATTTATAGGAATGACAAGAGGTACCAACTTGATGCAACAATTATAATTTATTATCATAAATATTTATGATAATAAATCATAATTGTTGCATCAAGTTGGTACCTCTCATCATTCTCATATATGATGCACGGTCACACATACATCATATATTTATACTCCATGTACGCACTTGGAACTTGTTCTGACTCCTTTCTGCACAAACTGAATGCTCATGGATTGCAGCTGTCATTGGTCCTTTATGTATTCTGCTGGCCTACCTAGCTAAAGCATGTCAAGTGACCACGTACCACATATGACGTAACAATAAATCCCACAAATGTGTGGAAGTTATCAGAATGCAGCCAGATTTCAATGGCCTCATTCAGTGCATGGTCCATGCAGCCAGTCATTGTTTGAATGCTGTGATGTCCCTTATCTGCCCTGTCTCAAGGATGTGATTTACCACAGCTGAATTACTGAAGTAATCTACTTTCTTCGCGCTTCATATATTGTCTAATCTTTAATGAAGTACTAAGTTTTGGAAGTTGGCTCTGCTTCTGTTTTCATATTAAGGAAAGCATCTAATCTGATGGAACCAGTAGATGGAGCTATTCTCAGTCACTGGGCACCATAGTTCTGTAAACTTGTTAAGATATGCACCTGACAACATATGTAGTCCATGAGTAGTAACAGGAAAATACATTTAAAAATGGTGTTCATTTAAAATTAGATAAAGGACAAAATGCAAAGAAATAAGATTAGTTCAGTATGTCACATACCATGATCACAGCCCTATACAGTTGAACTGAACAGATGAATTGGCAAGTTACATATGGACACCACAGTACTCGTTAAAAGGAAAGGGTTACGTGGACAGCTTAGTGAAGGATTCCATCAACATCTGGCCGTAGCATGACAACTTCAACAGAGATACAGAATTCACTGTAACTCATTCAACACACCTGTCCACTAACACACTTCAATGAGGAAGGACCAACAGAAAACATACCCAAGGATGAATGACAGCTGAAAATCCAGTTTAAAGAATATGGACTGTGAAGACTGACTACTTGGCTCCACCCACTTTTCTCATAGTGGTCAATGCCTCGACAAAACATTTGAGCTACAAGAGCTTGCTTTGTGCCATGCCACTTAACATACCAACCCCAAAAATACAGAAAGAGATGAGATTCAAAATGTTGCTTACAAATTCCAGTTTCACAAGGCTGACTGCCCAAGACTTCAATGCTTGATATACATAATTTCACTTACATATAGTAGATAGTAACTGTGAAGGGAAAAAAAATATATATATTTTGTGTGTGTGTGTGTGTGTGTGCGCGCGCGCACGCATGCGCGCCCACGTGCATTTTGAAAAGTCATTAAGTTACTGACAAATGCTCTATATTCAGCAGTGTCACAAAATTACACGCATATACAAATACAAGAACAATATGACCTACAGCCATTCCAAGAAAAGAAGAAGTTTAAAGTTCAGAAAGTTGTGTATACATTCATTATGTGTACCCTGACTTACCATTGTATTTACTGTACTTGTCTCCATGATGAGTCCTAGATCCTTTGTGAACATTATGATGGCCTAAAATAATAAACACATTAAAAATAATAAGCTGCAAAACAGCACTTGCTGCCGGCACACAGAAATGATAACAACAAAATCAAACATAAAATTAGCATGTGAATTACACAATGCAACAAAGCAGCAAATACAAAACTATGAGAAAAGAAAGTAACAAGGGAACCCTTTTAAACTGTTTTGAAAGCATCATTTCCTACAGCAGTCACAGAAGCACTTTATAAAACACTCTACAGCAAAAGGACATCTGTACTGTATTCAGAAGTGCTTGGAAGGTAATAATGTGCAAATCAAACATTCAAGAGAGGAAGGAGCACTTACCACTTAATCTGATGAGTGCCCTTACTGTAGAAAATAATTATAAATTCAATGTCTGTGACAAGCAAATATACAATAATAAAAGACTGAGGAATAATTGTGGTAATAGGTGATAGATGAATACACGTAAGTGTAGCAATATTTTAAAAACATAATACTATGCTGAAATGTATGACGGTCATTCTTGATCAAGTTGTAATAGTAGGCAATGTGTACATGAAACCTCTAAATTCTTCAATCTATGATGACAAGGTCAGCAAGAACTATAAATTAATAATTATACTCAGTCAAGATCCACTTCTGTGTATAATTTCTACTAATAAAGATTCAACCTTCCTGAAATTTATATAACACTGCTGTTTCACACCATCACCTTGTTTGTAATGTTAACATATACAGAACACAACTGCATACAGAAACTGAAAAGTCAACTATGATCTACCTCCACAATCACTTAACATGAATGTCTCCATGATTCAGTCGTTACTGTCATGAAACTGGAAGGTAAATACAGATAAAATGCAGCTGTGATGTTTCAAACCCTACAGGGTGGTTCCTTGGTGGATGTACTGGGGTACAGATAGCATAATGCTGACCCTAAAAATAGGAAAGTAATCTTCCTCCACTAAGTTTCTGTGGTCTCATTGAATCACAGCTACTGACTGAGTAATAAAATTGTTATCCAGTGCCATGACTGCAAGTGACTACACACAACAGAAAGCACAGCCACCAAACAACATCCCTGCACAAAAAAATTTACTTCAACAGAAGTTGGAATTGTGATTATGCACCATTCTGCATTTATACTGTATTAATATGAGAACATTCACTCACAATACAACATATATTTGTAGATATTCAAACCCACAGTATTTATATTTCAACAAAAGGAGTATTTTGAACACCTATTACCATATAACATTGCAGGATCCTTTGCTAGTGTATTATAAACACAGAAAGTAAGACTAAGAAATCCATGAAGTGAGAAGAACAGATACACAGATGGTACAGTAAATAGGCTACAATCTGGCCACCCAAGGAACTGTGGGTTGATTCACAGCAGAGGCAACAGATTCTACTCCCCTCCAAACCATCCAGACTGGCTTAGAAGTCCACCTGGCTTCCAACCAAATTAGTACCTAGGCTCCTTCCATGGAGGAAAGCAGCCACAGAATTAAGCTGATCACTCACCTCCACCTTGCTCCCATGCAGCTATACCATCACTCCCCCACACAACTTAAGGTGGTGCTTAATCAAGCACAGTGACAATATTTTTATTACCAAGTTTTTACTTCATGATGTTGAAACCCAATAATGCACAGTACTTGTACTGATTTCCTTTTACATGTACATCACGGTACTACTGTTTACTACCCCTTTTATTGTACAGATCAGGGGTGGCCAGCTACATGAGCTCTGGAAACCACACTCAGGCAGTCAACTTAGGCCAGAGAGCCAAGCATTAAGAAAATACAACATCTTTTCTTTATTTGATGGCGTCTTATTTTTGTTCATCCAACTACAGTAGGTTAGTATGTTGGTAACGACACTCCTTTCTGTGGAAAATATATGAAAACACCGTTCACAGCCGGCATGTAAATGACTTGAATATTATTTTTTAAAGGAAACTTGTGTTAGCCACATTTGGCCACCCCTGCTATAGATTTTTAGCTTTTCATCTTACATATACCCCACAAGCTAATGAAAGTCTTCTCCTGATGATGACCAATTACAGGGTCAAGGTCTGTAGGGGATGAGTTGTATTTTTTTATGTAACACACACACACACACACAATGCACAATAGTGTTCGTTTTGTTATGCCTATTAATATGAATAACATCGAAAGTATGGACACAAAGCTGAAGATTTAAAAGTCACCTTTTCAGTATTGTATCTTATAAGTAAAACTAGTGCCTCCCTACAGACGCCTAATTTTTACAAAATTCTGTGTCCTGTGTGACTTTTGTTCATGATTTAAGCTGCCTGCTTAAAAGTAGTAAGTCACAACACAAAGTTGGTAATGTCAATAAAATTCAGTACATCACAGTTGTCACATGTCACTTCACTGTCACAGCAATGAGGCAAAATAATGTGCTTACCATTAGTTTCATAACAAACATCTAATGCTATCTGTCATGTTCCTGTTTTACTCCACATTTGTTGTGTCTGTTGTTACTAGTTACAGCTGTGTTGATGCAGACCTTTAAGGCACACTAGCCAGAAAGTAACATCTTGTTTGATGGTCAGTCTCCTATGTTGCAGCCTACTACTATTTACATTAAACAAGAGAGTACACCCAGGTTAGTGTGCCTTACAAGTCGATTATAACACAACTGTAACAGCAATGAAAACAGGCATGACAAGGACACAGCATGATAGAAAAATATCAAACTGCAATGAATATTTGTGATACTTTTAATGACTGTAATATTGCACGTCCTTATTACCTTGACAAAGGGACTGTGTCTTACTGAAGTACAGGAACATATTTTCATCAATGTAATGTAAGTGATTACCTTCACAAAAGCAACTTAAGTAATGAACAGAACACATATGACACAAAATTTCTTGCAAGTAGATGTCCATCTGGAACATAAATGTTTTACGTATCAGATATATCTGTGACAAAGACACTTCGGGTTTTATGAATCTTAATACAGGTGCCTATCAGGGTACTTCCAGGAAAATAAACTGCAATAAGAAGTCTTCAAACTTGTCCTTTGGGTATAAGCTGTAACTACTTAATTTATACAGACACTCAAAATCACTGATCAAAACAAACAGAATTATGATGATTTTAAAAAAGTTCCTACTGATCTTTGTATATTTGGAAAGTAAGTGCTCCAAAGGTGACAGCAGTGTAAGCATGGGGCTAAGAAACAGCAAACTTTATGACATAACCAGAACTGCCATATATAGGAATGGCCAAAGTCATGACTACATGCTTTATAGTAAAGGACATGTCACATATAAAAACACAAGGGACGATGAATGTTATGATGAATGCATGATATGTATTTGGCCTTTGATTACGATGAGGGGCATGACATCTGAAACCAGAGGTAAAGACAATGTCAGTTGACACAACAGCTGGGACTTCCAGTTTTGTGGAGGATCTTCCTTTCATAAGTATGCTACCACAGACATGTACAACAGTAACAAAAACTTTCTATCAAGTTTCGGTGTATTCTCACAGTAGTCATAAAAAATCCATTCGCCATCAAGTAGCATCTCATAATCATATGGGTTCAATTGAAAGGAAGAAGTGGCTAAAGGTATGAAGAAATAAGAGCAAAATGTGCCTTTTGTTTTAATAAGGCATCTCCAACTCAGAAAAATTATGTAAATTGCAGACAAAAAAACATCTGTAATTGCTTCTGTGTTAGATGTGAAACAAAGTGCATGACCAAACACACACGTGAATGTCACAGCTCATTTGGAGGAAACAGTTCTTATACCTCCCAGAAAATACACACAAACTGACGAGCAGAATTCCATATTCCAAGAATCTCCAACTTCTTCAGAGGAACAGGGATTTTGTTTGCACTGGATTATACCCTTTCATGACTGTGTGCTGAGCTATACCACACAATTATCAGCAAACTTAATGTTGTAATGGGACAGCAAGGCTTGAAACGTATACAGTAAAGATGAACATGCCGACTGCCACACAGCCACGTCATCATCACTTAATTTGTTGATAAATGTGGGTCACTACTCACGACAGCCATCCTTCATGATAATACATATCATGCAGGTCACGGGAATATGGAAACCTGAAGATCATTCTTCATGGATGTTCTGGGAGATCCTCCAAATAAGCACTGACATGTGCATATATCTAAGGTCTTTCATTTTATTTCACATCTGACACAGAACTAGTTTTCCAATTTATAATTAGCCTCAATTGAAGCTGCTTTCTTAAAATAAAGGACAAAGGTCACTGACATTTCATCATACATTTCATTGCTCCATCCCTTTCCTATGAACCCACACACAAATGACCCACTCCTTGATGGTGAAAGCACTTTAATCCATCATGAATACTGTCACAAAATGCTAAAACATAATATAAAGTTCCCATCATTGGTATAAAACACACCCACAGTGAAACCCTTGTGAAAGGAAAATCTCCCACAAGAGTGGTAGTCCCAGCCACATCATGTCACAAGACACCCCCTTTCCCCCTCCCTTCCAGATGTCTGGCCCCTCCCCCATGTGAATCTAGCCCATGACAAATCCTTTATTATACACATCCAGTCCTTAATTATAAACCATCCATTCACAACTTAGAGCAATCCCAGCATATACAAATGTGTTAAACTTTGTGCCTTTATGAAGACATATGCATAACACATATATAACATTTACATTTACAAACACATCAAAAACAAATTTAGGGCTATGAAAAGTCAAACATCACACTTACCCTGGCGAGAACTAATGATAGATTCTGTTTCTGTGCAGGTTGTATCTTCCACATTTGCTCTACCACCATGAACTGGATTGATAATACTATAAAATAAAGACATGAGAGGTCTTACAAGATGTTATGATACTGGTTATTTCCAACTACCTTCCACTGTTAACACTGTAACTTTCCCCTAATTTTATAATTTAATATCATGCCAAACACATTCTCCTTGACTTTAATGTATACGCTTCTCCTCTGACTGCTGCTGCAAGTGAGACTGGTACTTTAAAAATGTAGTTTCCAGTGGTCACCATGGTTAGAAGTATATAGAATAGCCAAGAGATAGACTTCAACTGGCTGTTTGTAGACACCTACTCTGAGTTTATAGAAATATCAACTTGAAAAATTGAACTTATTTAGTAAACAGAAGTGACAATGAACTGGGCTTACATGCCATGGTACTCACACCTACCAAACATACCAAAATGATCTCTCTAAAATTAATAATAATATAAAATATTAACTAGTCATAAAGCTGCATGTTGCAAGCAGACTCCTTCTGTGGGCAGTGTAACTAACATACTCACTACTCAGCACAGAACAGTTAACGCTTCAAAATGGCAATTGTGAAAGATACGGAAAACAGATAAGAGCAGAAACTGCATTTCTGTCCACAATAGTGCTGGTGTAAGAATCAGTCCGTTTCTTTTAGAACAGCCTTACCATATGGTGATCACACACCCATCATTAGGGCCTTCATATATGGCCAAAATTCATATCTGATGCAACAGAAACCATAGTGAATGAGGATTGTCAGCAATGACAGTGACCATAATAAACATGATGGTTGTGAAGGTAAGGTGGGTATCCGATAGCTTAAGCATGCTCACTTCATTTAACAGGATTGTGACGCTATTGAGACATAATGTGGGTTCCTGTCACTAAAATGTAAAGGCCTAACTTATCACCAAAATTAAACCTCAAAGCCTAACCTTGATGGAATAAATACTTTAGGATTGAGTTTCTGTCAATAAAATGACCTCTAATGTATGTTTTTGTTCAGTTATTGACAATTAAATAACATACATTTGAGATATGGTGGGCCGGGTAGCGTAGTCGGTATAGCAACTGCCTATGGGCTGGATGGTCCGGGGATCGAATCCCGGTGGGGCGAGATTTTCTGCACCAGTCCAGACTGGCCCTGAGGCCCACCCAGCCTCCTGTACAATGGGTACCGGGTCTTTCCCGGGGGTAGGGTGCTGCTGGGGCGTGACACTGACCCCTCACCCCCTTCTAGTGCAGAGGTCTAAAACAGAGTAGAGCTATACCTCTACTCTCCCTAAGGGCCTTCGTGGCCTGTGAAAGGGTGAAACCTACCTACATTTGAGATATGACACACCAATGGGGATGTTTTATATCAAGACGATAGCCTAACCCTGGCGGTATAAATGGCCAGCCTTGCTGGTGTTCGTTTGTGTCTTATGATGAAAAATGAAAAGTGTGTTTGTTAATACAATGCAACATAAAAATCTAATATTGGTGGATTGAGTCTATTGAATTTGTATGGCTGTGTTGCACTGCCAACCTGATCTAAGGTCTCAAATACATAAAACATGCAAAGTATGGAAGTGACAAGAATGTACTATACATATATCACCACTTTTGTTAAGTTATATTACTTCAGAAAAAGAAAGAGTGGTATTTCAAGATGCTAATGACAGAAGATCTGTAAGAAGTTATATATCAGATAGTAAGTGGGATCCTTTTGGTTTAACTGTTAACTTAATACCTACAAACTTCATCAAATAAAGCTGTCACCACAGGCCATGTCTCTTTCCACACACAATTATTAATCAAAGTCTCTAATTTGGACAGCACACAAAGGTTAAACCAAGAAAGAGTAAAATCTCACATATTCCAAAATGAGTAATTAACAGAATCAGAGTAACTTACTGAGGATCTCCAGGTCTATCTATAGGAACCTTTATATCAGAATGTACAACACTGTCAGTACACTGAGATGTCCCATCCGAAACATTGCTGCCTTCAGCTGAGACCAACTGCAAAAACACCATATGTAAATACATTTCTTTTACTTCGAATTTCATGAACAGTATTATACCGAACCCCAGTTACTACCGCACCCAAGTAATAAAAGTGGCAACAATCTCTCCAGGTACTTACCCATGAAACTACTCTTCCATTGAAACATGGTAAATGAGCATCATCATCGATAATCTCTTCTTTCACAACACTGAAAATTGAAACCAGAAAAGCTAAAACTAGAGCCAGAATGAAATGAAATAAAAACAGTAAATTTTCCCTTGTTTAAATTGGCATCCCGCTTGTTTGATGTGTAATGTCAACAAACAATTTTGTGTCGGAAAAAGCAATATTACATCAACTTTAACACAAATTCACATTCTGCAAGGTTCAATAAAATTCAGCTTGCTCTGCTTTATGTTAGGCTTTCAATATCGTAACCGCGATTCCTCATCTATAAAATAAATGTAAATTTTCGTGAACAGGCTTACCCAAAATCATCATCCATTGACTTAAAGAAGAACTTGTAGTTTGGTCGATTAAGAACATTCTTGAAATCTGCTAATGTAACGCGTTCGGGCGCAATAGTCAGTTTAACTAAATACGGAGTTTCTTCATCATCTATGTGATATATAATTTTTGTTTCTTCCATAGCAAAAAGGCCGAGTCAACAAACGATTCCCGTCATGAAGTCTTCAATATGGCAGCCATGAATCAATGCACAACTTGAAACAACAAAAAAACATTTACATACATTTACAAAAATAAAGTTGGACATATTCACATATTTATCCAAAATAAATATTTCTGTACATTTAGCAAGTAACGTATCGATCCAAACTTCTTTCTCGTTGTTGTCACCTCACACTTGTAATAATCTGTGCACTTGTACAACGTACCAATTAAGGCCGATTTGTAGCAGTAGTAGTAACACAAGACATGTTTTCGGTTCTATATTGGTTAGCGTAAGTTGTGACACAGTCAAACAATATGTATATATATATATAAAGACAGGGCACCTCGAATATTAATTTTAGATGTAAAGCCACTGTTTAGAAATTGATGTTTAAAATGACATCAGGGAACTAATACACAACTGGGTATTTACAGACACAACAGAGTAGATTACGAACACGACGACTGAGCAACCGTAACCGACAAAAATACGTAGGAACTAAATTCGGTAATTCTCTATAACACAACATACAGGGAACGTGTAAGGATGACAGCGAAAAGTGCAATTACATTTATTAAACCCGTACGTAATTTTAATTTTACTGTACTTTTTTTTGCTCCATACCCTCTTTACTTTGTGGCAAGTCCAATAAAATAAATGAAATAATTACATTTTGTATAGGTTTAACTTTTCTCATCGTTTCAAATATTATTGCTACGTGCGTCGCTGTTAATTCGTCTAGCACATTTAACTACCTAAACCTCTCCTCATATTTGAAACCTGGAACTCGAATTATTTTAATCCTGATGGCAAATAAATTACTCCCTATAGCCCTGGAGGCGGGGCAAAGGCTACATTCAAAGAGAAGTCGTTTTTGGTCGCTTATATTGTTCTGAGAAAATGCGTGAATTTCAATAACGCATTTATGCCAAACTGCATCGAGGAATACACAGGAATTCTATTACGCCGTCTCTGTGAGAACAAGCAAATATACCTATCATATTTGACAACAAAGACATAACAATTTAATTGTAATAACAAGTGAACTGCCGCAATATGTGTTTTGCCACCTGGAGGCCGTTAATGTTGGAGTTTAACTTTTTTATAATGACTGTTAATGATATTACAAATTTATCTATTCTGTGTTTAGCAGAATATACAAGGTGCGCATAAATTATCGGAGGATTTTGCAAAACCATATTTTCACAAATACTGAACAGAAATACATGATGTTACTACCATTTGAAAGAGGAATGTCTGCAGTTTCATAGTGACCTTAAATGCATTCGATGTGCG
>Ga0209628_10004079_pt1 | contig 10449 bp, 5 predicted proteins | sample TergutCu122P4_FD_187285 | JGI IMG/M metagenome (GOLD analysis project Ga0209628, IMG submission 187285) | Cubitermes ugandensis P4 segment gut microbial communities from Kakamega Forest, Kenya - Cu122 P4 (SPAdes) (version 2) | ecosystem: Host-associated > Arthropoda: Insects > Digestive system >... | reverse complement strand
GATCGTCATTCTGTATTTTTTCTTGCTTCAGTACATGGCACTTTTACATCTCCCACGTTGAATGTGACATAACAGGATTCTCATTCGCCTGCCTCTCTGAGTAAAGGGGCTGTGCGTAATTGACAGTTTCTGTAAACTCAAGTGCCTTGAACGTCATTGCATATTGACAATATGGCAAGGCCCATAATATAGGCCCCAAAATTGTAAATACGATGCGATTTATGATTGCTTACGCATATATGGGACAGAAATGATGTCCTGGTTGTAATGGCAACGAAAAATGTCTTCTGGAACATGGCGCCACGTGGTTTGCCGCGAACTTACCAGGTTCTGGGAAAATGGAGGCAGCATTTATTTCCGAACGCTGGTAAATTTTAACCAGAATAAAAGGCGTCACACTCAAGAAGGTACTCTATTATATTCGGGCCTGCGTGTATTATGGGTAATAAGTAATAGCAGGGCCAGAAGGAGGAAGCAGAAACGCAGTGGTGAGGGTGGTTATGTTTCATTCGCTTTTGCAGTCCCATGTTTTGGTGAAGAAGTTACGTAGCCTGCATATTCAATAAAATCGATATGCCGAAGTGTGCCTCAAGGGATGGGCCTATATACCTTACGTCATGCATTTGCAACAGTCTGTGAGTGACTCTGATTCCATACAACAGGGACTTTGAGAAGCTAGTAGGTTCTCTGTCATTCAAGAAATTCTCCGCGTTGTCTTGAAACCGAAGGTTTATTGCCGTATTCACAAAGAATCTGCCACTTTTCCCTATCCTGGGCCAAATGCGTACATTTCGTGCCGTCCCATATTACTTATTTCACATCCGTTTCTCTATTATTACTAATCTACAACTAGGGATTCAGTGCGTTCCCTTTCCTTCAAATTTTCCTACAAAAGCCTATATACATTTCTGTGATTCTTCGTATTTGCCACATGACACACACATCTTGTCCGATACCTCTACTTTCCTAGGTAGGGCTAGTGGCACATACACCCTACCGACTGCAGTTACTTACAGTGTCTGGGAGCTCAGATAGAAAGTAATTACCTCTGCACTTCAAATATCCTGCCGGTCCCAGTGGCCGCGCGGTCTAAGGCGTAGGTCTTCGGCCACTCGCCTGCTGAGATTGTGGGATCGAATCCCACCGGGGGCATGGAAGTCTGTCTGTTGTGAGTGTTGTGTGTTGTCAGGTAGAGGTCTCTGCGACGTATTAGTCACTCGTCCAGAGGAGTCCTACCGACCGTGGCGCGTCGTTGTGTGTGATCAAGAAACCTCGAAAACGAGGAGGCTAAAGCCCGCTACCGAGCTGTGAAAATACAACCACAATGGGTTGTAACGCCAGGAAAACAAACAACAGCAACTTCAAATATCCTACGAATCCTTCTGCACACACACAATATTCAGTGTATAATTCATGAGTCTTCTTTTCATTTGACGTCGTTTTTCTCGTCTGAACAAACAAACAAACAAACTCTATGGGAGAGAATTCTTCCTGAGAAGCTAATAGTTTCTCAGTCAAGAAATTCCGCATGTTTTATGTAACCGTAATTTTCATTACAGCGTCTACAAGAGCCCACCAATTGTCGCTATTCTGAGCCAGATCACTCCAGTCCACATCTCTGCAATCAGCTCTTTGTGCTTTGTTTACTTTATCTACAACCTGTTACCTTAAGATACGTAAATACTATGTTGTATGGTGATGAAATTTTGCTGCTCTACAAGTAATAAATATATCAGTCGATCACAACTAGAATATTTTATTTATTGTATAGTGTAGCGTTGTTAAGCGACTATTTGTTTCGGCCTTTACTCAATTAGGCCATAATCAGGTCGTGAAATTCTTTATCGAGGAAACTGTACAGTATAAAATATCATGTAAGATTAAGTCATTATTTTACAGTGAGATCTCGTTTTTGTCAATAAAACACATTGTGTATAACATCATGTCTCTAGAAATGAATTTGTAAAAATATATAAAATCTTATCCATTGTATTCTAGGCAACAATATATAAAAGTTTCTTAAAATGTATTTATTTTCAACCACTTTTGTAGTGGTATTTATTACTTGTAATTGGAAACACAACGGGAATGGCCCATTTAAAGGTTGTGCTGCTCTATTTGTCCATCAGGTGATGCCGCGAGTAGCTGCAACCAGCAGGGATGAAGGCCGGGCATGCGGACCAACAGACCCCGGGGATTGTCGCTCGGTATTACTGGGTAAGTGCACGTTCCTCGTTGCAATATTACCCTAATTCTGATACACGTTATTAACTAAGGAGGGACTCAACCCTCTTCAGTTACAGCATATTTGGACCTGCCTGTGATAATCTGGTTGACGCTTGAAGTTTCTACATTTTGTTCGGGCGGAAGGTGGTTTGGATCTCGGGCAGTCAACGATTATCTTGGCTGAGGTTCTTGTGGTTTTCCTCACTCCCTCGAAAGAGAGTCCCGTATTGTACGTCAGTTGGCTCTTAATAACTTTCTTCTAAATCTTTGTGCAATTTGTCACTCTCATTCGTTTCTATATAACGTAAGTGGACGACGGCATCCCAAAACAAAAGAAATGAAAGAATTATACAGCACAAACGAAGAAAATGCACAATTTTTTAAATTAATATTTAATTTTTAATTTCTGTTGTCTACTACATGTTTCGAACCTCTTGGATTCATCTTCACGGAGACAGTTGTATATGCATTATGGTATGTTTTACATGCACCGATGTATTAAAACGTACCATAATGCATATACAACTGTATCCGTGAAGATGAACCCAAGAGGTTCGAAACATGTAGTAGACAACAGAAATTAAAAATTAAATATTAATTTACTACATTGTGCGTTTTGTTGGTTTGAGTTGTATAGTGATATCACAAAGCACGGTGCAAAAAGCAAAATGAAAGCATGTCATTTTAGCTGTTGTTTCTAAGGAAGTCTGTAAGCTAATACCAGCCAGCATTTTTTATGTATTTCTTGTTTCCTCCCTGTGGCTACATCAGATGTTCCTCTATCTTCTGTAGGTGGGTCTGGTGTTCGTGTTTACCGGACTCGGACTGCTCGCAGTGTTGGCGTGCTGGCTTCGTCGGTGCAGGTAGGGGACATAATACCTGCTTCTAAGCTTCATATTTACCACTCCTGTATCTACCGTTTGTTTATTTTCCTGGCGTTACAACCCATTGTGGTTGTATTTTCACGGCCCGGTAGCGGGCTTTAGCCTCCTCGTTTTCGAGGTTTCTTGATCACACACAACGACGCGCCACAGTTGATAGGACTCCTCTGGACGAGTGATCAATCCGTCGCAGAGACCTCTACCTGACAACACACAACACTCACAACAGACAAACATCCATGCCCCCGGTGGGACTCGAACCCACTGTCTCAGCAGGCGAGCGGCCGAAGACCTACGCCTTAGACCGCGCGGCCACTGGGACCGGCACCCTGTATCTACCGTCCGCCTCCTTATATTTTCCTAATTTCCAATAATGTACTTCACACCACCTGCTTTGAGTTACGTGTTTTCCATTTGTGCTTTTTGCAGTTCACCATTTTTTAGTCTTGTGTCTTCCGATAATGTGTACTTCAGTATATTTGCTACGATTACTTTCAATAATATATTCTATAGTCCATCGGTTCGTCGTTTCAAATTTTCCAGTCGGGTATTTTTACATTCCACCACCTTACAAATTTTATTTTCCAGTAACATCCTCTAGAGTCCACATGCTTAGAATTTTATATTTTTCCATTCATGTATTTTGCAGTTTACCCGTTTTGTAGTTTCTATTCGTATATTTTAGAGTCCACTTGCTTATAGTTTCGTATTTTCCAGTCACGCCTTATAAAGCCCGCCCCTTTATAATTTGTTCCATATTCACCACTTATATATTCTACGATCTATCTATTTATGGTCTCCTATTTTCCAGCCATGTTTTCTGCAGCCCACCTGATTTCTTGTTTCGCATTTTCAAGTTTTATAATGTCATACAGTCCACCTGTTTACATTACAACACATTACGAGTATAGGCATGAACCTACGCGGGTACCTTAAAGTACTGGCATTTGTCTTGTTAAGTGTGTTACTGAAGCTCGTAAGCAAATGGAAGCTCTTGCTTTCCATGTTAACGCGTTTCTTGTAATTGTGCATTTGTTGCTTTCACATTCAATATAGAATTCAATTGTAGGACGCAACATAATTTCAGTACATTCGTGCTAAATGGTTGTGAAACACCTAACCTCCCACTTTCGCGAATCAGTTGGTTTCTGTACCTCCTTCGTGGAAACATATGAGAACGGAAAACTGCTGGGAAAAAGCTCTATGTTTTCTCCACTTCGACGAATTCGCCCTGAAATTTCAAGTCAGTATAGAACAGTACATAGAAATTATGCAAATAATGTTTGTGTTACCAGCAAACTTGCGAAAAAGATGGAGATTTTCTTCCGGAACTTAAGTTTAACTTGTGAGTCATGCAAATTTCATGAATTGATGGAACTTAGAAGTAAATGTTTAGCTAAAGGAACCCGCTACTTTCTCTTGCATTCAGGGTAAGGTACTTCAGTTTCTTTCGCAAGGGAATTACTTTAGGAAACTGATGTCAGGAACTTACTGCCCCAAAAACGGCCGAGTCGTAACGAATTGGCTTGTAACTGTATACCGAGCTCTGTGTGTGGTATTGTTGGTTCGGTACAAGTAGATTATTACGTGGATACAAACCGTTCGCTTGTTCCTAGAGTCACTGTCTATATAGCATACTCATAACTACCAGTGGAACGCCAAATACCTTTTTTAAGTATGTCTGGGGAATTGCTTAGGTCGTACCGAAGTATCATTCCAGGTCCGAGGCATGTGTGTATGTTTCTTGACTATACCACTTTTTACGGTAATGGGTTATCAGCACCTCGCCCAACTCTCCAAACTGGAGGACCACCCCTTGTCGACTGTCGGCGACTGCATATTCAATATATTCGCAGTTACCCTCCATATCTGAGGCCGTTCCTCCATCCGCAACCCGAGGACGCGCCTTGCGATTGGCGGGGTATGTAACACGTATGGTGGAGAGGAAAGTTGCATACAGGGTTTTTTTGGGGGGGGGAGGGGAAACCTCAGGGAAGAAAACCACTTGGAGACTCAGGCGTGGATGGATCTTCAGGAAGTGGGATGTTGGGGCATGGAATGAATTGATCTGGTTCATTAAGGACAGTTGGCGGGAGCTTGTGAATGCGGTAATAAACTATTGGATTCCATTAAATGCGGGGAAATTCTTGACTAGCTGAGAAACGGATAGCTTCTCAAGAAGCTACAGAAACTTGAACTTTGTCCACGGATTTTCGAAAAGTACCCAAATACGAAATTTCATGAAAATCCCTTGGGTGGGAGCTAAGTTGTTCCATGCGGACAGACAGACTGACGCTACGAAGCTAATAGTCGCTTTTTCGCAATTTTGCGGATGCACCCAAAAAACTTGCCTTTTCGTGTACGTACGCTCTAGGTTCGTTCTTTCCATATTGCTTTTCTTCTTTCTTCTAGTTTAGAAATGTCGGAATCAGTTTTATTATTCGATTTTACTTTCGCCGTTTAAAAATGTCATGCCTCTTGAATGGAGCTTATAGTGGAGGTGGTTGCGGGTGGGTGGGAGTGTAATTAAGCATGCGGTGGTATTCCAGTCCGCAGTTCAGTTAAGAAGGACCATTTTCATAAAATGGGGCAACACGATCTCCGCATCACGGAATTTTAATGGCTACGGAACGACATCGTTACTTTGAATATTAATTACTGAAGGGAAGGGAAGGGAAGGTTAATAAGCTGTGTAATGAAAAGTAGAAGTACTTTTAAAATGATACATAGCCATATCATAGCTTAAGCCGGTCCCAGTGGCCGCGCGGTCTAAGACGTGGGTCTACGGCCGCTCGCCTGCTGAGATCATGGTTTCGAATCCCACCGGGGGCATAGATGTCTGTCTGTTGTGAGTGTTGTGTGTTGTCAGGTAGAGGTCTCTGCGACGATCTGATCACTCGTCTAGATGAGTCCTACCGACTGTGATGTGTCGTTGTGTATGATCTAGAAAAACGAACCTCGTGAATAAAGAGGTCAAGACCCACTAAGGAGTTATCGCGCCAAAAAAAATCATGGCTTAAAAGAAGAGGACGTGATAAAATTAGCATGTACGTTTTCATTCAAATTTAATGTTCTTCGTCGGAATGCGTGCTAATAGGAGATGAACTATGTCATGGCCACCGCGAGGACATCCAATATTCTATCCGAGATGCTGGAAGTGTTTCCCTAAAGGAAGAACCTCTATTAGGTTTATGTTTGCGCATTATTTTTAAGTATTACCTTCCATATTTTCTTCACAAGGCTCATGCGTTTCATATATTGTCCCATGAAGAACCGGGTACCTATGAAATGTGTAAGTCATAAAAACCAACAACGCAAACATTGATTGTAAAAGTTACAACTGTTTATTTCCGCTCCAAAATGGTACAGATATACCATAGACGGTTGTTTCTGTTGCTGATCTGAGCGCCTCAGTTGTCACTGGATGTGGCGGCGGAGACAAGCTTTCCGTGCGATCAGTTTCCTTCAGTTAATGGGATAGAAACCTTATGGCCCGACCTTTATTGCTTGGAACAAATTTTTTACATGTGGCACGGCATATCTCGTTGCTACTTTGGAACTACTGCCTAAATTTGAAGCTCCTATTTGTATTTTGAGATATATTATGTCTGTCACAGCCCACAGGCAGACACACTAAACTTTAACGTGTTACATACATACTACGATTTCTCTCATGCTATCACATTGGTGGCTGGACGGTCCGATGATCGAATCCCGGTGGGTGCGATATTTTCTGCAACTCTCCAAACCGATCCTGGGGCCCACCCAGCCTCGTATACAATGGTTACCGTGTCTCTTTCCCAGGGGTAAAGAGTCCGGGGCGTAACGTTAACCACACACCTCCATCTAGCGCCGAGGTTAAAGAAAGAGTAGAGCTATACCTCTACTGTCCCTCTGAGCCTTAAAATCCTCTTCTAGGGCGAACGTTACCTTCTTTACCTCTTATCACATTGGTGAAGTTTTTGACCCCGTCGGTTGGTACCTGTTCTTGACATCGACCAAGGCAGGAGCTGCTCTTACTTGGCGTCTGAGCTTTCCACATAAATGCTGGAACGCGGCCTTGAATCAGCTAACTCCTCGGAACTGCTTTTTATGTAGACCTTCAAAGTCATTATCACATTCTATAGATCTCTCATAGAAACTGTACCTAGATGTGACGCCAGTAAGTAACTGTTAAGTGCATACCATGTCATCAGTCAACACGAAGATATAAATAGTGATTTTTTATTGCAGTCCTTGAATTATCAACCTTATCCTTTTTATATATGCCAAAACATACGACGAAAATAAATATTGGCAGCATACACTTGTTGCAGCAGTGAAAATATTTGTTTCCTTATGTTTGATAGTCGTTTACTGTTAAGGCGTATTAAATGAGTTACAAATCAAATGGACGTCAGTCCCTGGAGCACACCACATTTATTCATTGTAACACAACACAGGTTTTTATTAACTGAAATGTTACACTTACATGTGTGCTACACGTTTCGGCTTGTATTTAGGTCATCTTCCGGCATGTCAACACAAATACCACCACACTGTAAGTACGATACGCCAACATGCCACAATACAACAGCATTGTCAGAGCATACTACGTGCAAATCTTATTTTGTTAATTAATGTGTTACAGAAATTCTGCCCTGGCCCAAAATTTACAAACCGAGTTCAAAGAAGGATTTTATAAAAGAATACGCAACATTGAGGCCTTGCCGCATTAATTATAATACACCAAGTGACAAAAAAATTTAAAACGACTACTTACTACGCGGACCACAATCTAATGAAAGTCCTCACACCTTCATTTTTTAAAAAAAATTAAATAAATTATACATTTTATATTTTAACATTATACAAACAGTTATTATAAAAGAAGAGCCCTTTATATTTTTATTCTGTCTTCCTTTGTGTGGTTTTTTGTGTTGAAGTGCCTGAGGTTGGCCTAAGTACAGGCCGAAACATGTTGCGTACATGTAAGTGTCAAAAATGAATTAAAATAAACCTGTGTTGTGTTAGACTGAGTGAGTTTTGTTTACCGATAAACACAGCGGGGTGGCTTCCATAAATACAATATTTCGTTTGATACTAGTCTTATTATATATACATATACACATAAATATTACTATTATTCCTAAAATTATGATTATAAATAGGATATATGAAACTCAAAATCTTCTGTCACTCTAGTTTGTTTCCTTCCTGGTCGGGCTAAGGACTTATCAGCACCCCTGTTCTGTCACTGGAGATGGCACGGCATTTTCGATTAAGCGAATTGAACATATATCATATCGGACAGACGGACACACTGGTAGTTTTCGAAACTTCACCCGAAATGTATCCATATGTGTCTGTAATAATTTGAGCTCTGAACGGTCCATATGTAACTTGCCACTCTGGCCTTTCGCCAGATTTTAATTGCTAAATGAGCTAAGTAAATTGCAGCCACTTATATTTTTTATGAAAATAACACGTGCGAGTGGCATCAGCTGGCACAGTATCAACAACAGAAGTACCTGTATTTAATGAAATAAATATCTAAATAAGATCAACATAATTTTTTATAAAATGGCTTTGTGTGACATAATCATTACCTAATCGACGTAGAAATTTAGCCAGTTCATTTAATTTAATATTTTTTAACCAGGTGAACTCCTTACTAAAGACTGTTAAATTCCTGTGTTTTTTAGGGTTTACGTCTTCGCCCATTAAATAACATAATCGGTATAGGACAGAATCTGATACGTCCCATTCATTTTCAACCCATCTTGGCTGAGTTGGACTTTCCCAGTTGCATATTCTGAAGCTAAGTTGACAAGCACAGTAGATGAACGGGACGGATGTATGCCTATCCAGATTTACTATATATTTCATTTAAACACATTTTAGTTAATCTAAATGATTTCGTGGATATATCCAAATCAATAAGAATATTGTACAAATCAAAATAAACAATTTAAGTAGCTGATGCAATTCCTAATTTTATTTCCATTTTTTAAAGAGTTTGACAAATTCAGAATATCTTATCAATACATGATATCTTCTGTTGAAATCCACACGGACGATCTCCAGTAAATTCACCAGTGTAAGGAGTTAAATTGTACTGTGAAGTATTGATAAATGTTGTATGTGCTTGATAATACGAAGGTGCCATTACAAGCGTCGAAATGAATTCATTTTTTGGCATGTGAATAACAAGTAACTAATTACAAAATTAGAACTAAAGTGGTGGTTCGTACGCATAATAGAATCATCCAAGCATGAAGAATCTTTCTAAGGGGAATGAACTTCCATTATAGAACCCGAATGACGTTTCTCACGCGCATTCGATTTTCCTTACTTGATTCGTCACGGAAAGAAATGCTGGTCTAAACATTTGTAGTATTTGTTGTTTTCTAAAATTAAAAGCTTTATCAGGAAGGTCTTGAGTCCATCTATGTACTTGGTAAAGGAAGGACGTGACTGCTGTACATACAAAGCAATTGTTATGCTGTGGATGCACTCTTTGAGATGTGTATGTACACCGAGTCGCAAATTTTCCTTCGTTGTTCACCAGTACATCTTCCGTAACACTATTTGGTCCCGACCACATTCCGAAATTCCATTGTTGTGTCCATTTATTTTGGCCGACCTACGTCTTTCTTCCTGGGGCACGCGGTGGCATAGTGGTTAAGGCACTACGATACAAACCGGCAGGTCGCGGGTTCGATTCCCGATGGTGTCATTGGAATTTTTCAGTGACATAAACCTTCCGGTCGCACTATGGCCCTGGGATCTACTCAGCCTCTAACATAAATGAGTACCAGGTGTATTTCCTGGGGGAAAAGGCGGCCGGTACGTAAGGCTCTGCCAAGGTCAAAGCTGTTTTCATGAGTCAACAGTACCTGCTCAAGTATTGATTTGATTAAAATTTAACTGTTGTTTATTTCATTCCCACCCTCTCTGAATGCCTCTTTCATTGAACCCCTAATGTCAGTCTGGAAGGTTTTGCAGAAAAAAAAAATTCTCTAGTTGCTACCGGAGTTAGAACCCCGAATCTTCCAGCCCGCAGCTTAGTCACTACACTGACTGCGCTATTCTGGCTGCAATAAACTTTCAATTCTAGATGGAACTGCTTGTCAAGTTAGCAACTATCGAGCAGTAGCGGGAGACCTTCCCATTTGTATAATGCGGCAATAAGAAGAACGGAGTTGGAACATTAACTACGGCGTACAGTTAACCTCTCCCATAATATATAATAAACCAACAAGATGCAACTCTGGCGGTATTGTGTTTATTAAAAACTACAAGTATGCTCTACATGTTTCGGACGCCCTTTGCGTCCATCTTCAGGAGCATTATAAACTGT
>Ga0209628_10004077_pt1 | contig 10452 bp, 5 predicted proteins | sample TergutCu122P4_FD_187285 | JGI IMG/M metagenome (GOLD analysis project Ga0209628, IMG submission 187285) | Cubitermes ugandensis P4 segment gut microbial communities from Kakamega Forest, Kenya - Cu122 P4 (SPAdes) (version 2) | ecosystem: Host-associated > Arthropoda: Insects > Digestive system >... | reverse complement strand
CCTCAGGGCACATGGTTCTGTCGGGGGTACCATGGAAAAAAATCCCCATTGACACCACCGGGAATCGATCCCTGGACCGTTCAAATAGTAGCGCCTTAACCGCTACGCTACCCCAGGTCCCGATTCTTAATTATAACTGTGCTTAAAATACTCCTCCACTGAATAAAATGAGTGTAAGTTACAAAACCTTTTAAAGCAGGTTTAAATGATTTTATCTCATTTGAGAGACTTTTCATATTTAGCGGTAGGTGGTTGAATAACTTTATACCAGAGAAATTAAACTCCCTTTTGGAATACAGTCAATGGGTGTTTGTCATACTAGTTATGTTGCCTGTCTGCTAGCAAGGTTAGGTTCCACCCTGTTGCTGTGAATACAGTACTCAGACTCCTGATGATGGACAGTACATCTGTCCGAAACATGTGGAGTTCTTTACCAAAATAAAGTTGAAAAATAGTGCATCTTGTTGGCTTTTATTGTAAGAATAGTCTGAACGTTATCAGATTATTCCTAAGGTCATTCCCAGTCATAAATGTCACATAAACATTAGTTTGATTCTCAAGACTTGAAAAGTGTTTTTTTCATTACTGGAGTGTAATAATAACAGTAAGTAAAAAAGTACTTACATAAACATTAAAAAATTTGGAACAATCTAGTCTGGAAACCTGGAAGGCAAATGCTGTGGACCATCATGGCTGGTCTCTTTAGGAATGTAATGGTTGAGGCTAATGGTAGCAATTTTGAACATGAACTGTAAACTGAACGACCAATAAGAATTCTTGATTTCAAACTTTCGCCGTGTTCTGAATGTTGTATGCTTTCTTCTGGGTAATTCCCCGGTGTCTGAATTTTATATGCCAACATTTTGGAACACTCAGTCTGTTCCATCTTCATAGGCAAGTAGATGTGAAGAATGAACTAGGTTTGAGAAATGTTAGGGTATTTATACGGGAAAAGGTTTGGCTATTTTCAAGCCAAACCTTTTCCCTTATAAATACCCCAACACTTCTCAAACCTAGTTCATTCTTCACACCTACCTGGCTATGAAGATGGGACAGTGTTCCGAAACGTTGGCATATAAAATTCAGACGCCGGGGAATTACCCAGAAGAGACCAATAAGAACTTTGTGCATGTACTCTGTCATCGCCATTTCTTCAGTCACTTGAAATATAACTAATGTTAGTGTCCTAAATTACTTGAAATTTCATACCTCACATGTTCAAAAGTGGCACATAGACATGCTTTTTTTATTTAATATCTCCAGTGGTTCAAAATGTTGCCTTGCCCTTTTGGAAACTCTCAGCCTTCATGTGTCAAATCAAAATCTCAGAGATTCTCCTTTGTTTAAAATTGATATTACATGTCACAACTGGCCTTCCACTATATGTGCTTTGATGGCTTATGACATCTGTAGGGATATTGGTATATTCAGTGTAAAGTCTGCTTTATTTAACAGTTAGTAAATTAATTATGCTAATTATGGTTATGGGAAGTTTTTTTGTGGTTGTATTTTTTTAATTCTTTGTGTTTCATATGTTATGTTTGTGTTTAGTTACTTCATGCATTTTCTTTATGTGTTTGTGCTGTCCCTTGACTTGCCTTTTGGCTATTGTATGGGCAGGTTAGTAACAAAGAAATTATTTTTATTATTTTAAGATTTTAATGTTACAGTTGCTACACAAATATCCACAAACACATGTATTCTACAATTTCTACTGTACTTTTATAACACATCTTGTGAGCATCTGGGATTCCACAATGTATTTTTATTTAAAAAATCTATGTAATCTTGGATGTTTTCTTTGAGGGCCTGAAGATGACACAGTGAAGGTCAAAACATGTCACCCTGACAATATAATATTTTAATGTATATGAAATTTGTTGTGTTATAGACTGACATGTTTATGCATCCTATATAACAAAGAAATTAATTAGCTTGTTGAGTCAGCACTCACACTTACCTCACCTGGTTTCTGGTTTTTTTTTTTTTTGGCATGTAACTGTGCTGTATTCTTGTATATGTGTCAACTGAATTTAACTGAATTGCACCATGCTAAATATATATGCAGGCATAAGCTAGTTTTCTTAATCTAATAAGCACATTGGATGTGATTTCTTCTTAATATCTCTTTGTGTTTTCATATGTAGTTTATTATTGGATGTTGTTTTATATTTCCTATGCTGTCTCTGTAACTGACCTTATGTCTGTTGTGTCTGCACAGTAGTAATAAAGAACTAAACCGAATTATTTTAACATTTCAGTAAATAGCAAATCTGTAACCTTCTTAATCAGACTAGCATTTGCTTGACATATATGTCTGGGAATTACCTCAGGAATAAACTCCTGAACTTAAAGTATTAGGTCATGAAAAACTCTGCATAAATAAATAAATATAAAAGCTTCTCTTACATAGACTGATGTATTCCCTGCAACAATGTGCTCCATATTCAAATACGCAACGAGGATTATTAGTTCAGTGGCCAACTTACCAGCAGTATCAAACTTTACTGCATTACATGGTTTCGCAATAGGACATCTGAACACCACACCTGGTTCTCTGACACCTGGATATAACTTGGTGTCATTACCACGAGGTGCACCAATCTGAACCCTAAACACAGAGAGACTGTGGTTATAGTAAGCTGTTGCTGTAGATTTCTAATAGATAATTTGGTTAGTTTCTTAGTCGGTGTTATAATGGTGCTGCGTCATTGTATCTCAAGTTAACAAAATAAAGCACCAGAGACACAAACTAATGACAGATAAGATAGATGGAGGATTTTACCTTTTATTATTTCATCGTCTCTGCATCCTGAAGAACCAATGATGATGGGATGTGAACGATAAGCCACACAACAAAGTCTCTCACTGCAAATAAATCAATCAAAATGGTGAAACTTACCAAGGGTTTAATCCTGAATGAAGTAATACAGAGAAGCCAAAGTAGCTGTTTCTTCCTCCTGTTTCTTTCAGTGGATCTTCATACACTATAGGGTGATTAGTGTCCAGGTTGAAACCATGGGAAAAGGCCACGAGAACACCAATTGTCAAGAATGTACACCACAAGAACATGTTCACCAAGCACAGTCAGTTTCCAGTTTTGCTTATGAGCATTAATAATATTTAATTCATTTTGTAACAGTGTCGCCCTCAATACACGTGGCACAAGGGCAATATGATAATCTAACACTAAACACTTCCAAATCTCATGATATCTACACAGGAAGGAGAAAGGAAGTCTAGGTCAACCACAAAACAGGAAACTACAACCAATGGAATTCTCACATGCTAGATAATCAGCAAAGAAGTATACATATATCAACAGCTTAATTTTTAGAAGATTCTAATGTCCCTTTATAACATACATGACAACCACCCTTACATGTATTCAAGAACAGTCAGTCTTTGTGAGGATAATTACACAGTCACTCTAATATTTCTGCTAAGATATATTTACATAACCACTATTATATATTGACATTTATGTGAATTGCAGCCACTGCAGTATACTATATACACAAACACATACTATGTGAATATTTGGTATATCAATACACAAAATCCTTTATATTACAACACATTTAGTGTGGAAGTTTCCAAACATTTTGATTAAGGAGTACAACCTCAACAGGCATACAAAAATAGATAACTCTTGCCATATTTGTAAGTGCAATACACTGAAAACAATATGTGTATGTGAGATATTACAAAGGCCATGTTATACAACATAGAGCTTTTGTTCAACATTCCCACAGCTTACAGCATACTCAGAGTACCGTATTACAGTATCTAAAACTGACGTAAGTATAAACACAAAACTCACTGTGCAGTGCAAAAATAATTACATCTGACACCCTCCAGCTAGTATTTACAGTTCTTTCACACTATTAAGCGAGAAAATGTGGGTAAAAATGTAACTTTTGAACAACACCTAACACACTGATGTCCTTATAGCAAACTGTCCCCATAATCCTGCCCACCAGGACTCTTGTTTACAAAAGAACAAAATAATTATTTCACTTTGCTTCTATACAAAATTACAGTTCAATAATTATAATGACACATTATGGCCACTATTTCAATCACCCACCAGAATATTATTAACTACAGCAAGAAAAGGACATATATTTGTCATGGAAAATGATATTTAGAGGTAAATCTTTATACACTTTACAAGATGCACACAGTGGCTTTTGAATTAAATTGAATTCCAAGTACTACATTTATAAAGTTATCATGAATTCATAACTTATTTTCAAAGTATTCTGAGAATCAATAGCGTTATTGCTTATGAGCCTCAGTAGCTTTCAGACAGTGATTCACTTGAAGGAGCACTGAATTAAAATCATGCACTAATTGCTTAATGGAAATGAAATTGGGCACATAACACACCTTGTTACTTGGCCTTCAAATACTTGCTAGTATTTGTTTTTGTTTTCATCACTAAATTATTATATAATTAATCATCATTAATTATGTAATAATTAATGATGATTATTACATAATAAATCATCATTAATTATGGGCCTCCTACAAGGAAATCACTATGTAGTTGTACCATGGTCAAAAGTACCAGAAGCCTACCTTCATACAGATAAGAAGATAATGAGCCCAACTCTCAAAAAGTAAAACAACGAATAACACATCTCAAAAAAGTATCTGAAATATGACGCAATTAATATTCGCAACTGTAGACTACCTCTCTTGCTATACACACTATAGGAACCCAGCCTATGTTGTCCTGTTGTTCCACACTGTGACAATAGCTACACCTTATAAACCAGGGCCCAACAAACTCACTTATCTGCTTGTTCATTAACAGTGAAAAATTATATGTATTCTCTCTTGGTCTACTTTTTAATTTCTCCACATCCATGAAACTGTACATTATACCTTTTATACACAGTACATAAGCAACTATATTTTATATCATTACTACAGCATGGATAGCTGCAGTTTCTCTTGTGGAGAAACATGTGACAGTAGAAAATCTGCATGACTGGTTAAATGAGCCAACATTTGATTATAATAACTTAATCACTCAAGCAGATTATGGTAAAAACTTCCAAATGTTTCCTCACTGAAGATCATACTTCACTTCAACATGCAACACATCCTGTTTTGTGATATTAAACAAATTTATTGCACTTATTACCATCATACAACTGTACATACAATCACTTACACAGAGACAGGTACTGTGTAATCCACTATATGCTTTGGTTTGTGAACAGCCATTTTAAAAGTAGCAGGTTATCACGTAATGGAATGGAAAGGAATGGACACTACATGTCTTTAGTAAATGGGTGCACATATATTTGACAGGAATAAGTATAATAAATTTGTTGATTCCACTGGCGCAGAAAATAATAATGTTATCAGGCGTTGACACAGACTTTGCTAAACAAAATATACCAGAATGTCATCCACTGTACAGCAAGTTCTACAAGAGAGATCAATACAACTGCACATTCAGCAGGGTCCAATGTAGAGAGACAGTAATTTTAAGTATGCTAGAGCCAGAGAAATTAACTGTTCATTTGCAAAGTTATACAGCAATAACTTGAGTTGTTAAATACAGAAAATTCTTGCAGTAATCAAGGTTTTTGGTCTTCTGTAATGTGACACTGTGTGGTCTGGTAGAGACAGACCAACATTTCACTGAAAATGTTTGTAATTATCTGTTGAATCACAGGGCACCACAACCCACAAGATGCTCACTACTATAAGAACTTCAAAATTCAAACACTTGCATTAATTTCTGCATACAGGAGACAAAATGAAAAGCACACACTATAAATTTTATTATAACTTATAAGATTTTGTAATATCACTGAAAATTACAGAACAGCGATCATAGAATATAGGTAGGTTTCACCCTTTCATAGGCCACAAAGGCTCTATTTTTGACCTCGGCACTAGGAGGAGGTGAGGGGTCAGCGTCACGCCCTGGCCACACCTTACCCCCGGGAAAGACCCGGTACCCATTGTACAGGAGGCTGGGTGGGCCTCAGGGCCGGTCTGGACAGTTGCGGAAAATCTCGCCCCAACGGGATTCGATCCCCGGACCATCCAGCCCATAGGCAGTCACTATACCGACTACGCTACCTGGCCCACGATCATAGAATATGGACTCCAAATTATACCTGTGTGAAAATAGTCAACCCATGCAAATCGAAAACAAATCTTCTACTTATGGCATTTAGACTTTCAAAGGAAAATTTCACTTGCCATTTCAGAACTTTAGAGGAGCTGTTTCAAAAATTAAAAATGCAAAATATAAAATTAATATCATTCTTCTACTTATTTTTTTCTCAAATATGGTTTGTTATGCTTGCGTTAAGTTGGTGTTTCAAGTAACACTCTGAGTCTACAAACTGTCTTGTCTGTTTCTCTGAAGCAACATGCTCCAATTACAATGGTGCATTTAACAATTTTATGACAGTACATAAAAAAATGTTACTGTTACAAATACTAGAATCTTTGGCATGAAAAAGATGGTATAGCCTGTAGCACAGGAAGTTTTTGACGCATGGGGCAAGTAATGGCCATCAATAACAGTAAATGTGAACTTTTAAATAAAATCAAGTTATTTATTTCATTATACTCAGCTAAATAATTTAAAATTTGTTAAGGGCAGGAAAAAAAATATATATATATATTTTTTTATTTAAAATATTAACTTTTCTGTCCCTTGGACTGTGCTGCCCTGGGGTGGCCTCACCACTCACCCCATCTAGCTACACTCTTGGGTATGGTGTCTTCACAAACTGTATAATTTGCTATATTGTAAGCAACCATTAGCCTTCATCTTTAAGCAGGCGGGTACTTACTCCAAGTACTATGGGGATGGTGGGACGATTCTAATACAGAGGTGATAACATCAGTATTGCAAGAATGCTCATGTTCAGGCAGTTGGGGAACATGCACATGCCATTACAATCATACAATATGTGGCCAAACAGAAGGTACAGCAGTATTCTTTCCACCTCGCACCATCGGCCCAACTGGGACATGTACATTTGTGTGTGTAATTTTCAACGCTTCCATCTGTAGCCCCCCTTTTGATGATTCTATAATGAGCGAGCCCCCATTTAAGCAAGAGACAAGAGTCTCAGTATGGGATAGTGAAATTAATCTTGAACAATGAAAATGTTATTGGTCTTTAAGTTTACACACCATCCTTAAAAGTGTACATCTTAAACACCTGAAAAGTCTACATAAACACTACTGTTTGGTGCTAATAACCCAATTTTAGGAATTTCTATTTTAAATGAGACTTTACTACATTCTATTATACAGTGTGTCCCACTCGCTACTGAACCCGGCTGGCTGGCAGACCGCTGCTCCGTGTTGCAACAATTAGACGCACTACAGACACACACTACAGACACATTCCTTTTCATTTCTCACACAATGAACGTACTCCTGTTCAAATTTCGTTGCAATATCTTCATTGGTGTTAGAATTATTAAAGAAATGCCAGGTTCGGTAGCGAGTGGGACACACTGTATTAGAAGGAGCAAAGCCCTATTAACTTCATTCTATTATGTCAAGAAGGTCAATGGATTCAGATGCCTTACAGCAGGTAATACAAAGTCAGAATGGCCACACCCGGCACTTCATGTATTCAGTGCAGTTGTCTGTGTGAATGTGTTCATATCTCATGTTTTGGACACCTCTTCATCTATCATCACAGGTTGATGCGATGAGTGACAGAAATATACAATGCATTCACAACTATGCCACACAGTACTATCCTGATGATGGAGACAGCAGATTCCTCCAAACACTGTTACATAATCTACCAGATCACAAGGTATCACATCTCAGAAGACATGAAACTTCAGTCACTGCTATTAGAATCTAAACCTCACTTGGCTTTGGAAATACTACATACCTTTAACCAAAACAGGACAATGGAAAATGTAAAATATATGCTCCTTAACACCTGTCACAAACCTTTCAACTTATACAGGGCGTTTCACAATGTTCTCCGTGCTTACAAACATTTATAACAAGAAAACCAAAGGATCTACCTTAATGGAATTTTTCACAGCCACAGGAAAACTGTTGCCACACACGCGTCAACCTAAGTTGATGCATGTGTGGCAACAACTTGAATATCGTATTAATGTGTGCCGTATCACGTCACCCATGGTGCACACATCGAACATCTCTAGTTGTCAAAAAAAAAAACTTTTTCAGTTTTCCTGTGGCTGTGAACAATTCCATTAAGGTATGTCCTTTGGTTTTCTTGTTATAAATGTTTGTAATCACGGAGAACATTATGAAACACCCTGTATGAGTCATAAACAATATATTACAAAATATTGGAATACTGTACTGCAGGCACAGCAAGTACACTACACAATGTGATTAACAATATGTGTTCAGTGCCATTTTGCAATAAGACTTGTTTAACTACCAAGAAATGTCACATGTACACTGCATTACATAGAGTAGCAACTTGCCTAGCAACACCTCACTCTACAATATTAAATCAGATACAGCAGAACTACTTGTTTAATACAAATGTCCTCAACTGCCTAGTAATCCTTGAAAAAAGACATAATGTACATCATGAAAAATAAATACGACAACACTATCATCTGTTGAAATGATGTTAGGAAGGGACTAGGAAGTTTTTAAACACCAGCCAGGTAACTGCACCACAGCTTCTCAGCAGTGGCATAAATACTCGTATTTCAACTTCAATCCTGAAACATTAAAATTCAGAAAACTGTACACTGCCATCATAAATAAATTCCCATAAAAAGCTGTGTTTAAAACCAAAATGATAATATAATTATGTCACTGAATTGCATTATCATAAACTAAAAACATTCAATGTGGCATTTTTTATATTTTGTTGACCGTGCATCATGGAATGATTCTCGTTAAATGACCAATGTGAAGTACAATTCTTTTCTATGTATTTATTTATATTTTTAACTCTCCACATGTTTCGAGCACATCGTGCTAATCATCAGGAGAGAAAAATTGTTTCAATACAACCTCTGGTAGCTGTTGGTGGCCATGTCGTGTGCAGGTCGGAAGTTCACTTCCAGCCTGCACACAACATGGCCACTGACACAGAGTGACAGCTACCAAAGGTTGTATTGACACAATTTGTCTCTCCTGATGTTGAGCACGATGTACTCGAAATATGCAGAGAGTTAAAAATACAAATAAATACATACAAAAGAATTGAGCGTCACGTTGGTCATTTAACAAGAATCATTCAATGTGACATCAAAGAGAAAAAAACACAATTATATTTACCCATAATATTCAGTCCTTTGACTCAACATTGTAAAACTTCCACTTAGAAGTAAAAATTGGACTGAATGTGATACCATTACACGCTAAAATATTAACATCTACTGGCCGTGCATTGGATTAGTGCAACAACACAGGAGCAGCACTGTCTAGCAACCGTTATGTGCTAACAGCCTCAACATTTAACAAAATGGGACAAGTTAGACAATGTTCTGCTCATTAAATAATGTGGTTATACATGTCCATTTAGAAACAAGCAGCCCCCACCAAAAGCTTCTTATGAAATTTAAAGATGTATTTGTGAAACACTATTCCAAACTCACCAACAAATACAGACATCTGATATATTCTTAAGAAAAGTACCTATTAACAGCAAACACTGTAATAAAGAAAGTTGGTACATAACAAAAATAGGGGTAAGAAGTTCGGAAATATATAAATACTCAAACATTTCTAGTGTGTTCACTGCCATGCTTTTAATTATCTTGAAAGAAACAAAGTCTGGAAGTTAACAATCAATGGTGGCAGCAGCAGGTCCAACCATATCTTGATTAAAGGTATGTTCATCTATAAAACATGAAATGGCAATTTGTTGTAACCCACGCAATTCATCAGAGATTCCTGCATTACTAGACAGTTGGGTTACAAACACATTCTGTCAACATGTTGTGTCCACAATATTGCTTATTCTCATATTTTTGTAAAAACATAACATGCTTAAGTGTTTGGTCTACTGCAGACCGGTCAAGTTTTTTCTGTTGCTTGTAAAACTGCGTATCTGTGGGTTAAGACAAATCGCTGTTTCGTAAATGATATATAAAAATTCAAATGGGAGGAAGTATTGCTTAGTAACCAAAGACACTAGGAGACTTAGATAATCTTTACATGCTCAGAGAACAACTGTTGTCTGCCAAATATATAAATTCTGAAATATACGCATAACCTAAAAATTCTGGAATGCACAGTACTGTTTTTCTCAGTTGTGATGCTGTGCAGTTTGGTATAAATTTACTAATGTTTTGTAGTTCTGATAAACTTCTATCACACTGTGTCACACTCCATAAAAATGCACTCTTCATAATCACCAGTATGAGAATTTCAAATGTAACATTTCTGGAGCATTTATGTCTTTTACTTAATTTGCAAAAAAAAAAAAAAAAAAAAAATGGG
>Ga0209628_10004076_pt1 | contig 10452 bp, 9 predicted proteins | sample TergutCu122P4_FD_187285 | JGI IMG/M metagenome (GOLD analysis project Ga0209628, IMG submission 187285) | Cubitermes ugandensis P4 segment gut microbial communities from Kakamega Forest, Kenya - Cu122 P4 (SPAdes) (version 2) | ecosystem: Host-associated > Arthropoda: Insects > Digestive system >... | reverse complement strand
AAATCGCTCGCGGCGGGTTTGTTTCTTCTTGCGATCAAAGGCCAGCGAGGCGAAGGTTGTTTGTTTCATGGGCACTCAGGTGAGGTTTGCTCTCAAGGATTCAATGAGGAATAGATCAGAGATTCCCAAGGTAAGATGGGCTGCGCGCACGCACCTGTGCAAACTTGATCTGGCAATCGGGCACCGTCAAAGCGGGTACTGTCAGATCAAGTCGAAACTTCTGCAGAATTTGCCCGTCAAATGTTCCGCCCAATGTGACGCATCTCCAGGATCTCCCGCTTCAAGCGCTGCAGTTTTATGTCACGGCCCCGTATCCGTGCAGTTATCTGCCTGGGCGCCTGGCCCGCTCCCTGGTCGCCACGCCGAGCCACCTGATTCATAGCGAGGTTTATTGCGAGCTGGTGCTCGCCGGCTTCCGGCGCAGCGGCACTTTCACTTATCGGCCGCATTGCGACGAATGCCGTGCCTGCCTGCCGCTGCGGGTGTCGGCGCCGGATTTCAAGGCCAATCGCAGCCAGCGCCGTACCTGGAAGCAACACGCCAACCTGCAAGCGCGGGTGCTGCGCCTGTGTTTCATGCCCGAGCACTATCAGTTGTATCTGCGTTACCAGCAGGGCCGCCATGCCGGTGGCGGGATGGATCACGACAGCATTGACCAGTACACCCAGTTCCTGCTGGAAAGCCGCGTGAATTCACGCCTGGTCGAATTTCGCACGCCGCCGACTCAAGACAACCAGTCGGGCGAACTCAAGATGGTTTCGATCCTCGACATACTCAACGACGGCTTGTCGGCTGTTTACACCTTTTATGAACCCGATGCCCGCGCAAGCTACGGCAACTACAACGTTCTGTGGCAGATTGCACAGGCTCGACAACTCGGGTTGCCGTACGTTTATTTGGGCTACTGGGTCAAAGACAGTACGAAAATGCACTACAAGGTGCGCTACCTGCCGCACGAGGTATTCATGAATGGCTGCTGGCAGGAGCATGTGATTTCATAAGGTAAAATAAATTTCCACAGCTTTTCCGCGCTAGCGTCACACTTGGTCCCATGAAAAAAAGCGAATACGAAACCCCTGCCGTACCCGTAATTCAGGTGATCGAGCGCATGTTCGCCCTGATTGACGTGCTGGCCTCCCGGGAGGAAGCGATCTCTCTGAAGGAGATCAGTGAGAAAACCGGGTTGCATCCATCGACAGCCCACCGCATCCTCAATGACCTTGCGGTCGGCCGTTTCGTCGATCGGCCCGAAGCGGGCAACTATCGTCTGGGAATGCGGCTGCTCGAACTGGGTAACCTGGTCAAAGGCCGGCTCAACGTGCGCGACGCCGCGCTGACGCCAATGCGTGAGCTGCACAAGATCACGCAGCAGCCGGTCAACCTGAGCGTGCGTCAGGGCGACGAAATCGTGTACATCGAACGCGCCTTCAGCGAACGTTCAGGCATGCAGGTGGTGCGCGCCATCGGCGGGCGCGCGCCGCTGCATCTGACCTCGACCGGCAAGCTCTTCCTCGCGCTGGATGATCCGCAACGGGTACACAGCTACGCCGAGCGCACGGGTCTGGTGGGTCATACGCGCAACAGCATTACGCAACTGTCGGTCCTCGAACGTGAACTGGCCAAGGCACGGCAATATGGTGTCGCGCGCGACAACGAGGAACTGGAATTGGGCGTGCGTTGCATGGCCGCCGGCATCTACGATGACCAGAACAAGCTGGTCGCGGGACTGTCGATCTCAGCGCCAGCCAGCCATCTGGACGACAACTGGCTGCCAAAGCTGCAGGCCACCGCCAGCGAAATCTCCAGCGCACTCGGCTACAAAGGTGCTGCGCCACTGGCCGACTGAACCCCGGCTTGGGTCACCGGCGGCACGCCGCGACCGGCTGATTCGGGGCTCGGGGCTATCAGCCTGCGGAACCCACCATGCCTTGACCGCCGCGGCTGTTCTGGCTCAACGACGGCGCTCCGACCATCTGGCTGGTTTCAACCCACCGGCGTACGCGCTCGGCATCAGTGATACGCCCGAGCTTGCCAGCCGAATCGAGGAACACCATGATCAACTTGCGGCCGGCGATCTTCGCCTGCATCACGAGACACTGGCCGGCCTCGGAGATATAGCCGGTTTTCTGCAGACCGATTTGCCAGTCTGGATTGCGCACCAGCCGGTTGGTGGTGTTGAACTGGAGAAGCCGGTTGCCGACTTCGACCTGGTATTCACTCGAAGTACTGAGTTCACGCAGCAGCGGATCGCTGGAAGCCACGTTGACCAGCAACGCGAGATCGTGGGCGCTTGATTGATTGGAACTGGACAAGCCCGTCGGCTCGACGTAGCGCGTGTCCTTCATACCCAGCGCCCGTGCGCGAGCGTTCATCAGGCTGACGAAGGCAGACATACCGCCCGGATAGGTGCGCCCCAGCGCATGGGCGGCGCGGTTCTCGCTCGACATCAGCGCCAGATGCAGCAATTCACCGCGCGTCAGCATGGTACCCACCAGCAGGCGCGAGCGGCTGCCTTTTTCGGTATCGACGTCGTCCTGGGTGATGGTGATCATCTCTTCCAGCGGCAGGCGCGCCTCGCTGACCAGCAATCCCGTCATCAGCTTGGTGATCGAGGCGATCGGCAGCACGGCATGGTCGTTCTTGCTGAATAACACCTCGCGTGTGTCCTGATCAACCACCAGGGCCACGCTGGACTTCAAATCGAGCACGTCGTCAGTGGCGTGCAATCCCGCCTTCTGCCCAAAAGACAAGCGGGGCGGCGACACTTCGGCCATGCGCACGAACGACCAGCGCGCAGCGACCTTTTTGGCCTTATTGCCGCGTTTGTTTACTTTGGCGACCATCGCGTGGTTGCCGCGGGTGTGTTTTTCGGCCTTGGCCTGGCTGACCGGCTTGGCGAGCTTGCGCTTGCTTACAGACGCAGCGGCCACGGTCTTCTTGGCCGGCGTGACGGTTCTCTTGGCAGCATACGCGCTGGAGCACAAGAAAACGGCGGAGCATAGCGTCACGGCGACGAACCGGGTATAGCCAGAAAACCGGTTGGAAACTCGGCGAACGAGGAGCTCTGACATCAGAAAAGCTCTAACGGTAAGTTGACGAATGGAGCGCGGAGTTTATCGAATTTTAAAAACGTATGCAATATCAATTACTTGTAACTGATCTTTCATTTGAAAAATAAACCTAAAACGGCAGTTGAGCGCTTGCAACCTTCAGGAGAACCGTATGGATATTGACGTTTGCGGCTTAGCTCGTCTTCACTTTTTAGGTGACAACGCCAAGCGCTGGCAAGCTCCGGTTTGGGATGGGCTGCAAGACGAAAATGCCCGCCATAGTCATCGCCATGGCGGGCATTTTCATCTTGCAGCGCGGCGGACCAGCGGACCGGCGGACCGCTCAAAGCCGGACTCGCCCGGCTCGCGAGGGGGTACTAACCTTGTGCCGCTACTCTCTCGGCCTGATTTTGCAACTTGTTCAATGCACTCAGATAGGCCTTGGCGGATGCGACCACGATGTCGGGATCAGCGCCAACGCCATTGACCACCCGGCCGGCGTTCTGCAGCCGTACCGTCACCTCTCCCTGGCTTTCGGTCGAGCCGCTGATCGCATTGACCGAATAAAGAACCATTTCCGCCCCACTTTTGACGTGCGACTCGATTGCCTTGAGTGAGGCATCCACCGGCCCGTTGCCGTCGGATTCGCCGAAGACTTCCTTGCCATTGACGGTGAATACGATGCGCGCCTGCGGCCGCTCCCCGGTTTCACTGTGCTGGGCAAGCGATACGAATCCAAAACGCTCTCCGCCATGCGTGCTGGCTTCATCGCTGACCAGCGCGAGAAGGTCTTCGTCGAAAATTTCGCTCTTGCGGTCAGCCAGCTCCTTGAAGCGCGCGAACGCGGCATTGACGTCGGTTTCGCTTTCCAGCGTGACGCCAATTTCCTGCAGCCGCTGCTTGAAGGCATTGCGGCCACTGAGTTTGCCCAGCACGATCTTGTTGTGAGTCCAGCCCACGTCCTCGGCGAGCATGATCTCGTAAGTGTCGCGCGCCTTGAGCACGCCGTCCTGGTGGATGCCTGAGGCATGTGCAAAAGCATTGGCGCCCACCACGGCCTTGTTGGGCTGGACGACGAAGCCGGTGGTCTGGCTGACCATCCGGCTCGCGGCAAGGATATGGCGGGTATCGATGCCGACATCGAGCCCGAAATAATCCTTGCGCGTCTTGACCGCCATGACCACCTCCTCGAGCGAGCAGTTGCCGGCGCGTTCGCCCAGCCCGTTGATCGTGCATTCGATCTGCCGCGCGCCGCCGAGCTTCACGCCGGCCAGCGAGTTGGCGACCGCCATGCCCAGGTCATTGTGGCAATGAACCGACCAGACCGCCTTGTCGCTGTTGGGAATGCGCTCGCGCAGGGTTTTGATGAAATTGCCATACAGCTCGGGGACTGCATAGCCGACGGTATCGGGCACGTTGATCGTGGTTGCACCTTCGGCAATCACCGCTTCGATCACGCGGCACAGGAAATCCACGTCGCTGCGATACCCGTCTTCCGGGCTGAACTCCACATCGCTGACCAGATTGCGCGCGAAGCGCACGGACAGCCGGGCTTGCTCAAGCACCTCGTCGGGCGTCATGCGCAGCTTCTTTTCCATGTGCAGCGCCGAGGTTGCGATGAAGGTGTGGATACGCCCGCTGGCCGCGCCCTTGAGCGCCTCGGCCGTACGCGAGATGTCGCGATCGTTGGCGCGTGCCAGGCCGCACACGGTGGAGTCCTTGATGGCCCCGGCAATCGCCCGCACCGCCTCGAAATCACCATTCGAACTGGCCGGAAAGCCCGCCTCGATCACATCGACACGCAGCCGTTCCAGTTGCTTGGCGATGCGCATTTTTTCATCGTATGTCATCGAAGCGCCGGGCGATTGTTCGCCGTCGCGCAAAGTGGTATCGAAAATAATCAGTTTGTCGCTCATCGTGGATTTCCTTGGATTCAGGCCCTAGCGGGGTCAGGCAATTTCGAGTGCCGATTGTGCATCGACCATCCCGCGCAGACGCGCGCGCGCCAATCCCGAAACGATGGCCTTGAACGAAGCCGAAAGCGTGTCGGTATCGCGCCCGACGCCAAACAGCGCGCAGACATCATCAATGCGCAGTTCCATGTAAGCCACGGCCTGCGCGTCGGCGCCACTGCCCATTGCGTGCTGGTGGTAACTGATCACGCGCACCGCATGGCCTGTCGCGTTGGCCAGCGCATGCACGAAAGCATCGATCGGCCCATTGCCGCGCCCTTCGATCGAAAGCAGCTTGCCGTCCCAGCGCAGGCTGCCCCGCAGTTGAACCACCTTGCCGTCGCTTTGTTCCTCGATCACGCGGTGCACGACCGGATCGTCAGCGCCAATGCGGTACTCCGCATCGAAGATTCGCCAGAGATCGCGCGCGGTGAGTTCCTTGCCCTCAACGTCCATCACGCGCTGCACCACCTGGCTGAACTCGATCTGCAGACGGCGCGGCAGTTCAAGCCCGTACTCGCTTTCGAGCAAATACGAAATACCGCCTTTTCCGGATTGGCTGTTGACGCGGATCACTGCCTCGTAGCTGCGGCCCACGTCCTTCGGGTCGATCGGCAGGTAGGGCACTTCCCAGATGTCACCCGCGCTGCGTGCGGCAAAACCCTTCTTGATCGCATCCTGATGCGAGCCCGAAAACGAGGTATAGACCAGATCGCCAACGTAGGGGTGGCGCGGGTGAATCGGCAAGCGGCTGCAATCCTCCACGAGCGCGCGGATTTCGTCGATATTCGAAAAATCGAGCTGCGGCGGCACGCCCTGCGTATAGAGGTTGAGCGCGGCGGTCACCAGATCGAGATTGCCGGTGCGCTCGCCGTTGCCGAACAGGCAGCCTTCAAGACGGTCGGCGCCCGCCATCAGCGCGAATTCACCGGCGGCCGCGCCGGTGCCCCGGTCGTTGTGCGGATGCACCGACAGGATGATCGAATCACGCCGCGCGAGGTGGCGATGCATCCATTCGACCATGTCGGCGAAGATGTTCGGCGTCGAATGTTCCACCGTTGACGGCAGATTGATGATGCATTTGCGTTCGGGTGTCGGCGCCCAGACTTCAGTGACCGCATCGACCGCGCGCTTGGACATCGAAAGCTCCGCCCCCGAAAACATCTCGGGCGAATATTCGAAAGTCCATTCGGTTTCAGGCTGCCGCGCCGCGCACGCGCTGAACAGACGGGCGTGACGCACCGCCAGTTCGACCACGCCGTCTTCATCGATACCGAGCACGACCCGGCGCATCACCGGCGACACCGCGTTGTACAAATGCACGATCGCCCGCGGTACGCCATGCAGTGCCTCGAAGGTGCGCTCGATCAAATGATCGCGCGCTTGCGTGAGCACCTGAATCGTCACGTCGCCGGGGATGCGTTTTTCTTCGATCAGCTTGCGCACGAAATCGAATTCGACCTGCGAAGCCGAAGGAAATCCCACCTCGATCTGCTTGAAGCCGATCTTGAGCAGCATGTCGAACAAACGCAGCTTGCGCTCGACATCCATCGGTTCCACCAGCGCCTGGTTGCCGTCGCGCAGGTCGGTCGACAACCAGATGGGCGCGCGGGTCAGTATGGTATCGGGCCAGGTGCGGTCCTTCAGGTTGACCGGCGCAAAGGAACGGTACTTTTGACTGGGTTGCTTCAACATGATGCTTCTCTCATCGTGGGTTGGCGAGGAACAAAACCAGCAATCCAAAAGAAAACGGCCCGTTGCTGGTGCGAACGGGCCGTTTACAGAAGATTCGCTTGCACGCGTTACCGGCTCCGCCCGAGAGGACGGCCTAGTAGGAGCAAAAGCGTGATCTGCGTGAACTTTTTCATGGGGTGCGTAAATTTAGCACACTCCGTCATCTATGCAACCCACGCTCGTCCGGCTCATCGGTGGATACGCTGATCACGCTCGCCTGCTGGCCTCTGGCTCTGCGCCAGCCGTACACCACGTAGCCGCTCAGGCCATAAGCAACGAACAGACCGAACAGCGCCGTCGGCGGATCGATGCCGATTGCGGCAATGCCCAACGCGATGAGCACGATCGTCACGAATGGCACGCTGCGCTTCATCTGGACATCCTTGAAGCTGTAGAAAGGCGCATTGGTCACCATCGTCAGGCCCGCGTACAGCGTCAGGCCGAATGTGATCCAACTGATCTGGGTCCAGGAGAAGTTCAGGATTTCGCTGCCGCGCCGCCCTGAATCGGCCATCAACCCGACGAAACCGGTCACCAGCGCCGCCGCCGCTGGCGAAGGCAGGCCCTGAAACCAGCGCTTGTCGATCACTCCGGTATTGACGTTGAAGCGCGCCAGCCGCAATGCCGCGCAGGCGCAGTAGACGAAAGCGGCGATCCATCCCCAGCGGCCCAAGCCCTTGAGCGCCCATTCGTAAGCAATCAGCGCCGGCGCCGCCCCGAAAGACACCATGTCCGAGAGCGAATCCATCTGTTCGCCGAAGGCGCTTTGCGTATTGGTCATGCGCGCGACGCGGCCATCGAGGCTATCGAGCACCATCGCCGCGAAGACCCCGAACACGGCCAGATCGAAACGCAGATTCATGGCCATCACGATGGCGTAGAAACCACCGAACAACGCTGCCAGCGTGAACAGGTTGGGCAGGATGTAAATGCCTTTGCGGCGCTTGCGTGGTTCCAGCGGCTGGGTCAGCGCGTTTAAATCGGCATCGTCATGCATTGCACTGGCTCCCGGCATTCATGGCAAGTTTCAAGCAGACGATTGAATTCGCCGCAACCCGTCGAATAAAAATCATTCTGGAAGTGTAGTGCAGGCTCTTGCGGCCATTCGCCGCCGCTTGCCTTGGGCGATGGGCGCGCCTGGCTTCAGGAAGCCGCGGGGGCGACGCTGGCGCCTTCGATCTGGTGCCGCGCAAGCGCCTGTGCCACGAAGCCGCCGGATTTCATGGCCTCGATGAATGCCGCCAGCGCCTGTGCCGCCGCATCGCCCCGGCTCGCGGGCAAGCCCATTGCCTGCTCGATCACCATGAAGCGCCCAGGCAGCATCCGTAAGCGCGCATCGTCGCGCGCGGCGCCTTCAAGGAACTGACGGATGCCCGCCGCCACCTCGATCCGGCCCGCCGCCAGCGCGGCGAGCACGTCATGCGCGTGCGTCATGCGCTCAATCGCCGCGGTCTGCAAGTTGCGCGTGAGGAACAGGTCATACGCGCTGCCCGAGGCCACGCCCACGCGCACGCCGGTGCGGTCCACTTGTGCGTTTTCGTGCAGCGGGCCATCTTGCGCGACCAGATAGCTGCCTTCGATCAATACGTACGGCGCGGTAAAACGCAATCCCTCGCCGCGCGCCGGGTCGATCGCGAAAAAGCCCACGTCGGCGCGCTCGCCGCGCACCGCTTCCACCGATTGCGCCGCTTTTTCGACGATCAGCAATTCGCAGCCCGTGCCCAGCCGCCGCGCCAACTCACGCGCCAGATCGACCGAAACGCCGGCGGCGCTTTCGCCCTCGCGGCGAGCAAGGATCGGATTGCCCAGGTTGATGCAGGCGCGCAGCACCCCGGTGGGTGCGAGGGCGCGGACGATGGGGGCGGGAAAGCTCGGATTCATGAGGCGGATTCCTCAAAGGTGAAAAGGCAAGCCGCTAGTTTAGGTGGGCAGGCAGGGCGTGGAGCCGGGTGCCGCCGCTGATGCTTCAAATTCGCTCGAATACCAGATCCCACACGCCATGTCCGAGCCGCAGGCCGCGGTTCTCGAATTTGGTGAGGGGGCGATAGGGTGGCCTCGTGGTGTAGCCGCCGCTTTCGGATCGGTTGCGCAGGAGGGGCTGCGCGCGCAGCACGTCGAGCATCTGCTGCGCGTAAGGCTGCCAGTCGGTGGCGCAGTGGATGTATCCGCCCGGCGCGAGCCGCTGTGCCAGCCGGGCGGCGAGCGGCGGCTGGATCAGGCGGCGTTTGTGGTGGCGTGTTTTGTGCCACGGGTCGGGAAAGAAAATGTGTACCCCCGCCAGCGTGGCCGGCGCCAGCATGTGATCGAGCACTTCCACCGCATCGTGCGCGCAAATGCGGATGTTGCCCAAGTTTTGTTCGCCGATGCGTTTGAGCAGTGCGCCGATGCCGGGTTCGTGCACTTCGCAGCACAGGAAGTTGGTTTCGGGCATCAAGGCGGCGATGTGCGCCGTTGCATCGCCCATGCCGAAGCCGATTTCAAGTACGGTGGGGGCGCTGCGGCCAAAGGCTTGGGCCAGGTCAAGCGCTTCGGCGCGGTAGGGGATCAGAAAGCGCGGGCCCAGTTCGCGCAGGGCGCGCCCCTGGCCTTCGGTCGTGCGGCCCGCGCGCAGCACGTAGCTTTTGATGCGGCGATGGTGCGGCAGAGCGGGCGATCCGTCGCCGGATGCGGATGCGGACGGCACGGGAGGGCTTGGGGGCGGGGCGGGAATTTCGGGGCTCATGGGGATTGGGCTCGGTGTTGCCGGAGGCTTGGCGTTTCCGGGGCGGCGGATTGTAGGCGGTACCGATCAGAATCATCGGCAAGGATCGCTGCCATAGCGGTCGCGCCACTGCGCCACCCAGGCGGCGCGATCGTCGCCGTGCAGCCCGAGGGCGCGTGCGGCGGCGGTCAGCGCGGCGCTGGCGGCGGCCGGGGTTGCGGTGTCGATGGGCGCAGCCCCGTTTTGTTTGGAGAGTTTGTGGCCGTCGGCGGCCAGAACCAGCGGTGTGTGCAGGTAGCTCGGGGTCGGCAGGCCCAGCGCGCGTTGCAGCAGGATCTGGCGCGCGGTGTTGTCGGCCAGGTCTTCGCCGCGCACGATGTCGGTGATGCCCTGGTCGGCATCGTCAACCACCACCGCAAGCTGATAGGCCCAGGGGCCGTCGGCGCGGCGCAGGATGAAGTCGCCCGTTTCACGTGCGACGTCTTGTCGTTGAGTGCCCAGGCGGCGGTCGATCCAGTGCACGGTTTGGCCATTGGCGAATGTCCCGGTGGCAAAGCGCCACGCGCGCGCCGGTTTGCCGTGCAGGCCGTCGCGGCAGGTTCCGGGGTAGATTCGCGCGTCGTGCCGCACGTGCCCGATGCCTTGGGCGGCCAGTGTGGCTTCGATGTCCTTGCGCGTGCAGCCGCAGGGATAGGCCCAGCCCGCGGCGCACAAGGTGTCGAGGGCGCGCTGGTAGAGCGCGCCGCGCTGTGTTTGCCAGACCGGCGCCTCGTCCGGCACCAGCCCGCATTGAGCGAGCTGGCACAGGATGCGTTCGGCGTCGGCGCGGCGGCAGCGTTCGGTGTCCGCATCCTCGATGCGCACCAGCCAGCGCGCGTGCGGTCCGTGTGCGCGCACGTCCAGCCAGCTCGCCAGCGCCGCCACCAGCGAGCCCGCATGCAAGGGGCCGGTGGGGGAGGGTGCGAAACGCCCGATGCGCGGGCGAGCTTCCATCTACAGAACGGCCAGTGCAAGC
>Ga0209628_10004074_pt1 | contig 10454 bp, 8 predicted proteins | sample TergutCu122P4_FD_187285 | JGI IMG/M metagenome (GOLD analysis project Ga0209628, IMG submission 187285) | Cubitermes ugandensis P4 segment gut microbial communities from Kakamega Forest, Kenya - Cu122 P4 (SPAdes) (version 2) | ecosystem: Host-associated > Arthropoda: Insects > Digestive system >... | reverse complement strand
GCCGGTGTCGGGCTGCGCGTAGCGCGCCTTGCTGTCGTCGTAGCCGGCGGGGCGGCCTTTGTAGATGAGCCCCTTGGAATCGCAAGCGTGCACGTTGCGCGGCTGCACGCCCAGCGCCACCATCACATCGAGGCACGCAATGGCCGCCGCGCCCGCGCCGCTGACGGCGACTTTCACATCGCCAATCTTCTTGCCCACCAGCTCCAGCGCGTTGAGCAGCGCCGCCGAGGAGATGATGGCGGTGCCGTGCTGGTCGTCGTGGAACACGGGGATGTTCATGCGCTCGCTGAGCCTGCGCTCGATCTCGAAGCACTCGGGCGCCTTGATGTCTTCCAGGTTGATGCCGCCCAGCGTCGGCTCCAGCGCGGCGATGATGTCCACCAGCTTGTCGGGGTCGCGCTCGGCCAGCTCGATGTCGAACACGTCGATGCCGGCGAATTTCTTGAACAGGCACCCTTTGCCTTCCATGACCGGCTTGCCGGCCAGCGGGCCGATGTCGCCCAGGCCCAGTACGGCGGTGCCGTTGGTGATCACACCCACCAGATTGCCACGTGCGGTGTAGTCCACCGCTTTGGATGGATCAGCCTGAATGTCCAAACACGGATACGCCACGCCGGGCGAATACGCCAGCGACAGATCGAGCTGGTTGGAAAGCGGCTTGATCGGCATGACCGAAACCTTGCCGCGCCGGGGTTCGCGGTGATACTGAAGCGCCGCTTCGCGCAACGACGCTTCGGCGGGGGAAAGAGTTTTACTGTGAGACATGGTCTCCTCGATTCGTTTCGTGGAATCCCGATTATTGAGCAGGGACGGGCGGCTGCGCCGGATGCCCGTGTCTGTGCCAATAGCTTTTGCACCGGCACCTGCGGCGGCTCATCCTGTTATTCTCATCGCGACGGAGACCTCTCAAAGGAAAGGACCGTGCAATGCGCTACGAATTGACCGACTTGAAGCTCTTCCTAGAGATCGCGCAGGCGCGAAACCTTTCATCGGGCGCCTCGGCTGTGCACATTACAGCCTCCTCTGCAAGCTACCGCCTCAAGAACCTTGAGCAGGCTTTGGGCACCAGTCTCTTCACGCGAACAGCGCGCGGCATGGATCTGACCGCCGCCGGGGAAGCTGTACTTCGCCATGTGCGTGTACTCTTTGAGCGAATAGAACGAATGCAGGGCGACGTGAGCCAGTTTGTGTCTGGGCTGAAAGGCCACGTCAGGCTCGCCGCCAATAGCAGCGCGCTGAACGGATTTGCCACGGCGTCTATTGGGCGATTTCTCGTGCTCAATCCTAATGTGGAAGCGGATATCGAGGAGAGACAGAGCGAAACCATCCCTACAGCCGTCTTGGCCCACGAGGTCGATATCGGCATATTTGCAGGGCCTACAGAAGTTGCCGGACTGGAAGTGCATCGCTATGCGATCGACCGACTCATGATCGTGGCGCCATCGGCACATCCATTGGCCAAAGAGCGCGAAGTAAGACTGGGTGCAGTACTTGAATTGGACTTCGTTTGCATGAATCGCTCCAGCAGTAATTTCCTGTTCTTGCGCGACATGGCGCAGAAAACAGGACGGCCTCTGCGTGCCCGTCTGCATGCGCACAGCTTCGAGGCCGTTCTTTCTCTTGTCGCCGCCGAACTGGGCGTCGCGCTGGTACCCACCAGTGTTCTCACGGCGCTTCCCGCTGGCGTTTCGGCCATTCCACTGGCCGAGCCGTGGGCCAAGCGTGAACTCAATCTGGCTATCAGATCAGACCATTGCCTTCCTTCATTCGCCAAGGCGCTCGTCCAATTTTTGCTCGAAGACCCTCGCGTCTCGATAACACGAAAGCCGGGCTATCGTGATTCGGTCAATCACGCACGCTGAGCCCCATCGCAACCCGAGCGTCGATCAGGTTGCACAAAGCGCTTTCTCTTCTTGGTCATCGGCTCCGATCCAACGTGCGCCCAGCCTTCTCCCGCAAGGCGTATCAAATCTTCTAACGATCTGTTCGATACTTTCAGATGGACTGAACTCCGTCTGACTCCTACAGTGTGGCGGTGCTGGCTGCGAATGTCGCGGCCAAACCAACCTATCAAAGACGGGGACGATATGACTTTTCTCAACCAACCACCCTGGCATCTGAGCCTCACCCGGCGCGCGCTATTCGGCTTGGCCATGATCCTTGGCGTAGCAACATCGCACGCTCAAAGCGCCTATCCCGATCATCCGGTCACTATCGTCGTGGCCTTTGCACCTGGAGGCATGACGGATATCGTGAGCCGAAACTTGGCCAAGGAGCTTTCGGAAAGCCTAAAACAATCATTTGTGGTCGACAACAGAGCTGGAGCGGCTGGGCAAGTAGGTACAGAATGGGTCGCGCGCCGCCCACCTGATGGTTACACGCTCCTTATTGCCGCGACAGGGTATGTCATCGCTCCCGTGCTGCAAAAGAAAGTTGAATACGACCCCCTACAAAGCTTCGAGCCTGTCGCCATCTTGGCTAAAGCACCGAATCTCTTGGTCGTCAACCCAAGTGTCCCTGCGCACAACGTTCCGGAATTCGTAGTGTGGGCGAAGAATCAGCCAAGCGTGCCTTATGCAACGGCAGGCGCAGGCGGTTCCACGCACCTAGCGGGTGAACTGCTCAAACATGAGAGTGGCCTCCCATTGACCCATGTTCCATACAAGGGAGCGGCACCTGCGACTGCGGATACGGTCGCAGGTCATGTCCCCATGGCGTTCCAGGACTCAATGAGTGTTTCCAACTTCGTCGCCAATGGAAAGTTACGTCCAATCGCCATTACCAGTGCGGAACGCAGCTCTGTGTTTCCCAATCTGCCCACACTCAAGGAGTCAGGTTACAAGGACTTCGATGTCTACACATGGCTGGGGCTGTACGCGCCAGCCGGCACACCGCCGGAAATCGTCAAGCAACTCAATCAAGCCGTAACCCGTATCATGAATTCTCCAGAAATGATTGAGCGACTACGAGCACAGTACAGCGAACCAATTGGCGTGCTGGACGTGGCCCAGACTCGTCAGTATGTCGAACGTGAAGTGGCAAAGTGGCGCACTTTGGTCAAGACCACCGGTGTAAAGGTAGAGGAATGAGCGCATTGGTCTCTATGGCTGGCGGTGCAGCATTACAAGTTGACCCCGTGGAGGTTCGCTACTTCACCACCTTGGAAGCAGGCACTTTCGAAATTCCCTATTGCACCGAGTGTGGGCGGTGGCACTTCTTTCCCAGAGTGTGTTGCCCATACTGCCACTCCGAACGCCTGCAATGGCGGCAACCGTCGGGCATGGGAACGGTATATTCCACGACGACTGTCCGCAAACCGCCTGATAGCGACTACTGCGTTTGCTTGGTAAATCTCGACGAGGGCCCGCGCTTGATGAGCACGGTAGTTGGCATTGATCCCACCAAGGTGCGAATTGGCGACCGTGTTCAGGCGCAAATCCGGCGTGGTGATCGTGGCGCATTGTTGGTGTTCTTGCCTGCAGGTAACGCGATATGAATAGCTCTATTCGAGGACAGGTGGCAATTCTTGGCATTGGGTTGGCTGGGCTGGGTCATGCCGGAGGCGCGACCGAACAAGAGATCATCGCCAAGGCAGCAGGGGAGGCTGTACGCAGCAGCGGTTTGCGCATGGCAGACATCGACGGCATCATTACATCCAGCCTGACGTCTCCTTGGTGGGTGATGCGGATGGCCGAATACCTCGGCATCCGTCCTCGCTTTTCGGACAGCACCATGTTCGGCGGTTCATCGTTCATCGCCGACATTCAGATGGCCGCGCTTGCCATCTTGTCCGGCCGTTGCACCAATGTATTGATCTGTTACGGAAGCACGCCTCGCAGCGCCCCGAGCAGCTCAAAAATCAACCAGATGCGCGCCGAGCTTGATCCTCAGCCCTACGAGCATCCCTACAAACCCTTCAACCCGGTTTCCAGCTATGCCTTGGCCGCTGCCAGGCACATGCACGAATACGGAACGACGCGCGAGCAACTGGCTGAGGTCGCCGTAGCGGCCCGGCGGTGGGCCATGCTCAATCCCGATGCGTTCATGCGCGATCCCCTGACCCTTGAAGATGTGCTGGCCGCAAAAATGATCTCCGATCCTCTGACCATACGGGATTGCTGTCTCGTAACTGACGGAGCTGGCGCCTTTGTTCTGAGTGCATCGCCACGGGCTCGAGATCTCCATGATTCGCCTGTGTACGTCCTGGGCTGTGGACATGCGCACTGGCACCGGCAAATATCCTGCATGGAAGATCTGACCATTACCCCCGCAAAAGATTCTGGATCCGCCGCGTTTGCCGAAGCGGGCCTGACGCCCCACGATATAGACCTTGTGGAACTGTACGACGCCTTCACCATCAATCCCATCCTGTTCCTGGAAGACTTGGGATTCTGTGCCAAAGGCGAGGGGGGAGCATTCGTCTCCGGCGGGCGAATCGCCCCAGGCGGAGCCTTGCCAATGAACACGAATGGCGGTGGATTGTCATGCACCCATCCCGGCATGTACAGCATCTTCTTGATCATTGAGGCGGTAACCCAATTGCGTGGCCTCGCTGCTGGTCGGCAAGTCGAAGGCGCGAGAACGGCACTGGTGCATGGCAATGGTGGCGTGCTCTCGAGTCAAGCCACAGCAATACTTTCTACGGGCTACTGAAGCACTGCCGGCAGATAGTCAAGCAATGCGATCTTCCTCTGACGGACCACAACTGCGTCAAGCGTCAAGCGCATCTATACCGATCTGGGAACCTTTGAAGTCCCCCCTCGGGATTGCGTGTGCTCTTCATGAGCTGAAGGACTGGATCGGGAAGCGCTGCAGGCAAGCACTCAAGCTCAGTTGAGCTTCGATTAAGGAACAAATGTGACCACCAATTCATCCATGAATGCACTCTCCGACACAGTTTTCTTCGAAATCAAGGACGGTGTTGCACTGTTACGGATCGACAACCCCCCCGTGAACGGTCTCGGAAATACGGTGCGCAGTGGTCTTTTTCGCGGATTGATGCTCGCCATTTCTGATGCGTCAATCAAAGCAGTCATCATTGCTGGCACTGGAAAGATGTTCTGTGGCGGTGCTGATATACGTCAGTTCAACACCCCTGCAGCTTCCGAAAAACCTCTGTCGCGCGATATCCAACAGCTGATCCGTAGCGCCAACAAACCTGTGATTGCTGCCATTCATGGAACGGCGCTGGGCGGTGGCCTGGAACTCGCACTGGCCTGCCACTACCGCGTCGCCCAGGAAGCGGCGCAGTTAGGTTTGCCGGAAGTGCAACTCGGCCTGATCCCGGGAGGTGGAGGAACCCAACGACTTCCCCGCTTGATCGGAGCAAAGGCGGCCCTGGACTTGATTGTTCAAGGCCGATCGATTCCCGCATCCAAAGCACAAGCTATTGGGCTGGTCGATGCAACCTGCCCCGATGACGTGATCAAGGCCGCGACCATTTTTGCGCTGCAAAAAACAAGCAACGCCGATCCGTTGCCCGACTTGCACGAAAAAAAACCTAAGCATGAAGGTATCGACTTCTCGGCAATTCGAAACGGGCTTGATGAGCGCGCTCGCAATTACACGGCCCAGAAAGCTGCCGTGGATTGCATCGAAATCGCCTGCACTACCGACTTGGACACAGGGCTCACCGCGGAACGCGATGTCTTTCTGGAATTGATGAATGGGTCAGAATCGCGCGCGCTTCGGCACATGTTCTTCGCTGAGCGCCTGGCCCCTAAATTCGAATCGATTTCAGCATCAAAGCCGGCTTCAATCACTTCGGTCGCAGTGCTGGGCGCAGGCACCATGGGCAGTGGCATTGCAATGGCTTTCGCAAATGCCGACATTCCGGTGTTCTTGATTGAACGCGAGCAAGCTGCGCTTGACCGGGGCTGGAACCTCATCCAAAAAAACTACGGGGTGACGGTTGAGAAGGGAAAGCTGGATCAATCCGAAATGGACCGCCGCACGAATCGCATTCGCCGGAGCCTGCACCTCGAAGACGCGGCATCTGCTGATCTGGTCATTGAGGCCGTGTTCGAAGACCTGGAAATCAAAAAAGATTTGTTTCGACGATTAGACGTTATTTGCAAGCCCGGAGCAATTCTGGCGACCAATACCTCGCGATTAAACATCAATGAAATTGCTGCCGTAACAAAACGACCACAGGACGTCATTGGCCTGCATTTTTTCAGTCCGGCGAACGTGATGCGCCTGCTGGAAGTAGTCCGGGGGAACGCGACCTCCGACAATGTCATCGGTCGATGCATGACGATGGCGCAAAATATTGGAAAAATTCCAGTTCTGGTGGGCGTTTGTGAAGGATTTGTTGGCAACCGCATGCTCACCGGGTACTGGCGGGAGGCTTGGTTCTTGCTGGAAGAAGGTACACTACCCCAGCAAATTGATACTGCCATGAAACGCTTCGGGATGGCGATGGGCCCGTTGACCATGGCTGATATGGCTGGCCTGGATATCAACTGGGCAACCCGCAAACGTCTTGCAGCAATGTGGCCGGAAAAACTGAGATATCCGCATGTGGCTGATCGAATCTGTGAAGCCGGACGGCTCGGGCAGAAAACGGGTGCCGGGTACTACCGGTACGAAGCTGGAAACCGAACTCCACTGCCCGACCCTGCTGCACAAGCCATCATTGAAGCGGCCAGTCGGGAAGCCGGATTAGAGCGCCGGATAATTGAAGATGATGAAATTGTCGAGCGATGCGTCTTGGCGCTGATCAACGAAGGCGCACGCATTGTCGAAGAGGGTATTGCACGCCGAGCTTCGGACATCGACGTCATCTATGTGCACGGTTACGGTTTTCCAGCTTGGCGCGGCGGGCCGATGCACTACGCGGAGACACTTGGACTGCCAACCGTCCTGAAGCAAATCCAAGCCTTGCAAACACGGCATGGCAGCCATTGGCAACCCGCGCCATTATTGCAACGCCTGGTTGAGCAGGGCAAGTCAAGTTTCGCTTGAAAGCCAGCCGCCGTATCCAACCAGAAAACCCTGTCCGCCTGGAATTAAATCTATTGTTCGATGCACGCCAAGGCTCTGTTCGATGCTTTCAACTGGCCAGACCAAGCAATGATCCCTAGACTTCGGATGATCGTTTGACTGGAGGTTTCATGCTCGATCGCGCACTTGCGGGTATCCGGGTGGTGGATCTGTCACGCATACTGGCAGGTCCTTGGTGTACACAGAATTTGGCAGATTTGGGAGCGGAAGTTCTCAAAATAGAGCGCCCGCTACATGGAGATGACACGCGACAATGGGGTCCTCCCTACATGGAAAATGCGGCGTCTGGCGAACGAATGTCCGCTTACTATTCTTGCTGCAATCGTGGCAAGAAGTCATTGTCCGTTGATTTCTCCACTCCAGAGGGTGCGTGCGCAGTGCGCGAACTTGCCCAAACCGCTGACGTCTTCGTGGAAAACTACAAGGTCGGATCGCTCGCCAAATACGGCCTTGACTATGCCAGCCTTCGCGATTTGAACCCGCGCCTTGTCTATTTGTCCATCACCGGCTATGGGCAAACCGGGCCCTTGGCGCAAAAGCCAGGCTACGACTATGTGTTCCAGGGCATGGGCGGATTGATGAGCTACACGGGCCATCCCGACGGACAGCCAGGAGCAGGCCCTCTGCGCACTGGGGTTGCCGTCATCGATCTTTCCGCCGGGATGTATGCAACCTCGGCTGTTTTGGCGGCCCTTTTCCAGCGCCAGTTGACAGGCTGCGGCCAACACCTTGATATCTCGCTTCTTGATGTCGCGGTTGCACTCAATGCCAATCAGGCCTCGAATTTCCTGATCTCCCAAAAGATCCCGGAACGAAGCGGAAATGCGCACCCCAATTGCGCACCCTACGAAGTGTTTCGCTGCGCTGACGGGCATCTCATCCTCGCAATCGGCAATGACTCGCAATTCGAGCGCTTCTGTGAAGTGGCTGCCAGACCCGAGTGGGCACAAGACCCCCGCTTCAAAACCAATGCAGCGCGAATCATCCATATCACTGCACTGCGTGCCTTGCTTTCCGATCTGTTCCCAACCCGGACTCGCCACGAATGGACAACAGCTTTCGACCGGGCGGGCATTCCTTGGGGCCCCATCAACAGCTTGAAAGAAGTCTTTGCCGACCCTCAAGTCAAACATAGACGCATGTTGCAAGTGTTGTTGCATCCCACGTTGGGTGAAATTCCGACTGTCCGCAATCCTATGCTCAGTGCACCGGGGATCGACCTCACTCGTTCCACCGCCCCGCCTTCACTTGCTGATGTCGCCAGCACCGCTTCGGCTGAAGCGATCTGATCCAAGATAGAACTAATCGCCGGAATTTTTCCTATCCCCCGCAAACTTATCCATCATCATCATGAAACGCCGCACTTTTTTCTCTGCAGGGCTTGCTCTCGCTTCGGCATACCCGTTGTCCGCATGGGCAAATAATTACCCAAACAAACCCGTCAGACTGATTGTCCCTTATGCGCCTGGTGGCACCACCGATATTATTGCGCGCATCATTGCGGCACAGCTTCAAAACGAACTCAAGCAGTCCTTCGTTATCGATAATCATCCTGGCGCAGGTGGCTCCGTCGGGAGCGTCTTTGCTGCCAAGCAACCCGCTGACGGCTACACCCTCGTAATGCTCGTCGAGAGTTCGCACGCAGTTAACCCAAACGTTTATCAAAAAACAAGCTATGACCCGATCAAAGATTTTGCACCCATCAGCAACATTGCTGATGTTCCAAATGTATTGGTAGTAAACCCAAAATTTCCGGCAAAAGATCTTAAAGAATTTATTGCAAAACTCAAAGCAAATCCTGGAAAATTCTCTTTCGGTTCTTCCGGCAATGGAGGCCTCAGCCATCTAAATGGTGAAATTTTCGAACATGTAACAGGCACCAACATGCTGCACGTGCCCTACAAAGGGCTTGGACCTGCGCTCGCTGCGCTGCTCGGAGGCCAAGTCGATGCAGTCTTCGACAACATTCCATCGTCTTCCGGAATGTTGCAAGGAGGCCAGACACGCGCTCTTGCCGTTGCGGCCAAAACGCGACTAGAGATATTGCCTCAGGTTCCAACTTACGAAGAGGCTGGGCTGCCGCAACTGAATACGCCATCCTGGTTCGGCATTGGCGCGCCGGCAGGAACGCCTGATTCGATCTTGGACACACTGAATAAAGCAGTACGGGCCGCACTAGCAAAACCGGATGTCGCAGCCTCCATCGGAAAGCAAGGGGCAGTCCCAAGTCCCATGTCCCGTGCTGAATTTTCGCAATTGATTGCACGAGAAAACGCCCGATGGAAGAAGGTTGTCGAAGATATCGGTTTCGAGAAAATGTGAGCTAATCCACCATGAGCCAACTAAAGCAATTTCATCACGCCGAGTTTTCCATAGATCCAACCGGTATCGCAACCATTTCGATTCGAAACGCAGGCTCTTTGAACATTCTTGGATCGGCAACCATCGCCGATGTTCACGCTGCCTTCGAACAAGTGTCCTCACTGCCAAATCTGCGTGTCGTGATTCTTCGTGGCACTGGAAACAAGGCGTTCGTAGCAGGCGCAGACATCAAGGAAATGGCGCGCCTTACCGTCGATTCCGCGAAAACATTCATCGACGGGCTACGCCGATTATGCGAGTCAATCCGTCAATGCCCGGTTCCCGTTGTTGCTCGCTTGGCCGGCTGGGCCTTGGGTGGCGGTCTTGAACTGGCCGCAGCTTGCGACATTCGGGTCGCATCAACTTGCGCGAAGTTTGGGATGCCGGAAGTCAAAGTCGGCATCCCATCAATCATCCACGCTGCGTTGTTGCCACGACTGATCGGCCAAGCCAGAGCAAACTGGCTACTTCTTACCGGCAACAACATTGACGCCGCTCAGGCGCTGACGTGGTCTCTGGTAGACACGGTCGTGCCGCTGGAGCGCCTAGATGATGAGCTAAGTGCCATAACCAAGCAGTTTGCTGGATATGGACCGCATGTTCTCAGACAACAAAAGCGACTGCTGCGCGAGTGGATGGAAATGGATCTGAATACCGCGATCCAGCAGGGTGTTGAAGAATTTTCTTCAGCATTCGCCACAGGAGAACCTGCTCGGTTCATGGCGCCATTTCTGGTTGACCATAAATGAGCCGCCAACTGCTACTTCCCAATACACCGATATAAAAACGTTCAAGACTCCCCAATCTTTAGTCCAGCGCATCAACCGAACACGCTCCCGCCATGTCTGGAGCGAAAGTCTTGGATAAACGCCTCGCCACACTGGGCATAGAACTATTGATTCGGGAGTTCCGGCGCATCGGCAAGCTCCGCCAGCAGCGCGCGCCTTTCCGCCAGCGGCACGCCGCGCACCTGGGCTGCGACGCGGTGCAGGCGGGCGGGGTCCACGCCGCCTTCGGCGCGCCAGCGCGCGGTTTCCATTTGCGGGTTGTGCAGCAGGGCCGCCAGCGTGACGGCCTGGCGGGGCGTG
>Ga0209628_10004073_pt1 | contig 10456 bp, 8 predicted proteins | sample TergutCu122P4_FD_187285 | JGI IMG/M metagenome (GOLD analysis project Ga0209628, IMG submission 187285) | Cubitermes ugandensis P4 segment gut microbial communities from Kakamega Forest, Kenya - Cu122 P4 (SPAdes) (version 2) | ecosystem: Host-associated > Arthropoda: Insects > Digestive system >... | reverse complement strand
AAGCCACAACCGCACCAGTCTTCTCTCCGTCTGCAGCAAGTTTTGCATGGTCGGTCTCATCCCAGCCAGTTACAACGCCACTAGGTACCAGCACCATAAGCTGGCCCTCCACCCCCACCACGTTGTCCTCGTCACCCCCTCACGGCCAATCTCCACATGCAACTGCACCGCACACACCGTCTCCAACACACCACATTCAGCACCACCACCCGATCATGAACAGTTCTATGTCATCTGGACCAAGTTATGGCAATTCAGGTGGTTGGCACCACGTACCACCCAGCAGTACAAGCCCAGATCTCATCCTCACTTCTGCACAGACATACCACCAGCATTACCAACCATCAAACACCAGCTTATCTTCTGAGTACATCCCCATAATTCAAGAGCAACCACCACCTTCTAACTACCAGAGTCATGATCCTCTGGGCCACCACCATGCTGTGGGCTCACCACAACGCCACACACCACCTCTCTACACACATCACAGTGTTGAAAAAGTGGAACCAGCACTGTCTGAGAGTTATAGTGAGGATGGTGGGGGAGGTTCACCCACAACAAGACAAGACTGTTGGAGCCCTCTCACACCACCACACACTGGTATTTAACACAAGACTAGCTAGCAGCATCTGTGTAGCAATAATTAGGGCTGTGCTGTAACTCAAGTGACTGAAACGTGTAGTAATCTCTTGCCAAAGTAGAGGCTGTTTGTCTAATATAATACCAAAACTAATTTAAGAGGATGTACTCTCCAGGTACATAACAATACCCATCATCACTTTACAGACTTCATTCATGTCATTTTACCACTACATAAGAATTTCTGTGGTCTTTATTAAACAATATTTCTTGAAATAACATTGAAAAGGCATGCGATTAACAGTGATTGTATGAATGAATAGTTTGGCAAGGGATTACTCAATGCTTAAAACATATTCTGTTTCTCTTAGCTATTTAAACTGTTTCCTATTATGTAAGAATATGTACTCATATACTTCTATTTTAGGTATATGTTAAGACCCAATAGTCATGCCAACCGTACAATACAAGTATTTTTAAATTCTGAGATTTTATGACTGAATTAAAAACCAAGTGCCTTGTGATTTGCTCAAAGTTAGAAATAGTATATTGTACTCAGAACTCTTTCAGAAATTATAATTCAGCTGTGTGGGATAAATTACAATCAGTTTGGACAACTTTAAAAAGATGCAGCAGTTACCATGTTAAGGGACTAAAATGACCATCAAATTTCCTGCCTGACAAGCAGCAATTAAAGAAACAGTTTACAAATTTATTTATTTTTCTTTCAAGCCAAGAGTCTCAACCTGTCTGTTCAACAGATAATAAAAGCTAATGGTCAGTAATAATGAGAATTAGTTACCGACATGTCTCTTAACAGTGTGTCATGCACAAATTGAGCTACCAGTGCCAATGGTTCATCATTGACCTCAAACATTCTGATGGTAAAAGGCATGACCAAATTTTTTGTATAAACTGTGAACTTGATCAATAAACAAGAATTCGGAGTAAGTACACGAAATATGTAACAGGTTCATCTGCATTATTTGAAGCTGGTCAGTAAGCTGAAGTGAGACAGCTGCATATTACGGATGTAGTGAGGGTAGATGCAAACAAGAATTTGTGAGAAGAACTAATGATTCCTTCCTTTCCACAGGGGCTGCATTTTATACAGTAACACTACAAATACTGTGGAGTAACAATTATAATAAGATTTAGTAAACCATTCCACACTTAATTTCAACTAGTACAAATCCCAACTCTCTTAAATTGTCAGATATAACAACCAATGTTTCATACTGGCAGCATGTTTGTAATTGTTATTACACCATACAAACCAATGTGTCATACAATATGAATGCTTCCATCTTCAGTAAAGAAGAAGACTAAAGAGGAAGTACAGAATAATGTGAGCAAATTTCTACCAGACTACATAGCATCACTTCCCAGAAGACAGTAATATTCACACTCTACAGGTAACATTACGTTCCAGTGTTTCATTAGCAACTGCTATCACACACAAATCTACATAAAAAATTACACTTTGTCTGACACCTTACTGTCTACAAAAAGAACATTACCTCTAGATAAATGGTGCTGCCATCTCAGAAGCTTGCACAACTATCAGGCTGGTATCAGAGATGGCATGAAATAAAGATGTACAAAAGTGGAGTGGCCTCATAACAACATAAGATACATTCATTCCTTCATCCTTTTGGTCAAAACATTGACACAGTACATGTCGGTACCAAGTTTCATGAAAATCCAGACATTAGTCAAAAGTTAGTAATTTTTAGGGACTGAAAGATACATAAAGAAACGAAACAAATAAAGTACAAAAAAAGCCATATGTGTCCTAACACGTGAAATTATACAGACAGGAAAATTATATTTAGCACATATTTATATCCAGATTAATTCAAAACTGCACATTCCACTAGGGCTACGGTCCTAGCCACTGTAACTTGGGGTAAAATGTAAGTTTATTATGTAAAATGTAATGCTGCCAGATACAGAACATAGGCAGTGAAGTGCAGATTCTGCTACCCAGAGTAATGTTGCCAGATTTGGGATCTAGGAAGTTATACACAGGTTCCACTACCAAATGTGATGTTGCCAGGTATGCGATCTAGGCTGTAAAGCACAGGTTATGCAACCCAATAAAAGTCAATGTTAACTCTCCATGAACTGAGAACCACTGATTTGGCACTGCCAACATATTCAAACAAACACTTCCTAAATTTATGTACGTGGAGCATATATACTTATCAGTACCACATAATACAACACTCCGGAACCGGTATTACAAGTAGGCTATGACATAAAAGACTTTAACTGACTCCAATGCACAATATTTGCATGCATGGTTCCTAAATCAGACACACAAATCGACCTTGGAGCAACAGATAATACAGTCAAACCACATCCCTCACTGACAAAAAATCCGTTGGGGCATGCAAAGCACATTCCTGTACGTTGAATGGTTAACATTTCTTCACAGAGAGAGAACAACATAATGGGCCCAAAAATAAAAAATGAACAAAAACATTAAAATTAGGGCACACATTTAATTTTCAGGATGGAGGAAGCTTGTATAAGAAAACCAGATCATATCACAAGGGAACCGGTACTCAATAAAATGTATAGCTGTGCCACAAATTTGTTACAAAATCTGAACACTGCAAAATGTATTATATTGGGTTACTAACCGCAAATAACAGAAACCACTGAAAGAAGCCACCAGCAAACAAAATGAAACAATCAGAACACAAAGAATAACACAAACTCTACACAAATATACACATCATATATTTATCTGAGGTGACTCTTTATCCAGTCTATGTAAGCTGACACTCTTGAATAGACTCCAGGAAAAGCTTTTGAACCACACCCAATACCTGATGATACAACACCAACCAAAATGTGGATACCACCTTCTTGTACCACAAGAGGTCCTCCAGAGTCACCCTGTGAAGCAGTAAGGCACACACATATATGTATAGGAAACATGCTGATACAATGAATTAAACTACTTGTCAGTGGATAAATTGCATGATAGAGGTTACCCTTGAGTGCACTGGAGACTGCTGCTGTATTTAAGATACAGTTGTTCAGAGAGTATGAATTATGTAGCCACTTTGTGCTGTATACTGGAAGAAACTGCATACTAACAGAGGATAGATAATTTTCTCTCCTCCAGAATGTCCAGAACAGCTCTGGGGCCCGCCCAGCCTTCTATGCAAAGGGTACAGGGATTCCTTCCCGAGGTAAAGTGGCTGGAGAGTGGTGCTGAACACTCACCTCCACCTAATGCTGAGGTTAAGAATTAATGGAGCAATACCTCTGTTACTCCTATATGTCTTCATGGCATGGACAAGGGAAATTTTACATTTTATACTTGATGCATTAATCTCAGCAGATACACAATAATATTCTTATACCTGACATGCATCCTTGCCTCCATTTGGATCACCTGCACAGAGTTGAGAGTTGATGATACCTTCTGGGTAATTACGTCGCGGAACAAGTGGACTTGAGTATGCCCTCCTGCAGTCACTGTTGTTGAAAATTGTCACACTCACTTCCTGCAAAATAGGGCTCCTCTCACCTCCTGAAAATGAGGATGAGTGGGGACAGATAGGGCCAAGAATGATAAAGTCACATAACGAGAGCACTGGCCATGTACACATCACATACATACTGAATATCCAATTCTGTTCATTAGAATGTCCAGGAAGAGTGACAGAATATATAAAGGAGTATAGGACATAGCATTTTTTGTCTGTGTCTACACCTTACATTTACAGTATTAAATTCTTGCTAATAACCAACTTGATGCACTTTTTCATGTATTTATTTCATCTCTCTACATGTTTTGAGCATCAGAGTGCTCATCATCAGGAGATCGAATTGTATTAATACATCATCTGGTATGATTAGTCTGTGTAAGTGACTGCTTGGTATGCCGGTCAGGAGGGAACCTCCTGAAATAAATAAATACATGAAAAAGTGCGTCAAGTTGGTTATTAGCAAGAATTTGTAATGAGATGCACGGTTAACAAAATATAATAAATTTACAGTATTCTTTAATAAGAAGGATTCCTAATCACAGTTGGTCAGTCCAGGTGCCCAAAAATTTTACAAAAATGTAGAAGCCACCTCAATATTCTATAAACCAGAAGGGGCATGAAGCAAGTTCCATATTAACAACTCACAAACATTAGGCACCACCGCACAAAATTTAGTCGCCCAGGTAACCTGACAACAAGAACTTGTGCACCTCTGGGTTAGTCATGGACTTCTCAGTGGAGAGGTCACGGTTCGATCTCAGGCATTTCATGTGGGATTTGTGATAAGACAAAATGGCAGAGGGACAAGTTTAGCTCTAAGTACTTTGGTTTTCCCATTAATATCATTCCATCTAGGATGCAGGATAATAATTACAAAGTTCCTGTATTACAGGAATAACACACACAACAGCTGCTGTTCATGTAGTATAGTCATAAGCTAAGGGCAGCATTAAGATTACTACCACACAAAAAAACATGTTCTGTGCTCACCAAAAGACAGATAGCCCCAGCCTGTGAGGACAGCACTTGTTCCTTCATAAGCCACTGTCTGGCCAGGCCCAGGCAAACAGACTGGTCTTACATAGCGACTATATTCTGCCTGGCGAGACAACTTTAATATTGCAATGTCATTGTAATATTTTGGTGGCTTATAGTTGGGATGGATGTCTACTCTGTCCACCGTTATATCCTCAGGACTGGCATCTTTCTCGTCTGGCCGGGAAAAATCCAGCTCCCCCACTCGCACAACATCTGGAGACCTGAATACAATTGGACACAGCTGTGACTTCTTCAGTGACTTCATATGCAATGGCAGTAACTAATTTGTTAATAAAAATATAATTTCCAGTGGTTAATTTACTGATTAGTCAATATACTAAAACATTACTAGTCATACCTGTGCAAATAATTCACAAGTAGAAACAGTAAAATATTTAATTAACAAAAATTACAGCATCTTAATCTTAACAAACATTCAAAACTATACTTACTAATGCCTGAAGCTGGACAATTTCTTTCACAGATCACCAGATCACAAGTAATATATAAACAACACACAACAGCTTCCTAGCATGTGTAAATAAGGACTGAAAAGCAGAAATTGACAGTCTTGCCTCAAGAGGATACCACGAAAAGTACATGGAATATATTAGCTTCTCTGGGTCTTCGCTTGAAGCAGCAGTGTCATTTCTTGACCCCAGTCTTTTTTTGTTAAATTAATTTCATAAAAAACCTAGGAGACTGGCATCAATGCCAAATCATAAGCTTTCTGAAAACATCTATCTTGAAAAGAACCATTCAGTAGCTCAGTAGCTCATGATGTTGCAAACAACCTGACCATATTAATATATATGATGATAAGAGAGTCCTACAATGAAGCAACCAGTTTTTCTGTTGTCGGCACATCCGAAACTGTTCTGGACCACATCCAACATAGTTCCAACTGGTGCAATAAACCATTTCCCCAGTAAAAAAGGGAGGCAAAGCATGAAGTTAACCACACACCCCCGACTAGTTCAAATTTTAAGAATGTGTGTAGCACTTATGTTTCCAAAGTACGTTTCTTAGGCTTTCCATCCCATCTTGATACAAGCATGAACCATTGAGGAACATAACCAACATCACCTGCGAGTACAACAATGTGCTGCTGTGAGGACTGTGTCAGCCTGGAGCAGAGCCCCACCACAATACCAATCCACTGAACCATTCTCCTGTTGCTCACCAACCGCCACCATCCAGGGGGAACTGGTGGCTGTTCGGAGAGGGATTCCACCAACAGCAGCCCCTAATATCTGATCATATGGAATGTAAGGTCCCTCTCTGTCAGCAGTATAGGGTATTCCACACCCTGAAAGATATTTCACCTATGTAAGAAATTACTACTAAGGCAATTTGTTAATTCCTTAACAGTTTTTTACATAATATATCATTCTTATAGAATGTTTTAAATTACATTTTTGCTGTGGTATTTTGTCAGGATGAACAATTTTAACCAAAGAATAACTGGAGATATGGACATTTGATTTGATGCAGAGAGACAGCATCAACATATTTATATATTATGTTCAACAAAGTTTTTTACACATACAACTACAAACATGGCAATGATGTAAAACTTTAGTCATATCCAATAAATTTGGTGTATCCACAATCTGTACTTCAGTAATACATTCTTTATAAAAAATAATAAATAAATAATTAAAAATAATACAATAAATTTAAATATATATATATAAATAAAACAAAAATAACAACACTACTGGCTACATGGAAATAGAAATCTATCACAAGGAAGGTATACTCCATAACTTCTGCTCAGAACTCTTCATTTCCCTTTCAGAAAGAACAGTTAGTAAAGATGTGGCAATATTACGGAAGGACAGCAATAAATGAAAACCACAGGCAACAAAACACAAAGAGCAGACTAAGTACGATACATCCTTGCTACCAATCAGTACAAAATCTGCCTTCCTGTTTCTTACTTAAATAAGTGAAAATTAACACAGGCACAGCTATAACTTTGTCTGTTGTTTTCTATGCACATTGAGTCCTGGTTTACAATAGTGACAAAAAAATATCGACTGAAGGTTTATAGAAGAGAATGCTGTGCAGAATACAAGGTTCTAGAAGGAAGCAGTTACAGCAGACTCGAGCTTCATAGCATGTATTCTTCAATAAATTAAGGGAAATATAATGGGCACATCATGCGGCACATAAAGAAGAGCTGGAAAACCTGAGGACAGGCTTGGAAAATCTATAAGTACTTAGTAGGAGAATATTAAAATGAATCTTAAAAAAAAAAAAGGATATAAGAAGAACATTAACTGTATTAAAATTGTTTTAGGAAGGACCCTGTGGTAATCAGCCACTTGTGAATAATGTGATGTGGTACAGGATTTTGTGACTCTGCTCCAGGGTGTTACACATGTTGAAAGTACTGCTCAGTAGGCATTGAATTAAGAGCTTACTCTTGTGTATGAGAGGCTGTGATGTCGGCTGCTGTGGGCAGCAGACAAACGGTTCTGTGCCATCCCATCGGCAGTAATGCCTGCTGGATCTTGGCAGCAAAGTGCCACAGAAAGTCACCGGTACACACGACGAGAACTGGCCTCTGGTTTGGGGGCACTGGACAAGCCGGACAGATGCAAAATTTGTTACTGGGCGCCATAATCCAATTAGTTGGCCACCTGTACCCTTAACTGAAATGGGGGCTCATATTAAAACAACAACAACCACCACCACCACCACCACCACCACCACCATCCTGGAGGTGACGATGATACGGGTAATGACAACACAGAGAGTGGTGATACAGCTAACATGTTGAGTGGTGACAGTGGTGACACAGCTAACATGTTAAGTGGTGACAGTGGTGATAAAGCTAATGACAACACAGTGAGTTGTTATGGTGATGATATGGCCAACAACAACAGTGAGTGGTGACAGTGATAGACTAATGACAACACAGGGAGTGGTGATGATGATGATACAGTAATGACAAAACAGTAATGGAAGGGCTGCTACTAAAAAAAAAACACCTGCCTTCTGGGATGTAATGCCTTGTAAGCTGGCAAAAATTTATATATTTCTAGGAGGAACACCTCCATCTTCATTATTCTACCCGTATGATGGAAAGAGCTGGTTCTTCCAAAAGTCAGCAAATTTCTACCAGATTACATAGCATCACATTCCAGAAAAGGAGCAATCTTCATAGTAACCACCATCAGAACTTCAAATCTTACACTAACAGGACAGATATTACTACAATAATCATTCATAGGCTAAATAAAAGAATTCTGAGATTATATTAACATCACCAAAATTCTGTTCCGTATTCAGTTAACAAATTAAAAAACCTTATCAGCAGAAACAGGAACAATCAAAGATAAGAATATAATTACACATAACATCTTAAATACAGTGTATTGAACAAAATAATGAAATCATGAGAAATAAATACAACAACCAAAGTAGAAGCTGAAAATATCAACTTCACACCATTGCAGGTTACATTAAGAAACAGATAACAAACAAGCTACAAAGCTAAAAACATAACTGATGATACAATATAACAAAACTTACAATGGCATACTCCATGACACAGCACACAGACGTTACCAATGTGGTCTTGGCTTTCAAAATAACAGAGCTTCATGGTACATGCATAAATGCAATTTCATGTACGCCCACAAGGGAAGTATAATCTTACACAGGCCGATTTTCACAAAACTCACCAGTGCTGAATAGCATTATGAGCAGACCTCCTGTACTGAATTTACCCAAATCAGACGACGAATGTGGAAAGTACAAACAGAAATTCACATATGCCCCTCAACAAAATATGGCTTTCAATACAATTTCCACGAAATTTTTTACTCAATAAAGTTTTGTGGACATCTTCTGTTCCAAAATTTTAATCAAATCAAAACAAAAATATAGAAATTACGTTCAAAATCTCACTAATCTCCATAAGTAAAATATGGCTTTCACGGCACCGATTTTCATGAAACTCACAAGCGCTCAAGGGAATTTGGCTGAGATCTTCTGTATCAAATTTCACCCAAAATTGGCCACAAAATTTGAAAATTACAGATAGAAAGTCATAACTGCCCTTCAGTAATATATAACTGTCACTGTGCCAATTTTAGAGAAATTCAAGCTTACTCAACAGCTTTTTGTAAACAACTCCTACACCCAATTTCAACAAAGTCTGATGAACCTGTCAGTCGCTGATCCTAAATTACAGAGAGACAGGTATGATCTCCATATAACACTTCTTAAATTCATACAGAACCTCAGGAAGCTGTTAGTTAATATTTAGACTACACACAAAAGTAAGCCTTCACAAGAACAGAATGCAACCCACAAGAAAGAAGAGATGTTGGAAGATCAAGAAGTAGATGTCAAGAACCATTTACAAATTTTTCAACCTTAAAATTGGCTTAAAATACTAATCTTTGTAAGGAAGAATAAGTAGTAATAATAGTATTAGCAGCAGCAGTAGTAGATCTAGTAGTAGTAGCAGTAGAATTAATAGTAGTAGTAGTAGTAGTAGTAGGAGGCATGGTGGTGGTGGTGGTGGTGTGGTGGAAGTAAATATTAATACAAGAAGAATTTTTGGAACAAATAAAATTAATATTTGTAATTTTACTAATCAAAATTACTTCCAAAAATATATGTTAGCTGAAATAAATATGCCAATAAAATAAAACAGTCATAATACAAATAACTGGAGGAGATGATCTTGGCAACCTACCAGCAGACTCCACAGACAGCAGTACCATGAACCATAGCAAGTACATGTTGATGCACTCAGGAGGCTGCAGCATCTGACCAGCCAGCCAACTGGTCTTTCCACTTCAGGCAACAGGTAGACAGAGACAGAAAAACCACTACATAAAAAGCCAAAAAGAAAACAAGGAGACAGAGAACCTGTAAAAGTGAATCTAATAATTGGCTGTTATGCAATGTTCAATGTACGTTCGTGGTTCGTGTGGTGCAGTTGTTTGTAGTCTGTTCATTTAAACAAGGGATCATTATCTGCTGCACAGACTCATTATCATCAAGAAGAAATGCCAGTGAGTAAGTGTCACAGTGCAAGATAATATTTGTAAACATGACACTATACAAACAATGAAACAACAAAAAAAGTAACTAACTTCAAAATTCAGAGCAAAAGAGGCTAAATGCTACTGCACTGTAAAACTTCAGTATCTTATTTCTACAACAGCAAGTCTGTGCAAGATAAACAAGAGGAAGCTACCCCATAAAAGCAGAAAACATAATAGTAGTACATATCACATTACAAAGTTGGAATAAGGTGGTACTAACATAACGTTTGGTGTGTGTGTGTGCGTGGCCATGCACAC
>Ga0209628_10004071_pt1 | contig 10456 bp, 7 predicted proteins | sample TergutCu122P4_FD_187285 | JGI IMG/M metagenome (GOLD analysis project Ga0209628, IMG submission 187285) | Cubitermes ugandensis P4 segment gut microbial communities from Kakamega Forest, Kenya - Cu122 P4 (SPAdes) (version 2) | ecosystem: Host-associated > Arthropoda: Insects > Digestive system >... | reverse complement strand
GCTGAATATGCCCGCCGATAAGGTGACGGTCACGGTGTATGACGCGAGCGGGCAGGTCGTGACGAAGCTCGAATTCAATGATGTGACCGCAGGCAGCCATAACTATGTGTGGGATGGTCTGGCCGCCGACGGTTCCGAGGCCGCGCAGGGCATGTACACCGTAGGCGTGGCCGCAACCTCGGGCGGGGCGTCCGTTCCCGTCACGCCGTTGCAGTTCGGCCCGGTGACGGCCGTGGTGCGCGGCCCGAACGGAGCCGATTTGCAGGTCGGCCCGCTGGGCATCTACAGAGTAAATGACGTTAGACAAATTCTTTGAAAACGGAGAAATATCATGGGATTCACACAAGGCTTGAGCGGACTGAACACGTCTTCCCGCGCGCTCGATGTCATTTCAAACAACATCGCCAATACCAGTACCGTGGGTTTCAAATCCTCCCACGCCATTTTTGCCGATGTGTATGCCGGAGCGATGACCGGGGTGAATTCGTCCCTCCAGGTTGGCTACGGCAGCAAGATCACGGCGGTCTACCAGAGTTTTATAGATGGCATGCCGACCACGACCAACAATCCGCTGGATATGGCAATCATTGGCAACGGTTTTTATGTCATCCAGCGTTTCGACGGTTCGACGGCCTATACCCGTAATGGTCAGTTCGACATCAACAAGGAGGGTTTCCTCGTTACGCCGACTGGCGAAAAGGTGCTGGGGATCAGGGCGGATGATAATGGCAAAATTCCGCCTTCCGGCGGGGTTGCAGAGCCGCTTTTCGTGCCAAAGGGCGATATTCCTCCGAAGGCGACCACCAGTGTGGATATCCGTTCCGGAAACCTGAACGCGGATGATAATCCTGCCAGTGCGTCAGTGTCCCCGAGCATGGGGAGCAATTTTTCTATCTACACAACGGCGTCGAATGTAAATAACAATTGGAATGCGGAATTGACCTATGACGCTGTGACCATGACGTTCTCCGCGCCAGCCGGTTATATCTTGAACCCGCCCACATTCGATCCCGCATTGAATTCGGGCGATACGTACATCCTGACCTCCCCGACGGGAGATACCGTCGAATTTACTATCAGCAGCACAGGCCCGTTGTCGACCGGATCGAGGCTGGCTGTGACAGCCACTGCCTTCAGTCCGTTCGAGATGGGCTCATACAACTTCATGCATACCATTCCCGTGTATGACAGCCTCGGCGGTCAGCATTCGATGGCGTTTTACTTCAGGAAAACCGGCTCGGGCGACTGGGAAGTAAATTTAATGCTCGACAACAATATCAATACGCTGGATGGCCCCTATGAACTGACGTTCAACAACATGGGCGAGCTTGTTTCGATTGCGCCGCCTCCGCCCCCGCCTGCAAGCAGCAGGCTGATTGTCTACGACGTCCCCAACCTTCCAAATGCTGCGGGTCTGAATATCGAAATTGATCTTGCCAATCTGCACCAGTACGGCTCGAAGTCCTCGGTTACGGATCACTGGCAGAACGGCTACACGACCGGGCAGATCGCGGGAATCGTGGTGACACAGGACGGCGTCATTCAGGGACGTTACACCAACGGGCAGACCAAGGATCTGGGGCAGGTAGTGCTGGCTACTTTCCGCAGCAACCAGGGTTTGGCCCGCGTGGGCGACAACATGTGGGTCGAGTCGTCTGAATCCGGCCCGCCGATCATAGGCCGCCCGCGCTCCGGGTTGAACGGTCTGATTTCCGGCGGACAGGTCGAGGAATCGAACGTCGATCTGACGCAGGAACTGGTGAACATGATCATCCAGCAGCGTAATTACCAGGCCAATGCACAGACGATCCGCACCCAGGATCAGATCATGCAGACGCTGGTGAATCTGCGCTGATCGGTGAAAAGGCGGAGGTCGCATCATGGATCGCGTGATCTACACGGCAATGACCGGCGCAAAGAGCACCCTCGGTCAGCAGGCGGCGGTGGCGCACAACCTCGCCAACGCCGATTCCACCGGCTATCGCACCGAGATGCACAAGATGCGCGCGGTGGAAGTGCAGACCCAGGCCATGCGCTCGCGCTCCTTCGTGGTCGACGCAAGCATCGCGACGGACTTCACGCCGGGGCCGCTCAAGTATTCCGGCAATCCGTTCGACGTGGCCGTGAAAGGCAAGGGATGGTTCGCCGTTCAGACGGCGGGCGGCGAGGCGTATACCCGCGACGGGTCGTTCGAGGTCTCCGCCAATGGCGTGCTGCAAACGCACGCCGGTTTGCCGGTATTGGGCGATGGCGGCCCGATCACGATTCCGCCCGAGAGCGTGATCGTGATCGGCGCGGACGGAACCATTTCCGCGATTCAGAACGGCATCACCAATGAAGTCGGCCGCCTGAAACTGGTGAACCCGCCAGAAAACGAGCTGGCGCGCGGCGAGGATGGTTTCTTCCGCCTGCAAGGCGGGCAAGCCGCTCCGGCAGACGAGGCGGTAAAAGTCGCCGGCGGCTACCTGGAGTCGAGCAATGTGAACGTTGCCGAGCAGATGGTGCAGATGATCTCCCTCGCGCGCCAGTTTGAAATGCAGGTGCGCATGATTTCCAACGCACAGGAAAACGACCGCTCCGCGACGCAGGTGATTGCGCCGCGATAGAGAAGTTTTGGTTTAAGTCATGGATATTTTTGCGGCCCCCACCCCAACCCTCCCCCGCGAGCGGGGGAGGGAGCTAAATAAGGATTCCCCATCATGATCCGCTCGCTCTGGACAGCTCGCACCGGACTGGACGCCCAGCAGACTTCGCTGGACGTGATTGCCCACAATCTGGCCAACGTATCGACGAACGGTTTCAAGCGCCAGCGCGCGATTTTCGAGGATCTGCTCTATCAGGTCATTCGCCAGCCCGGCGCGCAATCGACGCAGCAGACGCAGATTTCCAGCGGGCTGCAAATCGGCGTGGGCGTGAGGCCCGTGGCGACCGAGCGGGTGTTTACCCAGGGCGCGCCGCAGCAGACTGGGGGCGATCTCGATCTGATGATTCAGGGCGACGGTTTTTTCATGATTACCCTGCCGGATGGTACGACCGCCTACACGCGCGACGGCGCATTCCAGCGCGACAACCAGGGCAACATGGTGACGGCCAGCGGCTATCTGCTCGCCGACAACATCAACATTCCCGCCGACGCCATCTCGATCACCGTGGGCAAGGACGGCACCGTTACCGTCCTGCAAGCCGGCAACCCCACCCCGATACAGATCGGGAGCATTCAGATCGCCATGTTCATCAATTCGGGCGGTTTGCAGGCCGTCTCCGAAAATCTCTTTCTGGAAACCGCTTCCTCCGGCGTGGCCACGCCGCAGCAGCCGGGCATGAACGCGGCGGGGGTCATCAATCAGCGTTACGTCGAAACCTCCAACGTCAACGTGGCCGAAGAACTGGTGAGCATGATCATCACGCAGCGCGCCTACGAGATGAATTCGCGCGTCATCAGCACTTCCGACCAGATGCTTGCCCGTCTGGCGCAGGTTTGAGAGGTCGAACATGAACACCATCGTGCGCGCCGTCTCCATCCTTGCCGTCACCTTCGTGGCGCTGGTGTTTGCCACGCTCATCGCATCCTGCGCCCAGATCCAGCCGACTCCGCCCACTGCCGTGCATCAGCCGATGTCCGCCCGTCCCGTCGCAACACAGGAGACGCGCGCCGCCAATGGCGCAATCTGGCAGCCGGGGCAGGGGAGATCGCTGCTGGAAGACCGTCGCGCCCGCTATGTGGGCGACATCATCACCGTCAATCTCGTCGAACGCACCTCCGCGCAAAAGAACGCCAACGCCAGCACGGATCGCAAATCCAGCGTGGGCGGGGGCATCACGGCGATCAACGACAAACTGCCGCTTTCCGGGCTTGCCGGACTGTCGGCGGAAGCCGGGACGAAATCCGCGTTCGAGGGCAAGGGGGCGGCTGCGGCCAACAATGCGTTTTCCGGAACCATCACCGTGACCGTGATCGACGTGCTGTCCAACGGAAATCTGCTGGTGTCGGGCGAAAAGATGCTGACGATCAACCAGGGCAACGAGTTCATCCGTTTTTCGGGCGTTGTCAACGCCAACAACATTTCTGCTGCCAATACCGTGCAATCGACACAGGTAGCCGACGCGCGAATCGAATATCGTGGCAGTGGATTTGTTGAAGAGGCCAACAGCATGGGCTGGCTGCATCGTTTCTTCAACTTCATCAATCCATTCTGAACAAGCGGTCGAGGAGAGAATCATGTTCGCGCGCAAGTTCCCGGTTCGGAAGATCCATCTGCCGGTGCATTTTCCGGCGCGCATGCTCTGGCGGGTGATTCTCGTCGTCTTCGCCGTGCTGTTTTCTACAAACGCGCACGCCGAACGCATCAAGGAGATCGCCACGATCGGCGGCGTGCGCGACAACCAGTTGGCCGGTTACGGTCTCGTGATCGGGCTGGATGGCTCGGGCGACCAGACTACACAGACCCCTTTTACCGTGCAGAGCATCATCAACATGCTCGGCAACCTGGGCGTGACGCTGCCGCCGGGCAGCAACCTGCAACTCAAGAACGTGGCTGCCGTGATCGTGACGGCTGAACTGCCCGCCTATGTGCGCCCCGGACAACGGATCGACGTCACGGTTTCTTCAATCGGCAACGCAAAGAGCCTGAAGGGGGGAACGCTGATCATGACCCCGCTCAAGGGCATCGACGGGCAGATCTACGCGATTGCGCAGGGCAATGTGGCCGTTGGCGGCGCGCTCGCGCAGGCGGGCGGCGCACAGCAGACAGTAAATCATCTGCTGGCCGGACGCATTCCCGGCGGCGCAACGGTGGAGCGCGCCGTGTCGGCCGTGGTCGGCGAGGGCGCAAACGTGATCGTCGAACTGAGGCAGACCGATTTCGACACCGCGCGCCGGGTGGCCGAGGCCATCAACAATGTCATGCCGGGTTCGGCGCAGGCGCTCGATGGACGCAGCATCCAGGTGCAGGCTCCGAGCAACGCCCCGGAACGGGTCGCCTTCCTCGGGAGAATCGAAAACATCGAAGTGACCGCCACGCGCCCCGGCGCGCGGGTGGTCGTCAACGCCCGTACCGGCTCAGTCGTGATGAACCGGAGCGTCACGCTTGAAAACTGCGCCGTTGCCCACGGCAACCTGACGGTGACCATCGAGGCGCGCACCGATGTCAGCCAACCTGCGCCCGATTCTCTCGGCGCTACGGTGGTGAGCGCTTCGGGTGAAGTCAATATCAACCAGGAAGGCGCCACCGTCATGGAAGTTCGCAGCAGCGCAAATCTGGCCGACGTCATCAAGGCGCTCAACGCAATCGGGGCCAAACCACTCGATCTCGTCAGCATCCTCCAGGCGATGAAAGCCTCCGGGGCATTGCGGGCGGAACTTGAAATCATCTAACGACAGGGTGAGCATCATGACGCCCCAGAGCCTCTCTCTCAAACCCTTCAATACCCTCAATACCCTCGATCCGCGCTCGATGGGCGATCTCAGGCGGTTGGCGAAAACCGAAGGCAATTCCGACGAAGCCCTGCGCGCAGCCTCAAAGCAGATCGAATCCCTGTTTCTGCAAATGATGCTGAAATCCATGCGTAGCGCCTCGCTTGGCAGCGGCCCTTTCGATTCTGAACAGACGAAATTCATCCAGGAATTGCACGATCAGCAATTGGCAAGCGACTTGGCGCAATCGAAGGGAGTCGGCCTGGCCGATGCGCTATTCCGTCAGTTGGGCGGCGGACGGAACGAAGGCATAGGCGTGATCCCTCAAGGCGCTTTGAACATTCCGTTCCAGAGCGCCCCGGAAACCACGGTGGCCGAATCCGTCGCGCAATCGGCAAAAATCAATGAGACCATCGCTGCCGCGCGCAAGGCGAACGGGCAGGTTCCCGAACATGTGCGCGAATTTGTTGCCAGCGTCTGGCCGCATGCGCATGAGGCTAGCCGAGTCACCGGCATTCCGGCGCATTTCATGGTGGCACAGGCGGCGCTGGAAACCGGATGGGGCGCCAAGCAACTGAAGAATGCTGATGGTTCCCCCAGCTACAACCTGTTCAACATCAAGGCGGGGTCGAACTGGAATGGTCCGACCACCGCGCAAAAATCCGTGGCGGAATTTGAAGACGGAGGCTGGCAGTCGCGTCAGGCCACGTTCCGCTCCTATGCGTCCTGGGCTGAAGCGTTCGCCGATTACGCGAAACTGCTCACCGACAACCCGCGTTACGCCAACGTGCTCGGCAGCAATGATGCCGCCGGATTTGCGCAGGGACTGAAAGATGCGGGCTATGCCACCGATCCATCGTATGCCGACAAGCTCATGCGCATCATCGCTGGCAATACCTTGAAAAACGCACTGATCATGGCGGCGTGATGCACTCAATTTTCCTCGAACTCTGTCAGCGCAAAGACTTTGAGTCCCTGCTTTTGCAGGCGACCTCGGCCGCCGTGCGCGGACAGTTCGACGATGAAGGCGCATTCGAGAATTTCAGCGCCTGCCCGCCGCAGCAGGGCGCATGCGGCTTCGCTGGTGCTGCCGGAGGCGAGCAGGTCGTTGATGAACAGGATGCGTTCACCGGGAGAAATCGCATTGACGTCGATTTCGATGCGTCCCGAATCGAGTTCCGATTCGTAGTCCTGCCCGATGGTTTCAAAGGGCAACTTGCCCGCCGTGTGGAGAGGCACGAAACCTGCGCCCAGGGCGTAGGCAAGCGGAGAGCCGACGATGAAACCACGCGGCTCGATTGCAGCAACCTTATGGATTTTCTTGCCGCTGTAGCGGTTGATCAGCTTGTGCATGGTAATGCGGAAGCCCGTGGCGTCTTTGAGCAAGGTCGTGATGTCGCGGAATACGACACCTTGCCGGGGGAAATCAGAAATGGAGCGGATTCTTGATTTGATTGGCATGGCTGACCAGGGCCGCATTCAGAGTCTGGATGCGAACAAGTATAGTCCGGGAGCGCGTGACATGGTTGAGTTATGTGACATGGATCACGGAGAGGGCAGTACTGGCCGCCCTCCTGGGGCTACTGTTCTCTCATCTGGAATACAATCGCAAAAGAATGCTTTCAGGAGCAGGCTTCGCGCCCAAGGAAGTAACGTGCCTGACGAAACCACAACATACGAAGTGCTGGATCACGCGGCATCTGGAATCCGGCTGCAAGTCGAATTCCAGCGGCGGATCAACGCCTCGCTGCTCGCGAGTCGCCTGCCGTTCATCCGGAAGATTTCCGTCTATAACGAAACCGGCAATGACTTGCCGGGTATCGAACTCTCGGTCGGTCTGGCCGTGGAGAGCGATGCTTCGCGCTGGCTTGCCTGCCGGGAAGAAAAGGGCGTGCCTGCGGGCAGTGTGGTGCATTTCAACGGGCCCGGGCGTTTCCCGGAATTCGACTCCCTGATCGGTGATCGAAATGAATCGGCGCTTGCCACGTTGACGGTGGCCACCCATCCGCTCCAGGCGGAGGCGCGGGACGAAAGTAACGTCCAGCTTGCCGCAACGGTCGAGATCGGCGCTTCCCGCGAGTTCCTCAAACTTGCCGGCGCCTGGCAATCCATTGCCGTTTTCGTGCAGCCTCAGAGCAGGGCGGTGGCGGAAATTCTTCGTTCGGCTTCGGAACTCCTCTCTCAGAAAACGGGACAGCGCGAACTGGACGGATACAAAACCAGCCTTGCGCGCGCAAAACTCATTGCAGAGTCGATTTACCTGGCGATGCGCGAAGAGCAGATCGTCTGCGGCGGTTCTCCGGCTTCGTTCGAGGCCGTGGGGCGAAAGCTGAGACCTGCCGGGCAGGTGCTGGGTCAGCGGTTCGGCGACACCATCGAACTGTCCGTGACCTACGCCGCCTGCTGCGAGGCGGCGGGGCTTCATCCCATCGTGATTTTCACCGCATCCCGCGCCTTTCCTGCCTTCATTGCTGCCTCCGAACTCGAATATTCGCTGGCGCTCGGCAGTGGCGAAGGGTTCAGCTTTCTGGAAGAGACGGTCATCGACGATAGCGCCGTCATCGCCAATCTCGTGGCGAAGAAAGCCATCATTCCGGTGGAACTTGGCGGCATCGGGCTTGGCAAGCGTTCACTGAGTTTCCGCGGGGCCGTGAAAAAAGCGACCGATCACGTCAGCAGCCTTTCAAACGAATTGAAAGCGGCCGTAATCATTTCGCAATGCCGCCGGGAAGGCATTCTTCCGGGGCCGTTGCCCGTAGATGAACTGCCCCTGCCCACTGCCGTCGCAAAACTTCCGCCCGCTTCTGAACCGGCCGAAGAACCGTTGCAGGAGCAGGAAGCGTCGCCGCAGGCAGTTGAGCCCGTTTCCGTGGAAACCGTCGCCGTGACCCCGCGTGCTGCAAAGGAAGTCGTCGCAGAGGTTCCCGATGCAGAAGAATCTGCAAGCGGGGAGGCCACCGCCGTTCCAGCGGGGAGAAAGGACGACACGCCGATCCGTATCAGACAGTGGAAACAGTCGCTGTTCGATTTCAGTCTGCGCAACCCGTTGCTCGATTTGTCGCGCACCAAACAGGCGCTTGAATTGACCGTCGAGGGGCGCGCACTGGGCGCAATCGCCGAAGCCCTTTACAAGGGAAAGAGTCCCGCCGCGTTCGAGGGGCTGGAACCTGCCCGGACGGCAGCGCGTCTGCGCGCCCTGAAGCGCGAGTCCGAAACGCTGGAGCAAGAGACGGGAAGCCACCACCTGTACCTGACGCTCGGCGTGCTGGTTCATCCGGGCGTCCGGGGTAAGGAAGCGAAATCGCCCTTGTTCCTGCTCCCCGTGACAGTGAGCGCGGGCAGTATGAAAGCTCCGGGAGTCTTCGAGATCTCCCTGGCCGGGGAGGAAGCGGCGCAGCCCAATTCCTGCCTGCTCGAATGGCTGCGCGTTACCCACAATCTGACCCTCGACGGACTGGACAATTCTGGTCTCGACGGCACGGTTGAGGCGCTCGCTACGGCATTCGAGAAAATCCGCGCCAGTCTGCTTGCGGCACAACTTCCGTGGCGCGTCGAAGAAACCGCGAGTCTGGCGATTCTGAAATGCTTCGCGTTTCAGATGTGGAGAGATCTGGACAGAAACTGGCCGATCCTCATGGAAAACGCCGTCGTTCGCCACCTCGTCGAACCGAATGCCTTTGAGCAGGCGGCGCTGGAAGAGTCTCCTTTCGAGGAAGAAAACCTGATTCTCCCGCTTGCTGCCGACGGTTCGCAGATGGCTGCCATTGCGGCGGCGATGGATGGAAAATCTTTCATCCTGGAAGGCGCGCCCGGCGCCGGAAAGTCGCAGACGATTGCCAACCTCATTGCACGCGGCCTGGAAATGGGCAAGCGCATGCTGTTCGTTTCCGGGAAGGAAGCGGCGTTGGAGACCGTGAGCCAGCGTCTGGAAACCATCGGACTGAAAGATTTCACGCTGGAAGCGTATGGCTCCAGGATGAGCATGCACGACATCCGTCAACAGTTGAGGCGCTCGATGCGCGCGGCGGCGGATGCCCACGAAAGAATCTGGAAAGCAGCCTTCGACAAATACGCGGGCACGGTCACGGCGCTACGCGATTATTCCGCGCGGTTGCACGAACCCAACACCGTCGGTTTTTCCCTGTGGTCGGCCTGCGATGAGCTGGCGCGTCTGGGCGAAGGCCCGGGATGGGAACTCGATCCGAAACACATCGGAAAAGTCGACATGTGCACCATGTCGAACACGCTCGAACGGGCGGTTCAGATCTGCCGGAAAATCGGCGCGCCGGAACGCGACCATTGGCTGCTCCTCGGACTGGACAACGTAGATAACTTGACCTTCACGACCCTGACCAGCGCCCTCGAAGATCTGGCCCTGGCGCGCAAACGGGTACAGGAGCTTGGCCGTGGCTGGCCGGAGGCGTTCAAGGAACTGAGGCCCGGCAAGATGTTGACGACCCTCAACGAATGCGTCGCCGCGAACCAGCAGGGGCTTTTGCCGAGCAAAGCGTATTTTCGTGACATCGACCGTCCGGCCTGGCGAAACGCCACGGCCGCATTGCGGGAAAAACTGGAATTCTTCCTCGATTCCAATCACGAGGCGCTCACGATGCTTGCGCCGGGACTCATCGACTCTCCCGATCTCAACGACTGGACGATCAAGGCGACCAATCTGGCCAAAGCCAGACTGTTTGCCGAATTCCGGCGCAAATCCATCCGTGACGCCGTCAAACCGCTCGTTTTCCGCGACGTCGACCTGGAAGGCAACAACCTTCTGGCGCTCTTGCAGAGCGCTCAACACATCCGTACCCAGGTAGCTGAACTGAGAAATCACGCCGTGGCCATCGTGGGTCTGATCCTGCCTGCCAACTGGGCAGCGCACCGTCCCCGCGCGCTGGAAGAACTCAATGCCGCCATCGAACTGTCGCAACGCGCCGTCTGGCTGGAACGGGTTGCGCCGCAGGCCTGGTTGAAGGCGCTGGAACCCAGGGACGCGCGGGAAATCGGAACACTCAGAGAAATCGAGGCCGCCTGGACGCGCTG
>Ga0209628_10004070_pt1 | contig 10460 bp, 3 predicted proteins | sample TergutCu122P4_FD_187285 | JGI IMG/M metagenome (GOLD analysis project Ga0209628, IMG submission 187285) | Cubitermes ugandensis P4 segment gut microbial communities from Kakamega Forest, Kenya - Cu122 P4 (SPAdes) (version 2) | ecosystem: Host-associated > Arthropoda: Insects > Digestive system >... | reverse complement strand
CTGCCCGCCCAGAACACCTACCCGGGCTGGACCGCGCGCGGCTGGACCACCGACACGGCTCCCGGTGCCACACCGGTCGCTCCGGGACCGTACGCGGTTTCGGGCGACGTGACGCTGTACGGGCTGTACGAACAGACCGTCACCATCACCTACGACGCCGACGGCGGGAACACCACCCCGCCCAGCCAGACCGGCCCGCGCTACACCAACAGCGCGAACATCACCCGCGCGACCAACGCGTCCTTCACACTGGCCGACGCGATCACGAAGCCGGGGTACCAGTTCAACGGCTGGATCATCGACGGTTCGGACGTGACGTTCCGGGCGGGTACGACGGTCTCGCGCGGGCAGGACACCACGTACAAGGCCTCGTGGGTCACAGCGCCGGTGCAATACAACCTGGTCTATGACTATCGGCAAAACGGCGGCGTATCGGCTAGTCAGTTCATAGTCCAGGTTACCGCCGGGAGCCCGGCAGACCTGACGGTCACGGCGACCAAGCCGGGTTGGCAGTTCGTCGGCTGGACAACGGAGAAGTACGGAATTGTGCCACTCACCTCGTATGTTCCCACTGGGGGCGGGGTCCTGTACGCGATCTTCACCCGGACGATCACCGCGACCCTGCAGGACTTCGACGGCCAGAATCTGGTCACCCGTACCGCCCAGGCGACAATCTACAACAACGAAACCAGCGCACAGATAAACCCGCCCGCGCAAAGCGAATACCCGGGATGGCAGGCCCGCGGGTGGAGCCGCGAAACCGCCGCGACGGCTACCCCCGTTGTCCCCGGTCTGTTCATGGCCGATTCCGATGTGACGCTGTTCGGGCTGTACAAGAAGGACATCGTCATCAGCTTCGACCCCGCGGGGTCGATCATCTCGCCGGATCCACTCACCGGGACGCGCTACACGAACAGTGCGAACATCGCGGCGGTGGCGAACCCGTGGCTCACCCTGCCGGGCGCGATCACACGCGACGGCTACACGTTCGACGGCTGGCTGTCGAACAACTCTGGTACGAAGTACCAGGGCGGCGCCGCGGTCCAGCCGGCGATGGACACATTGTTCACCGCCGTTTGGACAACGGCCAAGCGGCAATACGCGGTCACCACCCAGGAGTATTACGGATACAACATGTTCCGGCGTACCTGGATCGCCACGCTGCCCGACAACGCGACCACGGGAACGGTTTACGTGCAGATCCCGCTGCCGTACCTCGGCTGGCAGTCCCGCGGCTGGACCACGTCGAAAGCCCCGGATGCGACCCCCGAGGTGGTGTCAGGCGCGTACGTGACGGGCTCGGACGCGACGCTGTACGCCCTCTACCAGCAGCCGGTGACGATCAACTACATTTTCCCTGGTCAACTGACATACACCGAAACGGTCATGCGTACGACCAACGCATATGACATCCACGACGTGCACAATCCGACGGTTGTGTTGCCCGGCCGGGTCACACTGCCCGGGGGCCAGTTCGCCGGCTGGATGGACACACGAACGGGGCAGGTCCACCCGGCCCACGCCAAGGTCGCCGTCGACGCCGACACCAGTTTCGTGGCGACGGCCGGCTAGAGGAGGGTGCTGGTCACGGGACGATGTGACCGGCGGCCTGGAACAGCTCGTACCACTCGTGACGGGTCAGCGGGATGTCCGAACCGGCGGCGGCCTCGGCGATGCGGTCCGGCTTGGTCGTACCGATCACGACCTGCATCTTCGCCGGGTGCCGCGTGATCCACGCGGTGGCAATGCTTGTGGGTGATACGCCGTACTTGTCCGCCAGCCTGTCAAGGACCCGGTTCAGGTCGGCGTACTGGGGATCCCCTAAGAAAACCCCCGTGAAGAATCCGGATTGGTACGGCGACCAGGCCTGGATTGTGATGTCGTGCAGCCGGCAGAAGTCCACCAGCCCGGAATCGCGGCTGACGGCCTGCTCCTCTTCCAGCATGTTCATGGCCACACCCTGCGACACCAGCGGCGCGTGGGTCAGCGACAACTGTACCTGGTTGGCGACGATCGGCTGCCGTACGTAACGCTGCAACAAGGCGATCTGTCCCGGCGTGTGGTTGGAGACCCCGAACCAACGTACCTTGCCCGCCGACTCCAGTTCGTCGAACGCGGCCGCGACCTCCTCGGGTTCGACGAGCGCGTCGGGCCGGTGAAGCAACAGTACGTCAATGTAGTCCGTACGCAGCGCCTTCAGCGACGCCTCCGCCGAAGCGACGATGTGCTCCCGGCTGAAATCGAAATGCGCCACGGACTGGGAAAGTACGATGCCGCACTTCGTCTGGAGGATCACCTCCGCGCGCTCGGCCGGCCCCCAATCAAGCGCCGAGGCAAACCGGTCTTCACAGCGGTGGTACGCCCCGCCATAGATGTCCGCATGATCGAAAAAGATGACACCCCGGTCAAGCGCGGCGGCAACCAGGCTGCGTACGGCGGCCTCCCCCAGATCCGCGATCCGCATCATGCCGGCCACAATGCTCGGCACAGATAATGTAGTGCTCCCTAACGGCACTGTTTTCATGACTCCTCCTCGCCCCCAAACAGCCGCCCGGCTGTACGCGCACCAGTGTACTGGCTTTCATTTACGTACGGAAACGGCAGCGCCGGATTCATAGCAAGACTTCACCACGCCTGGGATATCACATGATTTCCGGAGGAAAAGCGAGGTCGTGGCAATACATGATCGTCACAAGGTGAAACACGAGAACCGTCCCCCCGTTCCAGAGAATAACATGGTTCCTCGATTACTGCTACATTCTACCGAACATTCTACATTCTACGGAACACTCCATCGAACATTCGATCATTCCCAGACTGAGTGAATTGGCTTGTGGATTGGCAAAACCCCCACGCTATTCCGCCATTCAGACATCCTACTTGCTCACGTACTTGCTCATACTCGCTCACGAGTGAGACACGCTGAGCAAGTTTGAGCAAGTATGAGCAAGTATGAGCGAGTAGGCGCCCAAAGGGGCTGACGTACAATGGTCACCGTGAGTAGCGGCAAAGAACAAGCCATATCCAAGATGCGCGCGGCCGGAGTCAATCCGACCGCCATTGCCATTTTCGCCGATGCCTGGGACCAGCTCGCGGCCGGGGCCACCGGGCTCATCCCGGAACAGACCATCCTTCCTGTCACCGATCCCGATATGGTCGACGAGGGCTCCGACACCGAACAGGACCGCCAGGCCCTCGCCGCGACGGCCATCATCAAGCTCAACGGCGGGCTGGGCACCTCCATGGGTCTGACAAAGGCCAAAACATTGTTGCCAGTACGCGATGGCCTCACCTTTCTTGACATCATCGTACGGCAGGTCCTGTGGGCCAGACAAAGGTACGGGGTTCGCCTGCCCCTCGTCTTCCTCCACTCCTTTTCCACCCAGGCCGATGTACTGGCCGAGCTCACCCGCTACCCGCAACTCGCCACCGACGGCCTGCCGCTCGACATGATGCAATCCGAGGAGCCGAAGCTCCTCCAATCCGACCTCACCCCGGTCTCGTGGCCCGCCAACCCGGCGCTCGAATGGTGCCCGCCCGGCCACGGCGACCTCTACCCCACCCTGCTCGACTCGGGCATGCTGGACCAGCTGATCGCCGCCGGTTTCCGCTATGCCTCGGTCTCCAACTCCGACAACCTGGGTGCCGCTCCCTCCCCCGCGCTGGCCGGCTGGTTCGCCCGTTCGGGGGCGCAGTTCGCGACGGAAGTGACAGTACGCACACCCATGGATCTCAAAGGCGGACACATCGCGCGGCGCAAATCGGACAACCGCCTCATCCTGCGCGAGTCAGCCCAAACACCTCCTGACCAGCTGAAATACTTCATGGATGCAGCCATCCATCCGTACACACAATGCAACAATCTCTGGTTCGACCTGGCCGCGCTCAAAGACAAGCTGCAACAAACCGGCGGCCGGCTGCACCTGCCGCTGATCCGCAACGCCAAGACCGTCGACCCGACCGACCCGGCCTCGCCGGCGGTCTACCAGATCGAATGCGCGATGGGTGCGGCCATCGAGTGTTTCGAGCGCGCGTCGGTCGTCGGCGTGACCCGCGCCCGTTTCCTGCCAGTCAAGACCACCAGCGAACTGGCCCTGCTGCGCTCGGACGTGTTCGAGATGGGCGACGACGCGATCCCGCGGGCAACCATCTGGCCGCTCCCAGTGGTGAAGCTCGGTCCCTCGTACACAACCATTGCTGATTTTGAGGACCGGTTTCCTCATCCCCTGTCGCTGCGCCAAGCCGGGAAGCTGGAAATCAGCGGTGACTGGCACTTCGGCGCCGGCGTCCGGGTCGAAGGCGATGTCCGCCTGGGCGAGGAAGGCGGCCAGGTGCCGGACGGCACGGTCCTGGAAGCCGGTACGGCACCGTGATACCTCAGTTCTACACAAAGGATCCCGCGTGGAACGGACGGGTGGAGTGCATCATCGAGTTGGTGGGACGGGTGAGCGCCTTGGAGGAGGTCACCCAAGACCGGTTGGAACTGCGGCGAGCCAACCGTATTTGGTCCGTGCATTCATCCACGGCAATCGAGGGCAACCAACTGTCGGTTGAGCAGGTGGCAAGCGTTGCCCGGGGTGAGCCGGTCCTCGCTCCGCCCCGGGATGTCAAGGAGGTGGAAAACGCGCTGGCCGCCTACGACGCCCTGGACACACTGAACCCGTGGGCGGTTGAGGATTTCCTGCGCGCACACCGGTTGCTCACGGAGGGCCTTGTGGCAGAATCAGGTGCCTTCCGTACAGTTTATGTCGACATCGTCAACGCCGCCGGTGAAGTGATCCACACCGGGTCGCGCCCCGAGAAAGTGTCACGGCTCATCGCTGAGTTGCTCGAATGGGGCAGCCAGGCGGACGACCACCCGCTCGTCGTGTCGAGCGCGGCCCACTTCCTCATCGAGCATATTCACCCCTTCCGGGACGGCAACGGCCGCATCGGCCGGCTCTGGCAGACCTTGATTCTCGCCAAGTGGCGACCCATTTTCGCGTGGATGCCGGTGGAAACGCTCATCAGCCAGCACCAGGGCGCGTACTATCAAGCGCTACAGGACTCCCGCGAACCCGACATCGACGCGGCTCCGTTCATCGGCTACATGCTACAAGTGATCGAACAGGCGTTGGTGGGGTACGAGAATAGTGCCCAGGTTAATGCGACAGGTGTCGGAATAAATGTCGGAATAAATGTCGGAATGGAGACACCCGCTGCCATCACTCACCTGTTGCGGGAAGACCCCACGCTGAGCGCTGCCGCGTTGGCGGCCAGATTGGGCGTATCCCCCAGAACCGTTGAACGTCACTTGACGGCTCTGAAAGCGGCCGGTGTCTTGCGTCGCGCTGGATCAAGAAAAAGCGGTCACTGGGTAATCAATTGATCGATGGCGACCACCGGCTGTCAGGGTGGACACCGGAACCGTACCCGTGTCCCGTGTCCCGCGTGGCCCCAAAAGACAGTTGAGGTGCCCGGCCGCATGACCGGGCACCTCAACATCGTCAGCAACCCTTAGGAGGTGAGTCGGCGACCCCGTACGATCAGGGCCGACACAAGGGTGCCGACCTCGCCGACCAGCGGGTGCATGCCCCCGTGTGCTGGTGTGGCGATGTCAGTTGCGCCGCGCATTTTCAGGACCTGCTCGCAGAAGAGCGCCCGCTGACGCGGCGATGAACAAATGGATAACTTACAGCGTTGCTGTTCCTTGGCACGGAACACCCCCGTTTCCCTGTCCCCTTGATTCACCCCCACAGGTGAACTGCCCCTTTTCTATCATCCGATGCCCAGATTGTCAAGGCACCGCACACAATACTAGTTTACCGGATGGCTACGAACGACGTCGCCTGACTGCCGCCACCATCATCGTGGTGCCCGCCAGGACCAGGAGCAGGGCGGCCGCACCGGACGGACCGCTGCCGCTGGCCGTACCGCCCGACTTGATCGCGGCCGGGGGTCTGGGCTGCGGTTCCACCGGGGTCACCTTGACCGGTTTGGAACCGGCTTCCCCAGCGATCGGTTCGCCCCCGCCGGTCGGGGTGGCCGTTACCTTGATCTTGTTTGTCAGGGTTCCGGCGGCCGCATCTTGTGTTGTCACCAGGTACGGCGGGAACGTACATGTGAGCGTTTCACCGGGGGCGATCACCAGCATCGTCGTGGCGTTCTGTTCCGTACGACCAGGATCCGAGCTCACGCAACGCGCAACCTTGCCGGTCCACGGGCCCGTACCAGTGAACATTGTTCCATCGTCAACGTAGCCGTACGACAGGTCGGTGTTGCCCAGGTTCTCCAGCGTGAACGTGTATGTCACGTAGTCGCCAGCCTTCACGTCCGTCTTGTCCGCCTGCTTGGCCACCCTCATCGCCGCCCGCGACACGATTGTTTCTGTCGCCCACGCCTCGTTCGACGTGACCGCGGCCGCGCCCTGCGTACCGGTCGCCACCGCGTAGTTCGTCAAGCCGCCCACCTGATTGTCCAGGTCACGCTGGGTGACCGTGAAACTGGCCTGGCAGATCCAGCTCTCACCTGGTGCCAGGATCGCGTCACCATTGTGCACACCGGTCGACACGTTGTGTACCGGGTTCACCTGGTCGTAGTGGCACAGCTGGATATCGGCAGTACGGGTCAACCCGTCCGGAACGCGCGCCATGATACCCGTCTCGTCGATCCCCACGCCCGTCACCGTGACGTTCGAGTTGTTCGTCACCACAAGGTCGAACACCACGACCTGACCGGCGTGATCAGCACTCGGGTCCCGAACCGTCTTGCTCAGGAACAATGGCGCATCCACGACCCATTTGGCGTAGATCTCCACCTGCGAATCGGCCGTCGCGGTCGTCACCCCATCCGGTGCCAAACCGGTCACCAGGGCGTAGTTCTCCACCTGGCCGGCGTCGACATCCGCCTGGGTTATGACGTACGTCCCGGCACACGTGATCTCCTCGCCCACCGCCAGCGTGGTCTGCCCGCAGGTGACAGTTCCCACCTTGGGGTCGGACACCGCGACATGAGTCAGCGGTACGTTGCCCGTGTTCTCAACAACGAACGAGTACGCAACAGCCTGGCCGGCATGGTCGTACACATCCGGGTCGGCCGTCTTGGTCAAACTGATCCTTGGTACCGCCCCCACCGCCACAGCCGCCGGCCGGCTGGTCGCCGACACCAGTTGGTCGCGCGGGGACAGACCCTCAGCCGTGGCGGTGTTGGTCACCTCGCCGGCCCGGATGTCGTCCGGGGTCAACGTGTACGAACCGGTGCAGGTCATCGAGGCGCGCACGGCCAGCGTGTCCGAAGGGCAACTCATGCCCGGGACCATGGCGTCGGCCACCGTGACACCGTGCAGCGTCACGCCGCCCGTGTTCTCCACGACAACGGAGAAGTTGACCTTGTCGCCGGGCATCACCGGATCGTGGTGGGCCGGGTCCAGCTGCCCGTACTTGGTCACCCCGATCCCCGGCGACACCTCCAGCGTCACAACGGTCGTACCTCCGGCCGGGACCGGCGCACCGTCCGGCGCGATCCCGGCCGCCGAGGCGGTGTTCGCCACCTCACCGGCGTCCACATCGGCTCCGGTCACAGTGTACGAACCGGTGCACGTCATCGACGCCCCGCCCGGCAGCCAGGTGTCCGGACAGGACAGGCCGTCGGAGCCGAGCAGTGAGTCCGACACGTCCACCGGTGTCACCGCCACATTTCCGGTGTTGACGACGACCACCTGGAACTCCACCGTGTCACCGGCGATGACCGGATCATGCGCGTCCTGGCCGAGCCGGCCGGACTTGGTCACCTCCATCCCCGGTTTCCAGTCGAGCCTCACCTCCGCGGCGGCTCCGTCCGTCACCGTCGCACCGGTCGGTTCCGTACCGGTCGCCGACGCTTCGTTCGTCACCGTACCGCGGTTCACGTCGGCGGGTGTCAGTACGCGGGAACCGGTGCAGATCATTGACGCACCCGCATCCAGCGAGCCGGACGGGCAATCCAGGTTGGGCAGGCCGGGGTCGGACACGACCACCGGATCAAGAGTGACATTGCCGCTGTTCCTGACCGTGACCGCGAACTCAACCGAATCACCGGCCACGACCGGGTCATGGGCGTCGTGCGACAGCCGGCCGGCCTTGGACACGGTTATCCCCGGGGACCACTTCAGCTCCACCTGCGTCGAGCCGCCGACGTCCACCGGCGTCCCGTCCGGATCCTCGCCGTGAACCGTAACCTTGTTACTGATAACACCGGCGTCGACGTCGGCGGCGGTCACATGGTGCGTACCCGAGCACGTCATCGAGGCCCCGCCCTCCAACCAGGTCGAGGGGCACGACAACTCGGGCAGGGACGGGTCGGTTGCGCCGACCGGACTCAAAGCCACATTGCCCGTGTTCTGCACGACCACCTGGAATTCCACCGGGTCGCCCGGCATGACCGGATCGCCCGCGCCGGCACCCAGCCAGCCGGTCTTGACAACCGACATTCCCGACACCCGCGCCAGCGGCACGGCGATGGTATCGCCATCGGTCGCCCGGTCGCCGTCCGGCCCGGTACCGTACACGTCCACCGTGTTGGACACGAACCCGGCGTTGACATTGCCGGTTGTCAGTGTGTACGAACCGGTGCACACCATCGACGTCCCCGCAGCCAGCGATTCCGACGGGCAGTGCAGCGACGTACCCAGCGGCGGATCGGATACCACCACCGGATCGAGCGTGACATTGCCCGTGTTGCGCACGAGGATGTCGAAGTCCAGCGTGTCGCCGGGCGCAACCGGATCGTGCGGGTCCGGACCCAGGCGCCCCGCCTTGGTCACGGTGATCTTGGGCGATTGGTCCAGCCCCACCACCGTGGTGTCACCGGCCGTGATGGGCTCGCCACCGGGCGGCGTACCGGTCACTGTCACGGTGTTCCGGACGCCGCCGGAGTCGACATCGGCTTGCGACAAGGGGTACGAACCGGTGCAAGTCATGGTGGCACCGGCCGGCAGCCACGTCTCAGGGCAGGCCAGTGTCGCACCCAGCGGCAGGTCGGACACGACCACCGGATCTTCAGCGACATTGCCACTGTTCTGCACGGTGATCGCAAACTGCACCAGGTCGCCGGCCTGGACCGGGGAGTCCGGGGCCGGGCTGACCCAACCCGTCTTCGACACCGTCATCCCCGGCGCCGCGGTGAGCGGCACCGCGGTGGTGAAACCATCGGACACCGGTACATGACCCGGGCCGTAACCGGTTACCATCACCGTGTTCGACACCGAACCAGCGTTGATGTCCCCGGGTTTCAGGGTGTACGTCCCCGTACAGGTCATCGTTTGCCCCGCCGGCACACTATCCGACGGGCAGTCCACAGCGTCGTTCAGCAGCGGATCGGCGATCTCGAACGAATCCAAGGTGACATTGCCGGTGTTCGTGATCATAACATCGAAATCCACCAGGTCACCGGAGCGCACCGGTTCCTGGGTGTCCCCCACGAGCCGGCCCGCCTTCGTCACCATCATGTGGGGATCCCGGTCCAGGGGCACCACCCGCTGGTCACCCGCGGTCCACTCAACCTTGTCCGGGTCCAACCCGGTGGCCGAAGCGGTGTTCACGACCTCTCCGGCATCCAGATCGGCCGCCGTGATCGCGTACGTCCCCGCACACTCCATCGACTCCCCACCCTGCAGTACGGTCGCCGGGCAGACCAGGCCGTCCGCCCCGAGCAGCGTGTCCGTCGCCGCGACAGAAGTGAGAGTGACATTGCCGGTATTCTTCACCAGCACCGTGAACTCCACCGGGTCACCGATTTGCAGCGGGGTGTTACCACCAACCAGGCGTCCCGACTTGGACACACTGATCCCGGGCAACCACGACAACGACACCGACGTCGACGAATTATCCGTCACCGTCTTGTCCGGACCCCGGCCAGTCACCCAAACCCGGTTCACCACCTCACCGGCGTTGATATTCGCCTGGGTCACCGGGTACGAACCACGGCAATCCATCGACTCCCCGGCCGCCAACACGGTCACCGGGCAATCCAGGCCACCTGATGCGTCGAGCAACGGATCGGACACCTCCACCGGATCCAGGGTCACGTTACCGGAGTTCTTCACCTCCACCGTGAAGTCCACCAAATCACCAGCCCTCACCGGTTTGCCCGCGGTTGCGCTCAGCCGACCCGACTTGATCACCTCAATCTTCGACGCCCACTTCAACTCCACATCCGCCGCGGAACCAACCACCGGCAACCGCCCGTTGGGGCCGGTCGCGTTCACGGTCACCCGGTTCCACACCACGCCATCGTTGATGTCGGCCGGCGTGACGTACGACGTACCGGTACACGTCATCCGCGCCCCGGCATCCAACACATCAAACGGACAATCCAAACCGTCCGGATCCAACCACGGATCGGACACCTTGACCGGATCCAAGGTCACGTTGCCGTCATTGATGACAAGCACCTCCCAATCCACGGGATCCCCGACCCGCACCGGGTCATGAGCCCCATCACCC
>Ga0209628_10004069_pt1 | contig 10460 bp, 7 predicted proteins | sample TergutCu122P4_FD_187285 | JGI IMG/M metagenome (GOLD analysis project Ga0209628, IMG submission 187285) | Cubitermes ugandensis P4 segment gut microbial communities from Kakamega Forest, Kenya - Cu122 P4 (SPAdes) (version 2) | ecosystem: Host-associated > Arthropoda: Insects > Digestive system >... | reverse complement strand
ATGAACACGACGATACCAGTTGTTATGAAACGCAATATCAATATGTACCGGGCATAGATTACGGTATCAATGAAGCAGAATTCACATTTGAAATTACTGTCAACGGTAAACTCTTTGATACAAAAACCATTAAATTCGGTCCCGGGGAAGAAGAAATCCCTGTAGCAGACGGCGCAAGCGACTGTACTGCAACCATAGAAATTCTGTCTTCCTTATACAGCCATTCGGGCGCGACGATCGTTATAACAGAAGTTATGCCCAAAGTAGATGATGATGACCTCTACGGTTGGGTCCCCGAAGAAGGTACGAAATCGATTGTTCTGGATAAATTCGGCAATGTACTGAATGAAAATGTAATTGTTAATGACGGTGTGATAAATGTTGAATTTACAAATGTATATGGTGCGACCCCGATACATTACATCATAATAAACAAATTGATTTATAACACGAGATGGAGCAGCTTAGTCCCGATGAACATACCCGGCGCAAGCGCTACTTTTGAAGTAAACGTAGATGGATATGATTCGCCTTACAGAACAGTAACAATAGATAAATTTAACTTAGGATTCGGAAGTGCGATGGTTATATTGCCGAGAGGTAAAACTTATGAAGATGTAGAAGTCATTGAAATAAACTCTAAAATAGACGCCGGCGAAAATTGGGAATATGGTAAACAGGACGAGGAAGGCATTTCATGTAAAGGCATATACACTTTCCAGAACTTCTATGAAGAAATAAAAATTCCCTCAATAACCATCCAAAAAGAAATTAAAGTACTTGAAGGCTCTAACGAACTTAAAGACGCTGATATACCAGACTTCAAATTCGGAGTATTCGACGAAAAAGGCAATCAGGTCGGTGAAGACAAAATAGAAGGAAAAGATTTCGTTAATGGAAAAGCTTCCGTTGAAGTTACACTGAATGCGTACAAAAACAAAACTGCTGTCCTTACAGTAAAAGAAATAGACGATAACAATGATCCTGTCAGATGGGTATATAATACTGAAAATATGGAATATACAGTATCTATACTTCAAGGCGAAGTAGTGTCCGCAGGGTATTGGACGCCGAGAATGATTTGGGGAGTTAACATACCCGCATATAACACTGTCGATAAAGACAATCTGGAATTCAAGAATACTTATAATGAAGTTTATCCTGAGTTTGATTTCGATAAAGTAGTCACGACAAGGACAGGAAGTTCTAACCCGGCGCCGGCGAACACAACATTCAACTTTGAATTGCGCGAAGGGTCAACAGTAATAGACAGGATTTCGATAACAAATATCACACAAGGCGCCAGCACTGTTAAATCCAGACTTATTTCTCTTCCCCGCTACACAAACGCGAATGCTGAATTGACGCTTAGAGAAATAATCCCGACGAACAGAGGAAACTGGACATATGACGCCGCGGTATTTACAATCACAATAGTTAACGGTAGAATAGACAGCATCGTTAAACCGGTTAATAACCAAACAACTACTGTCGAAAGAATAAGTTTTGCCAATGAATATTACAGCTATACCCCGCCGCCGCCTCCATCGGATACGACGACAACGGAAGAACCCACGCCTCCTCCGACGACGACGACCGAACCGACAACACAGCCTACGATAACCACGACCGCAATCATCACGACCGAAGAAACCATAACCGAAGCGACAACCGAAAAACCTGTCGTTGAACCTACAACGCAGCCTACGATAGATGAACCGGAAGTAGCGGACATCACAGACGTAAAACCCCCGCTCGCAAGCTTCGAACCCGAAACCATACCGGAAGAAGAACCGGAAGAATTACCGGACGTAACGGTACCGCTTGTAAGCTTTGAGCCTGAACCCGAACCCGAAACGACGACGGAAGCGCCGGCAGAGCCTGAAAAACCGAACCCGAAAACAGGCGCCAATGTACTGGCGGGGATCATGGTTATAGCTGCGATGTTCGTAAGCGCGGCGGCAATCCTGTACTTCGAAAAAAGATTAAATAGAGTCAAATAAATAATAAATAATAGCGATAATAAATCCGTGAGTAGGGTCACCATATATGGTGACCCTACGGTTTTTATATTTTATATTTGTTTTGTTTCATACGCCGCGTTTCAAATCGTTTATTTTCGCGACTTCGGTCATATTTGTTATGGGGACATAATCTTTGATCGGCATGATTTTTTGGTGTATTGCGTCGATGATCCAATCCGGCTGCGGGAAGAAATATTTTTCAAGCTCGTAAGCGGGTGTTATCCAGTTTTTCGAACCTACGACAACCGGCGGGGCGTCGAGATAATCAAAGCATAATTCTGTTATATTTGCCGCGAGTTCTTTCATGAACGAGTTTCTTTCGCAGGCGTCGCCGGCGATTATGATTTTCCCCGTCTTTTTTACCGATTCAATAACTAAACTGTAATCAAACGGCACGAGCGATCTTGCGTCAATGATCTCGGTTGATATATTATATTTATTTTGCAGGATATCAGCCGCTTCGATTGCCCTGTATAAAACCGCGCCGATTGTCAAAACCGTCACATCGGTTCCCTGACGTTTTATATCGGGTTCGCCGATTTTCACTTCGTAATATATATCCGCAGGGGGCACGCCGTCTTTATGAAACTGTTCGCCGATATCATAGATTCTTTGGCTTTCGAAGAATATAACGGGGTCTGTGCCGTTTAACGCGGAATTCATCAGGCCTTTCGCGTCATAGGGCGTCGCGGGGAACACGACTTTTAATCCGGGGATATGCGCGGTCAAAGCGGTCCAGTCCTGCGAATGCTGCGCGCCGTATTTTGACCCGACCGACACTCTGACGATAACGGGCATTTTTAATATCCCCGCGCTCATCGACTGCCATTTCGAGACTTGATTAAATATTTCGTCGCCCGCCCTGCCGATAAAATCAGCGTACATCAATTCCGCGATCACGCGTCCGCCGCACATCGCATACCCGACAGCCGAACCCACGATCGCCGCTTCTGAAATCGGCGAATTGAAAAATCTGTGATACGGGATCGATTCAGTCAGTCCCCTGTAAACCGCGAACGCTCCGCCCCAGTCGCGATTGTCTTCTCCGTATGCGACAAGCGTCGGGTCTTCGTAAAATTTATCGAGTATTGCTTCAAATAATCCGTCGCGCAAACCAAACTGTTTTGTTTTCGGAACGGGTTTGCCGTCTTTGCCGAATACAAATCTTTCTTTTGCGGCAAGCTGTTTTACTCTCGGGTTTTCTTCGGTTAATTTATCTTTCGGGATCAAAACATCCGGTTCGCGGTCGTCGAATTTTTTGACTGTCTGGTTTGAAAACATGATGCCTGAAATAGCGTCGGGATATTTGCTCAGATCCATTCGCGGCGAAATGCCGTCGTCAATGGCAAGCTTGCAAATTTTCGTCATTCTCGATGTTATGACTGTGTGGATATCGTCTATATCGCTTTGTTTGCAGATTTTCGCATTGATTAATTTCGCGCTGAACGCTTTTAAAACGTCTTCGTTTTTCCATGCCTCTATTTCCTCGGCTGACCTGTACGTCGAAGAATCCGACGGTGAATGTCCCGTAACCCTGTAAGTTACAACATCAAGCATAGCCGGGCCTTTGCCGTCCAGTAAAATCTTTTTCTGGCGTGAAACTGCGTCGATCACAGCGAGGGGATTATAACCGTCAACTCTTTCAGAGTGCATTTGATCGGGGTTTATCCCCGCTCCGATACGCGCGAGCATGTCGTATCCCATTGTTTCGCCCCTTGTTTGGCCGCCCATGCCGTATTGATTGTTAAATATATTAAATAAAATCGGCAGGCCGCCGTTATGTTCAGAATCCCACAACTGTTTTATCTGGTCCATACTCGCCATGTTTAAAGATTCCCAGACAGGGCCGCAGCCCAAAGCGCCGTCGCCGAAATTTGCGACGATTATGCCGGGCTTTTTATTGATTCTTTTATACAGAGCCGCGCCGAGCGCGACGGGAGCCGCTCCGCCGACGATCGCATTATTGGGATAAATGCCGAACGGGGTGAAAAAAGCGTGCATAGACCCGCCGAGGCCTTTGTTGAACCCCGTTGTTTTGGCGAATATTTCAGCCAGCGCGCCGTATAACAGAAAATCTTTCGCCAAATCTTTTATGTCGCTGCCGCGCGGGGGCGGGACGTCGAGGACTCCGTCCCCTACGCCACGTTCAACGGCTTTTAAAATAATTCCGCCGAAAAAGTTTTTCATAATATCATACAATTCTTTATCGTCGAGTTTATAGATCGCCGAAAGACCTTTTGCGAGTATTTCGCCGTGGCTTCTGTGCGAACCGAAAATAAAATCCTCGATTCCGAGGCAATACGCCTGTCCGACTGCCGACGCTTCCTGACCGAGCGACAAATGCGCGGGCCCTGGGTTGTTATACTCTACGCCGTTATACGCGCTTTTTGTCTTGATTTCGTTGAGCATAGTTTCAAATTCGCGGATAACAGCCATATCGTGATAGATTCTTAAAAAATCGTCTTTTGAATAAATTTTCTTTTCTTCGGCGATTGTTTTGTTATATTGATTCACAGGGATATCCGTGAATTTGATCCAACCCGGGGCCCTGAGTTCTTTCGGGTCTGAAAATTGTGATTTTGGCATGGTTTTTTATTCTCCTTTTTGGTTTGTTATTTTCTAAAAATTATTCATCTAAATCTATTCTAAGGCTTTTAATAAAATCAAAATATAACTTTTGTTTTTCCTGCCATAGCTTTTTTGCCGTTTCTGTCGCGCAGAAAAAATCATTTAGCTGGCGTACAATTCGAAACACGTTCTATAAATTTGTCGTCGAATTTATTTTCAAATAGATATTTTTCGCATATTTCCGCGCTGTATTTAGGATGTTCGTCCGGGGATAGGACATAGCCGACATCGTGAAAAATTGCCGCGTAAAGCAATACATCAGCGTCGGCTTTTTCTGTTTGCAGTAATCTTTTTGCCCACGCGAAAACTCTTTTTGTATGGGAATATTTTTCACGAAACATATATTTTTCCGCATGTTCAGGGCGACTGTCAAACATAGATTTAATATAATTATCGGCAAGTTCAAGGCTCATATCATAAAACACCCTTCTCTTATAACCTCTCCGACTGTCGGGTGCGGGAACACGATTTTTTGCACGTCGTCAACGCGCATTTTCGTGTCGATCATCAACGCCGCGCCGTAGATTATTTCCGACGCGTAACTGCCGATCATGTGCAGCCCGATTATATTTTTTGTGTTCTCTTGAACAATTATTTTGCATATCCCGTCGCCTTTCTCGTTTTCGGCGATGTAACGCCCGCTGTATCTCAACGTGAACGAATGAACCGACGCTTTCAGGCCTTTTTGTTTTACACTCTCGGTTGTTTCGCCGATTGCCGCGACTTCGGGGTTTGTGTATATAACGGCGGGGATCGAATTATAATTGATCCGGTCTTTTCTGCCCAGTATATTGTTTACGCAGACTTCACCCTCGCGATACGCCGTATGCGCGAGCATAGATTTGCCGTTGACGTCGCCTGCGGCATAGACATTTGCGACGCTTGTCCTGCCGTATTCGTCCGTAACGATTGCGCCGCGCTCGGTCAACACGTTTATATTCTCAAGCCCGAGATTTTGCGTCGAGGCTTTCCTGCCGGTCGAAACCAAAACTTTATCGGCAGTGATTTTATTTTTTTGTAGGGACGAACTGTGTTCGTCCGCGAAGGATGGGTTCTTTTCGGCGGGCGAACACAGTTCGCCCCTACATTCATATTCAACCGAATCATTCCCGAATCCCGTAACTTTTGCGCCGAGTTTAAACTCTATGCCTTTTTTTACATAATTCTTATATAATATATCCGCGATTTCACCGTCGATCGGCCCGCCGATTTTTTCAGTCATTTCGATAACCGTGACTTTTGAGCCGACCGAATTAAAATACGAAGCCATTTCAAGCCCGATGACACCGCCGCCGATTACGACAAGATTTTTCGGCACTTCTTTCAAATCCAAAATCTCTCTGTTAGTCAGGCAAAAATTATTTTCAAGCCCTTCTTTGAGTCCCGGAATCGGCAGGATAAGTGCTTCAGAACCCGAGCATATCAATAAATATTTCGACGAATAAGCCCCCTTTTGAAAGGGGGTGTCGCCGGAGGCGACGGGGGTTTGCGTGACAATCACGTTAAACCCGTCCGCGTTTTTATTCTGAATAACAGCCGCACCCTCTACTACTTCGACCCCTGCGTTTTTCAATTTCGCCTTAACTCCCGTAACGAGAGTTTTCACGACTTTATCTTTTCTTTTTAATACAAACGAATGGTCGATTGACGCTTCTTTAAAACTCACGCCGTAATCTTCGCCGTGTTTGGCGTAATCATATATTTTCGCTGAATGCAGCAAAGTTTTGGTCGGGATACAGCCCTCGTTCAGACATACTCCGCCGAGGGATTTCTTTTCGATCAACAGCGTTTTCAATCCGCCGTGCGCCGCGCGTTCGGCCGCGTTATATCCCGCGGGGCCTCCGCCGATTATTATAAGATCATACATAAATTGATCAGCCTCCTGTTTTACTTTTTATATATCCGGTCAAAACTTCGAGCGAGACTTCTGTCGGGTTTGAGCCGTTGATGATAATATCGGCCCGGTTTTTCGACGGTTCGACATATTCTTCGTGCCTGTAACGCACCATATCCAAATAAACGTTTGCGATTTCGTCAAAACTTAACCCCCATTTTAAATTGCGTTTTAACCTCCGCACGATCCTCTCGTCCGCTTTGCAGTCAACGAAGATTTTTAAATCGAGTTTTCCGCAGATAGGATCGTCCCATAATGTCAAAAGCCCTTCGACAATAATAATATCATGCTCGTTTTTTTTCAAAAGATTTTCCAGGTCTTTGTTTAATTTAAATAAATCCATCGTTTCGGGATGATTATCGTCGGTATAAATTTTTTGCGAGACAAACGCTTTCGTATGAGGTTTCTCGTTTTCGGGCTTGAAATAATGATCCATATGAATGATAAACAATTTATAGTTTGTTAATTGATTTTCAAGATTTTCGCATAACGTGGATTTGCCGCTTGCGGTTCCTCCCGCAATTCCGACAACAAAAGGCTTTTTTAACATATATTGTTTCTCCGGATTATGATGATTTAATGATTTAATTATTTAACCAAAAGCAAATAAAAATTTTCAAGATTTGAACATAAGTCTTTTAAAAATTTCGCCGCGGGCGCGCCGTCCAGAGCCCTGTGGTCGAACGTGAGCGACAATCCCATGCAGTCATAAAAAATATCCTGCGGCGGAACGCCGAGGGCGGCGTTCCCTACTTGTTTGATTCTTCGCGTTATATTGTTCACGCCGAGAATGGCGGTTTGCGGGGGATTGATAACCGGGGTGAAACTTTCTATTCCAAGCGAACCGAGATTGGTGACTGTAAAAGTGCCGTTTTTTAATTTATCCGGTGAGATCGAACCGTTCTGCGCTTCGCTTATCGTTTTTTTCGTCTCTTTCGCAAGTTCATTGAGCGAAAGCTTTTCTGCGTCAAATATCGTGGGAACGACAAGGCCGCGCTCCGTATCGACCGCAACGCCGAGATTTACCGTATGAAAATATCTGATCGTATCGCCGAGATAATGGGCGTTTAAGCTTTTATGATGTTTTAAAGTTTTAGCAGCCGCAAATAAAATAATATCGTTGATCGTGATATTTTCCAATCCCAAAGTATTAAACGAACTTTGTTCGTTTCGGTTGTCTTTAAGATTTTTTCTGAACGTCAATATCGCCGACGCGTCAAAACTTGAATTTAACGTCAGCTGCGCCATTTCTGAAAGCGACGCGTGCATTGATTTTGCGATGATTTTGCGAATATTGGGCAATTTCACGTCGGTGTAGGAAGAATCCGCATCCAAAGCCCCCTTTTGAAAGGGGGGGGCGGAGCCGGGGGTTTGCGGGACGCTGGGGACAGCGTCCCCTACATCATTATATGATCTATGCCCCCTGTTCACCAATTCTATAATATCTCTCTCGATAATCCTCCCGTTCGGACCTGTCGGGATAATCTTTGATAAATCAACTTTCGCCTGTTCCGCGTAAATTTTCGCGCGGGGTGAAATTTTTAATTCGCCCGGTATAAGCGGCAACGAAATTTCCCGTTCCGGCGGACGGTCGAGGGCGCTTGTCTTTACGGATTGTTCGGGTTCCGCAGGTTTTTCCGGTTTATTTACATTTTGCGGCATAAGGCCTGATAGATCTTCGCCTTCGTTGCCTATGATCATAATTGTTTCAAGGCACGGCACATCATCGCCTTCGTTGATAAACAATTCGAGAATGGTTCCCGATAATTTCGATTCTTCGTCAAACGATGATTTGTCTGTTTCGTAAGAAAACAAAATATCGCCGGCATGGATTTGATCGCCTTTCTTTTTATATAATGCGGTGACAAGACAGCTTTCAACGCTCTGCCCCTGTCTCGGCATGATTACAGCCTCAGCCATTAAAATTGATCCCCCTTATACCTGAACAAGTTCAAGTTACATTTTTTATAAAAATATATTATCATATTATAATCTATTAGTCAAGAATTTTGTATTAAATCAATAATAATTTTTTTATCTTCCCCGGCTAATTTTGATATAAATAACGCCAGATATTCCTGCCATTCTTCGTCGGCGTTGCCGGGATTATCCGCGAAAGAATCCAAATCCCGGATGTCAAAATCATAGAATATAGAGCCGCTTAATATAGTTTTAACCAAAAACGCGATCGTTTCCATCGATATAACCCGGAGTTTTTCATATAAAACAAGATATTCGCCGCCGAAAAGACACTGCGCGTTTAAAATATCCAAAAAGTCGCCGGCGGACGATATTGATTCTATGATCATATCGGCTTTTTTACCTGTATCTTTTTTGAATTTTGATAAATCGGCGCAAAGCATATTAAATTCCGCATCCGACATAGTGGACTGGGATATGATTTTGATTTTCGGGTTTTGGTTTTCTTCAAATTCGATAAATTCTTTAGATTCGAGAATTTCATCGGATATATCAAAATTTTTGATAAATTCTTTTGCGTTGATTTCTTTTAACGACGGTATGCCTGTTTTTTTTATATATTCAAGCCCATTTGCGTAACACTTTTTGATCCCTGCTTTTTCTTTAAGCAATTTTATCAAATCATTTAATTTTTGATCGTTTGTTGCTTCTGACATGCAAAAACAATCGAGAGTATATAAAATTTCCAGCATCAATTCATTTGCTTCCGCCGATGTTACGGACGTGCTTGTCCCGTTTGTGTACATCCATAAGTTATCCGAAACGATATCGAATATCTGCGATTGTATATATCCTATGTCATTTTCAGTCAATAAGCCGGCTTCCAAAGCTTTGTCCGTTAAGCTTAAAAAATACAGGTTAACGTCTATATCTTCGGTTTTGACCGCATATGTTTCTGTTAATTTTAATTCCGGTATATTATTCCCGCCAGTTTTCTTCATATCCGATCAACTCCTCCACATTTCTATCTCTATATGTATTTTCGCCTGACGTTACGGCGCCGTCCCATATTTCTTTATCGCCGAATTTATATTCCCGCAGTATTTTTTCAAGCCCTTTGCTCTGCATATTTTCAATCGATCCGTAACATGGATTATTTTGAAATGTATCGAGCATGACGCTTATCAGATCGTCGTCTGAAATCGTATTTTCGGTTTCGGTTTTTATGAGATAAAATAAATTGATGATTTCACCCATTGCCGCTGCGAAATCTTCCTGATTGATGTAACGGGTTTCCAAAAACGCGCTTGTCAGTCTTGCGATCGCGTCGGATTTGAATTCGACGCGTTCGTTTTCGACCAGCGCGGCCTGACGGTAAACCGCTATTTCCCTCGCGATATTTTCGGTTATAACCAAACCGTATTGATTTGCTTTGGCGCTCAATTCTACGAGATTTTTGATAAATTTTTTGTCTTCGTTTATTTTTAAAACCGAAAAATTAAAATCTGATTTTAAGATCATGCTTTTGAAGTCTTTTTTGATATTGCCGTCCAAGATAAATCGCCTCCTTAAACGAAATCCGTTGGTTTTTAAATAATTAACAATAAATTCACATTTACCCCTTGACAAACGGCGAAATATATGTTATGATATTATCGGGATAATATTTTGACATTCTTGAATTTGCCCATAATCTATATTGTACCATGAATTCTTTGCGTTGTCAAGGAATTTTTTTATTTTATTAATTTACTGTAAAATTACACAAAAACTGTTTATTTTTATCAGGAAATAGATTATAATAAAAATATCAAACTATAAACAAACAATTCGGGTGATGTATGACAAATATTAAAAAATCCAAATTCTCGAAATTTTCGCCGCGCAGAAAAATGATCGTTACGATTTTTTTGATATTATTTGTCGCGTCGGTTATTTTTATCGTTGTTCCTATGGTGAACGGGATCGAAGGATTCGGAAATATCGGCGTATGG
>Ga0209628_10004068_pt1 | contig 10460 bp, 9 predicted proteins | sample TergutCu122P4_FD_187285 | JGI IMG/M metagenome (GOLD analysis project Ga0209628, IMG submission 187285) | Cubitermes ugandensis P4 segment gut microbial communities from Kakamega Forest, Kenya - Cu122 P4 (SPAdes) (version 2) | ecosystem: Host-associated > Arthropoda: Insects > Digestive system >... | reverse complement strand
CTGCTTCAATGGAACCTTATTCAAGAGAGAGCCTGTCCGAGCATGGAACACAAAGATGGCATCACGACTCCCTTTATCAGCTCCTATCACCACAATATTCATCCCGTCGCATGTCACCACACCTGTTTTAAATGGTGTGCCAGCCACACACCTCACAGGATATTCTGCTGCATAAATGCATGCCCCCTCTGCAGAAAATACATGAAGTTGGGATTAAATTAGAAGTATTTGGAGCATACAAACCAAATTAAATACACGCAACAATTTTTAGTTTCGTCCCAAGGGCCAAATTTTATTAAAACCTATTGAGTAGTTTGAGGTATGAAATATATTCATAGATGAAGAGACATGACCTTTCCAGTTTACAGTGAATTTTATGCAAAAAACTTGAAAGTTCTAATCTGAAACTTTGGTTGTTGCATTTCCTCCGGAACATGCAATGGTTATAATGCTGCAAATTTGTTTGTAGAGCCTTATTTGTTAGTCTGTATGAAAAACTGTTAGAGCAGCTTGCCCGGTATGGTGCGAGTAACAATAGTAGTATTGATGCGTGTGACTTCAGCTCCACTGTCAGGTCGCCTGGAGATGGCCATAAATCGCTGTCCATTGTCCAGCAGGGTGATTTGCTTTACTCCTGGCTGCTCCTCCTTGAATAGAACCTGTTCTGTGAGGCGGTTCCAGATGAGGATGTTGCCTGACTCAGCTGACACAATGTACCTGACCATATGACAGAAATTGCTTCAGCAAGAAACAAGGGTCAGAACATTAAAATTCCAGCATGTTCATCACCTTTGTTTAATAATTTTCAGAACTGGGAGTCTTGCAAAAGGTGAACATAAAATGTGTTTTACTGTTTCCTAACACTTTTTTAAACTGTTTTCTTCTACAAATGTTCAGAGTTGTTATGTTTGAGAAGTGACAAAGAGAAATGCATGGTATAAAGCATCCATTATTGTAGTCTGATTTCATCTGCTACCAAAATATGTAAATGAAATTATATTAAACTGTCCTTTCTTGAATTTCATGAAAATCCATTCAGTAGTTCTGGACAGACAGATGGACATGGCAAAACTGTTATAAGTTTTTTGGAATTTTTTATTGCAAGCATGCCAAAAGTGCTTATAAAATATTGTTCAGAAAATTTAAGTAAGACAGCTTTTGGGGGAACTAAGCATGGACAGAAAGATGATATTAAATGAGTATCTTAAAGAAACAGGTTATGATAATGTGAATTTGACTGAGTTATTCAAGACTTGGTCAACTGACATGTTGTGCGATAAATATAATATATCGTTAGGTCCTGTAACAAGTGAATATGAACTTATGATGAAAGACCTTGTACTCTAGAGTACAATGTGGTGATGAAGCGCCACTCACTTGCCATCTGCTGTAATCGCAGCATGTGTCACAATGGCTCCCAAGGGGCTGTCTGCCAGCCGCGCAATGAGGCGGCCAATCTGCATGTCCCAGACACCCACACAACCTCTTGTCACTGTGACAGCCAAACCAGCTGACTGGCACAGGCTGATGGAATCAATCTGCAGTTCATGACGGTCAATCACATGCACCTGTTCAAATATGTTGTTGATGTTCCACACCTTGACTGTGCGGTCAATTGAGGAGGTGATCACCTGCACCAAAGTATAGCATTGGGTGTAATTAATTGAGGAAGTAATCAGTGCAAAAGTATGCTGCTTATGATCCAATGAGGAGGTGAATACCTGCTTAAACAATGGATCTTTACAGTACTTGTCAATGCAAAACCCAATACTTACGGAGTTCCAGTTTCCAATGATCAGTGGCTCCAAAGCAATGATTCTGCCAAAGTGTGCATCCAACACCTTCATCAGTTCTCCAGTGGCCAGGCTCCAAACATACAAGTTCTTTCTGCAGAAGTGGAAAGCATCACCATCAGTCTTCAGTATTACAAGGGAATTCTAAGTCAGACAGCAAATTGTAGTCCATACCTCAGCCTTATACTCTAACCAAGGTTTTCACATCCTTCTGTAATACATGTAGGTGAAGGGAGATAAAACCTTTAAATTGGTCATGACTGCTTTCTCCCACAATAATTGGGGTTATGTACCTTCTATCACTGGAAAAACTATGCAGTCAATAGAATGGGAGACAGTTTAAGTGAAGTGAGGTACCAAATTGTAATAATCACACCCTTTGTTTTACTGTATCCTATACAGATAGTTCAAATGACTGTCCTTAATGCTGTGTATGAATCTGCTTACAACAGTAGCAGACATTTAATTTTATGTTTTACTTTACATGCAGCTGAGCAGAGGTAATTAATAACTTACCAGCTTCTCACAACTAATGATTTTTCATTCAGTAGAAGAAAAACTGTTGGCTGCTCACAGGAGACTGCCAGAAATAAACGAATGAGGAATAAGTTGGAGAATGCAGTAAAACTGAAACTGTGCAAGTGGATGTGTGTTTTAGGACAGGCTGTATGTTTATTGAACTTTGTTAACCTGACACCTGCGATGACATAATCCCTTGCTGAAGATATCATGCAGGAGTTGGAGTAGAGTACACGTGTTGAGATATTGCGAACTCCATGAGGCAGGGTCAGCACAACAGCCTTGTTAGGGTGGTGTGCGCTGTCTCCAAATTCCCACACCACAAATCCATTACCAGATGTTCCCAATAGTGTTTTCCCTTCCCGGTCCAGTTTAAGCTGTAGCAACACCTCAATGTTATCATTCTGTGCCCGGGGCAGCTCCCTCTGTAAACATAATGATTTGCTACTAGCCAAATAATTGAATTATTAAATTATGTAGTATATGCTTGTTGCTACTTAGCTTCACATTCAAGTATAGGTAAAGCTGTCCCATTACAGGCCTGAAGAGGCCCACAGGGTTCTAGGAGGTTAAGGCCCCCAGATTTCTTAACAATCGGCACATGAAGGTGGTAGGTTGTCAGCCTCACGCATCAGCCGTCTTAACTGCCAGGATTACCCTGCTACTCATTTTTAGAGGCTGAGTCGACCCCAGGGCACATGGAACTGTCAGATGCCACGGGAAAAATCCCCGGCGACACCAGGAATCGATTCCGAGACCTTCTGACTTGTAGCACAGTGCCTTAACCACTATGCCACCCCAGGCCCCTCACATTCAAGAACAATCTGTAATACTTTCTTTGGCTGCAATATGGTTGCTTTCCTTGTTGGTATTACAGAATGTAGTGTGAGGAATATAACTCAAATTAAAAAATTTAATTTGAAGTGTGTAATTGAAGAATCACTTGCACATTTCTTTAACAGCTTGTCTGCCACACAAGAGGCAAGAACATAGAGTAAATTTCATAATATTTTCAAGTGTCTTCAGTTAACTTGGTGGTAATAAATGTGTAACAGTTACACCGTTATGTTTGATATATATGGGTATGCTAACTTCAGTTACCTGCAATATCCACTTTGAGGAAGTAGGGTCGACACAATATTGTGTGACTCCATAGTGGCCTTTGCCCCTGCAGCAGTAGATACTGGACTTGTCTTTTGTCATCACCATTGCACTGCAACACAAGATTATCAAGTAAGAAACCTGGACTTGAGAGTCCCAAAATCCCATGAATTTTTTTTTACCTACGAGGACTGAAGCTCTAATTCCTAAAGCTTTCTGATATATGTGCATCAAGAGGCCATTACATTATCTGATAATGTTTGTTCCAACTCCTGGCAGTCTAACCAGCTCTCTTGCCTGTGGAAGTGAAAAGGTTCCAATGTGGGGTTCACTGTTTGCAGTATGAGGGATGGGTCATCCAATGACCCACTCCAGAACAGCAGTTGATATGTATCCAGTGATGTGAACTCCATGGAGAGCAAAGGCCACTTATTGGGGTCCTCTGGGCTTATGTATGTGTGCTCCATTTGCCCCCGCATGTTGAACCGGCACCTGAACAGCACCAGTAATTTGTTAATAATCCTGTATCAGCTGCATAAACTCTATGGCAATTCACTGACAGAATGCATATAAACTGGAAAAATACAGAAGAAAGCTGCCTGGTCAATTTTAAAGTAATCTCTTGAGAACACCTTGTAAAATAAACAGTCATTGCATGTCTGCTATCTTGAATTACATAGAGAAGCACACAAACAATTACAAGAAGGAAGCAGATTGAGTAATATCCTCTTCCTGAACTCCTCTTCATTCTGTTTTGGTGCCATGTAACAAAGACTGTCTTTGATATACACCTATTTTTAACATGAAAACACAAATGAAGCCAAACTCTTAAAATATCCCTGTTGTAGTGCTTTATAGTAGGTACCAACGTTTTATAGGAACGTACTGCCTCCTTCTTCAGGGCGGAAGAAGCTTCTCTTGCATTGATGATGGAGACAGAATGTTTCCCTGAGACGTTGGTACCAGCTTATTGGACACCACATGAAACTCTTTCAACCCTGCAGAAAATTGGTGCCACCTGCTAGAGAACAAAATGTTATAATCCACAGCAACACAAGGTGAAGCTACACCATTATGAAAAGAACTCATCTTTCTAAAATTTTGGATACAAATTGATTTACCAGATTTTGCAACAGAATTGTATATTTGTCTTTTTTCATTTAAATAATATGCAGAACTGACCACATGAAACACCAGTCCTTCAAAACCTTATATTAAAATACCTGTTACAGGAGCTGACTCACCAAGATCCTGGGCCATGCACAAACAAGTGAGTATTGAGCAGGTATAGCCCTTTAATTGGCTCTTGTTGGGGCAGAGGGTTGTCCATGATGATATACTCACTTGTCAGTGTATTTAGCAGCACCGTCTGCAAGCACATGAAGTCACTGTAATATTGAACTGTTATTTATGATGTTGTATATTCAGTGACTGATTTGTAGGTTGCTCTGTGATGTTTCAGCAGCCACTCACTGGTAATATTTATTGCAAATAAATTTTACAGTAATTAATAAATAATGAACAGAATAACTCATTCTTCCTCAAGGATGTGGTTGTTTTATTCTCAGTAGCACTGTCTGTAGTAGCTGAAACTTACAAACACCCAAATTAAGAACTTATCGTGTAATTAACAATAGAGCATTGGGTGTGAGAATTTGAATTGCAACCAGAAACTCTACTGCAGTACTTAAAACATCACTGTAACAGCCATGGCTCTTGTATATACCAGTAAGATTCTTGTGTAAAACTCATAAAATCTTTGTATGTCTGGTGTTAGGTCAAGATAGGAAATGAGAAATTGATGGGAAGTTGCATTAGATATACATTGCACTGTAAATCCATGAATTAGCCTTCTGTCATTAAGTAAAGGGTTAATATTTTCTCCATATCCAGTATAATAGTTACAGTGCCGTGACTCAGTGTTGACATCCTCATTTGTCATAATGGTGTACAGGCAAAGTTAATGTTGTCCCTGTAGATGCCATGAAGGCACATGCAGGGGTGGAGGTATGGATCCACTCATTCTTAACCTCAACACTGCATGAAGGTGAGTGGTCAGCTTCACACTCTGGTCGCTTTACTGTCTTGGGAAGAGGCCCCAGTACCCACTGAACGGGACGCTTGGGGGACCTAAAGCTGATTTGGATGCTTTGGAGAAGAGGAAACTTTTTCCCTGTACCAATTATAGAACCATGATTCTTTGGTTGACCAACCTGTAGCATAGTCATTAAAATGAAAAAGCAGAATCTGTGTGTTGCATGAAGGAGCACATGACAAAAGCAAGTAGCCTAATGATTTGTACAGTATTTGGTTTTATGTGAGCAGCATTCAGCAAAATAACTCACCTGGTTGTTGTTGGTGTAAGCTGCAGCAAACCTGTTGTCAGGACTGAGAACCAGCTGCTGCATGATGCCCTCAATACCTGGGTTCACATCTCGGGTCATGTCACTTGTTGACAGGTCCCATGTGATAAACTTGTTGGAAATTGACACAATGTAGCGAAGGTCAGAAGTCAGGCAGAATCCAAACACTGCAAATTGGTGGCCCTCCAGAGAGTACTGTTGGTCATTACCAAACATTTCAGTACCTCTGACTATGATTCTTGTCTCTAGCAAGTTAAGTTGTATTTCTGCCACAATGACCTATGACAAAACTTAGTGCTTGAAAAAACATGGATAAAGTCCTAGTGTTGGTGCAAAGAGAATTAGGTTTAGAGCACACATACCTTTAGGGGTCCCCCTGGGGTGTGCAGACAGTGATAGAGTGGCAGCAGTGCACAGTGTTCTGGCCCTTTCTCATCACACTGTTCAAGCAGCATCTTCACATTTGGGTTGGGGCCTATTTCTGGCAGAAGCCGGGACACCAACTGTGGGGCCAACATGTTGGGGTACATTCCCAGAATTGCCCCACCAAGTCGGAGAGCATCTGCCACCAACATCAGCTCCCTGTGGGCAGGTTTCATTGCGTAAGGAATCACAATATTCTGAATATAGCATTTCATGTGTTAAGTTTCCTGGAAATGTATTCTTAAATAAATTTCTGGCTACTCTTAAAGAAACTGATGAATTGGAAGTTTAGGTGAATTAATTACAGTTATTTGTATGTCTTATTCTATGATAACTTCTCAGTAGTGGCTTAAAATGGCTTTACATTTCTGACGTAATTTTCCTGGTACAGACCTCATACATGTCATTACAATGGTCACACACTAGATAACACTGTAGTACAGGTATTTTCTCAGACTACATATAAATTAAAGTGTATATCTGATACTGTACAGAAGTCTGAGAGGTGAAGTCCTCTTTTTTTGGCACAAGTTGTCAGATGAAGTTGCAGTATTGTGTTACAAGAAAAAGAGAGTGAAGCAAAACAATGCAGTGTAGAAGATATCATTAGTTTAGCAAGAAAACAGAATCTTCAGCTTTGTTAGCCATATTTTGAGCATAGAGTTCAGAATGACAACTTGACTTGTGAGTTAAATATGTTTAAGAAGGAAAAATTGAGAGAATACAAAGCACAAACAGCAAGATGAAGATACTGAAAGTTAAAGGATCAGTTCAAGTTAAAAATGATTTATCATGTAATTAAAAGGAAATATGCAGGAAACAGTAAATGACTTATGGTTTTGTTCCTTTGTAATCGGAGCAATCTATCGCCAAACAGAGTAATTTCCTTTGCGTATTCTAAGTGGAAGGGTACTGTGGCATGAATTATGCACCAGTCTCCATGTTGCCTCCATATCATAAAATTCACTGTGAGTGGCCGTTCAGTTGATTTTATTGAAAATTACTTGAACCACACCATTTAAAATATACCGGAGACAAGATATAAACCATGCAATCAAAATCTGGGAGGCTGCATGGGGACCTTTGTAGGCAGGTTGTATTGTAGATTTGCATCATGTTCATAATTTGTGCTCTATCTGCATTGTCAGTTCAAGATTATACATATGTATGGCCCTATAGCTTTGTTTTAAATTGAGCTCAGAAATTTCTTAAGCATTGGTCATTATAAACTATTCAAACGACTTGTGAACTTAAAATGAATGAAAACTAAACCATACCGCATGTGGGAGGTCCTAACACTGCTGCCTTCTTCATGGGTATGATGTCACCCCATCAGAGCAGGTGCTTGTATGTCACAAACTGTGTACTGGGGCATTATTTTGAAAACCACATGTCTCTTATCTTTATATTATCTTTGTCTGAATTATAAGTCATTTCTAAGCTGAACTGATCCTGTAAGTCACAGAATGTGCACAGATGCTGGTACAAGAATTAAACCAAGCCACACAAAGAGAGCCTGTCTTTTCTCTTCCTGTGTTTGATAGGTTCTAAAGTACCACAAATGGAATATCATGCTTTGACAAGTAGTATTTGTATACTATCACACACGACCTTTATTAGTAAAAATAACTTGTTACAATAACTCTAGTGACATATATTTCCACTTAGTCATCATCAAGCTAATCTCATGAAATATGAGAAGGTAAATGTAGATTGGCCTGAGGTTGGCAGATTAAGTTGACACATATGTTGCTAGTTGTAGTGTAACAAGTTTCACTTACTAATAAAGTTTGTGCCTGATGGTGTCCAAGTACAATTTGTTGACAGAGATAACACACCATGTTGCCTAATATCAAACTGAATGCCATGAATTTGATGTTTGGTCTTGCCATTTAATTCCATACTCTCCTGATGTTCCAAATCAGGTACTGTAATCATAAATGTATATACGTGGTGTAAGTGTAAATTAGCCATTTTTAACAGGTCCATAACACTGTTTACAGTGAATTATACAATCACAATTCCTCGAAGAATTTGACTAAGTAAAAGAGAAGTTCTGAAAGAGTTAAATTTCAAAATATTTGCATCATGTTTAGCCCCTGATTATATAAACATAGTTGAATCTAACAAACATTTCAGGGGACAGGTATAGTGCTTTGTATGGCTCGATTCACTTTCTGGTAACAGTTGGAACAGAAGCTGGAAAGAAAGATTCAGCAGTTAAACAGAATACAAGACTCACCTCAACTTCTTTCGGATCTGTTCGCTAACAATGAAACAAACAGCTCACAGTGTCTTATTTTGCCTCATTTAAAAAGCAAATACAATGCTGCAACAACAGTACACAGCCAGGAGTTGGCATGTGCCCCACAGTGCCAGAAAGGGGCAGGACACTTCAAGGTGAATGTGAAATGTTTACTTCTGTCATTTCTTGACTGTTGCTATGTTATACACACATCTCATTTCAAACTATAACTGAGAGCAAGCATGACTGATTCTTATAATCCTGATTTAAATTTAAAATTTTATGGAGATACAAATTAAATTCTAGTTTGTAGATGTAGATATAGATTGGATATATAGGTACAGAGAGTTATTAAATTGGATCTTACATAAACAAGGTTGTGAAGAAGTGAAATGGATTACAGGAGATTAGAATGGGATTCTGTGAACACAACGGCAGATAGAGGAGACATCTGCAGGATGCATAGCAGAGGAGGAAACGAGGTGCCCCTGTATATTTCAATTCAAATTAGTCATGTAGTGCATTTGACTTAACCATGAAGAAAGAGAGTAGCCTCAGAATTGCAGTACATTAACCTTTTAAAGCCTAACGACATATATATATGTCGTACCGCAGCGCTAAACTCCAGACGCTACATTTTATATAGTTATTCAACAAATATACATACTGAATATTTTAAACATGCTACACAATCCCCGTCTTTTTCTCTTCAAAATGCCGTTTATTTCATAATGCTACCTTGTTTGGTTCCTGTATTATTCGCATTTTACGTACAGGGTGTGCTAAAATTTAAATGTAAAATTCCGGCTCCAAAAGGTTAAACTGAACTGCTCACAGAATAGAGTTGTTGCAGCATTGACTATTGTTGCTGATAGAAATTTAGGACACATTTAATACAGGTATTTTAAAGTATTTATAAATATTCAAGATTTAATTGTAAGTTTTAATTATAGTCTTTTTAGATCAGTTTTCAAAAGTAATGTATTTAAATTTTATATGACTAATCCCAGTCAGTATGAACTACACACAAATGAGGTGAAGTGGATCATTTACCACATATGACACAAACCAAGGTATATGAGTGATGTTAAGATTATTGTGTTGTGGAATGTAGTAACATGTAGTCTGTTCTTCTAACCCTGAAGATGAAAGCAGCAGGTTTCTCCAGAAACGTTGGTACCTGCCTATCAGACTACATCTTATCACATCCCAGAAGACCATCATCTTTTTACTGGTATGAGTACCTCAAATATCATAAGTAGCATTTTTCATATATAAGTGCACAGTATTTCCTTGATTCAAACAGACATTTTATTAAGATCTGAGGTGAAGATATACTTTGAAATACTTTGGGTATTGGAACCATGCTGGGTGGCTACAAACATTCTGCAGGAACATACTACCTCCAGCTTCAGGTTTCTTCCCTGAAGCTGGAGGCAGTAAAATCCTCTGAAACAATGGTATTCACCTACCAGGATACAACATGGTATCCCAACACAGCATACCACTGTATGAGACATTTTGTACATTTAATATCAGTACTAATCCACCTCCTCTAACTATATATATTCATTTATTACAACCTAACTTCATTTTCCATTAAATGCTGCCAGAAGTGGTTTACCAACCTGGTTGCTTCCCTGTCCTCAATGTTGTTGCATGTATCTTCAAAGTCACTGAGAACAGCCTGCAGGGGGCATGAGGACAACTTTGCATGCAGCCATTCATAGCTGAACAACACATGCTTGTACAGGTCCTGAAATCTGCGTGACCGCACCATGTGGTATGGCATTTCACCAAACTGCAAGTGATGAGAATGCAAATCCACACTAGTGAAGTAATTAACTAACAAACACAATCACAAATCTTTAATCTAGTTGTAGCATGCACGTGACATGAAGTCTTTCAGTCCTTTTGCCTCATATGGGTCTCTTTTGTCAGCCCCTGATGATAAATAAGAAGGAAGCAAGGGTTGAAAGATAATTGGCAGGGGAAAACTGAAGTGTTTGGGTTGGG
>Ga0209628_10004067_pt1 | contig 10460 bp, 9 predicted proteins | sample TergutCu122P4_FD_187285 | JGI IMG/M metagenome (GOLD analysis project Ga0209628, IMG submission 187285) | Cubitermes ugandensis P4 segment gut microbial communities from Kakamega Forest, Kenya - Cu122 P4 (SPAdes) (version 2) | ecosystem: Host-associated > Arthropoda: Insects > Digestive system >... | reverse complement strand
TAAAATTTAAAGGTGCAAAGGTACTCTTTTTTTTGAAAATAATACGCCATTGAAATATTTTTTTTACTTTTGCAAAAAATATTCGTTTAATAAATTGATTGTGAAAGAAAAAGAAATCAGATATGTGATTGACGAAGGCAACAGTTTGACTAAAATTGCCGCATACAAAGGCGATGAATGGCTTTTTTTCGACCAAATAGAAACTCTTTCAGAGTTTTTTTTACGGCAATGCGTCCATAATTTTTCTACGCAAAACAAACCGAAAGCCCTCTTTATCTCAACAAAAAAAACCTACATTCAACAACAAAAAATACTTTCCCGTTTTTTTGACTTGATGATATTTTCACATCAAACTTCTGTTCCTATCAACAATCTGTATGAAACACCTGCTACATTAGGACTTGACCGTTTGGCTTCCGTTACAGGCGCTTCGTCATTGTTTGAAAACTGCAATGTCTTGGTGATAGATGCCGGAACGTGTATCACCTACGATTTCATTGATGCCCAAAAAAACTATCACGGCGGAGGTATTATACCCGGATTGCAGATGAAATTACAAGCGCTACATAATTTTACGGGAAAACTTCCGTTAGTACCCTTAAACACAGCAAAAAAACTGTGCGGACGTAATACCGAAGAAGCCATTTTGGCAGGAGCGATAAACGTAACATTACTCGGATTAGATGCTTTGATAACGTATTTTAAACAGCAATATGCCGACCTTAAAACGGTAATTTGCGGAGGAAATACAGAAATTGTTCAAAATTCGCTAAAAAATGATACCTTTGCCAAGCCAAAATTGGTGTTATACGGTTTGAAGCAAATACTTGATTTTAATGAAGATAAGTAAAATTTTATTAAACGCAACAACTTTTTTCATCGCCTTCACAGCGATGTTGAGTGGCGTTTTTGCACAATCTTCCATCACCTCGCCCTATTCCCGTTTCGGCATCGGCGAACTTGCGCCCCAATACAACCTGAGGAGCAGCGCCATGGGAGACATCTCACAGGGAATAGCCAATCCAACAAGCATCAATTTTGCCAATCCCGCTTCCTACGCCGCTTTCGACTCGCTCTCGTTTCTTCTCGACGTCGCCATAACAGGAACTTTTAACACCATTAAAACAGATACCGAAAAAAGCCGCCATTCAACAGCAGCCATCAACTACTTGACTTTAGGAATGCCCATCGTAAAACGCTGGCATACAGCAGTTGGATTAGTACCTATCAGTTCCGTCGGTTACAATACATATAATATAGTAGATGCCGACAAATCTCCAACCGGAGAAACAGGACGACAGTTTCATTTTTTTATCGGAGACGGCTCGTTCAACAAAGTTTTTTGGGGAAATTCCTTTAAAATATCCAAAAATATCGCCTTAGGTTTGAACGCCGGATATATGTTTGGCAACAGAAACTATACACGCACAGTTTCTTTCGATACAATTTATAACCGTACAATAAAAATTACCGACAAAATCAATGCGAACGGTTTTACTTTTGAACCTTCACTTCAATGTTATTTTCCACTTTCCCCCAAAGAACAATTAACCATCGGAGCCACCTACACAATACAAAACAAACTCAAAGCCGAAAATGATTTTTTGGTAACATCCATGTTTGGTGGAGAAGGCAAAGATCCCGGCACTTATATTGACACTATTGAACATCCCATTATCAAAGGCAATTTAAAGATGCCGGCAACCATCAAATTCGGACTTTCCTACGAACGAACGGGAAGGTTTCTTGCAGGCGCCGATTTCTTTTGGACAAACTGGTCGAAATACGAACTGCTCGGACGGAACGACAGCCTCAGCAACACTTGGGGCATCAGCATTGGAGGAGAAATCGTTCCAAGCGCAAAACCTTCGGCAAGTTATTTTAAAAGAACACCCTATCGCATCGGTTTTAAAACCCACCAAAGTCTATATGAATTTTATGGAGAAAAAATAAATCTCTACGCCGTTACTCTTGGCATGGGACTGCCGCTCACACGCTCAAAAACAATGATAAACATTTTTTTTGAAGCCGGAACAAAAGGAAAAACCACTAACAACCTGATACAGGAAAATTATTTTAAAATAGGAGCAGGACTTTCATTACACGAAATGTGGTTTTATAAACGACAATACAGATAAAAAAGGCACAATTTTTGCAATAATATTTTTAAAAAATTTATATCATGAATATTAAAAGAATATTTTTATTAGCCGGACTCGTGATTTTTTCCGGAATGTACACATTAAAAGCACAAGACAACGGTACACAATACGGTGAAAATCCGCTGGAATGTCAACAAAATCTTTCACTTTACAGAGAATCCATGAAACAATGGAGAGCAAATAACTTTCAGGGCGATGCTCACGAATTTATCGCTCATTGGCGACATTGCTTTATGAACTGTCCCCGTGCCAGCGAGTTTATCTATTTAGATGGTGTAACCATTATGGAACAACTCTTTTTAATAGCTACTGACCCAACCATAAAAAATAAATATATTGACACTTTAGAAATGGTATTTGATAACCGTATCAAATATTTTCCAAACGATTCACGTACCAAACAGCCTCAAGAAGGCGCTATATTGTGGCGTAAAGCCATGTCGTTAGACGAACGCGCTCCCGAACGTTTAGAAAAAATCTATAATACATTTAAAAGAGCCGTCGAATTAGAAAAAAACAATATTCCTCCCGGTCCCCTGCCATACTACCTCAAATCAACCATTGACATGTCAAACAAAGGAAATTTCGATGCAGATGTAATCCTTGAAACCTACGACCAACTAAGTACTATTGTTGATTTTAACCTTAAAAAAGCCGCCGATGAAAACAATGCCCAAGCACAGGAAGATTGGACTACAGCCATGCGACTTATGGAACAGTTGATAGAGCCTTTTGCTTCTTGCGAAGATTTGGTCAACATACTACAAAAGAAATTTGATGCCACTCCGCAAGATGTTGAAACACTGCGTAAAATAACAAATACCTTAGATAAAAACAAATGCACCGATAACCCACTGTTTATGAAAGCGGCTGAAAATCTTTTCAAATTAGATCCAGACGCGCAAGCCGCCTATATGATGGGAATAATACACTCCAAAAACGGAAATTACGACCGCGCAGCCAAAGCGATGGAAGACGTTGTTAAATTGACAGACGACGATGACCTCAAATATAAAGCCACAATGGGACTTGTACGTATGCTGATGATGCAGAAAAAATATTCACAAGCCCGCGAACAAGCCCGTAGAGCATTACAAATGAAACCTAACAGCGGTGAGGCGTTGTTACTCATCGGACAAATGTACGGAGCAAGTTCCGAATTGTGCGGAGACGACGAAATTTCCAAAAAAGCCGTCTTCTGGCCCGCAGTTGACAAATTCAACGAAGCAAAACGCGTAGACCCAACCGTTACCGATGAAGCCAATAAACTTATCAATTCCTATCGTCAACATTTTCCCGCAGGAGAACAACTGTTCTTTTATAATATGAAAGTTGGCGACAACTATAGGGTAGAATGTTGGATTAACGAATCAACAACCATCAGAACTGTTGATTAAAATAAATCACAAAACAATTCAATAATCTGATTAATTAAATATATCAGGTTATTGAAAATGACGTTTGTTTCGTCATTACAATGGGCCGAGCGAAGAAGTAATCCAAAGTTAATAATGATGATAGATGATAATTAAAACCCTTTTATTTACTTTCGTCATTGCAATACTACTGTCTTTCACTTCCTGCCGTAATGACCTGAAAGACATTTCCCGAATACAAATCCCCGATACCATTGCAGGACAGTTCATCACCAACGGCGAACTCTACTACAGCGAATTGGGACGCACCAAAGTGCGCATCCAAAGCCCCGTCATCAATAACTACGAAACATCCGAAGGTTTTACCGAACTTCCCGAAGGGTTTAACGCAGAATTTCTTGACGAAAACATGGAAGTTGAATCTACTATCACAGCCGAATATGGTATCGTTTTTAAAAAAGAAAACCTCATGCGCGCACGTCGCAACGTTGTAGTTCACTCCTTAAAAGACAACGAACAACTAAATACCGAAGAACTGATATGGGATATGAACACCAAAAAAATCTATACCAATGAATTTGTAAAGATGACAAGCACCGATAAAATACTCTTCGGCGACGGTTTTGAAGCAGACGAAAACTTCGAGAACCGCACTATTAAAAAACTGAGAGGAGAAATAATGGTAAAAAAAGATGAATAAAAAAATATCCAAAGCATTTTTATATCAAAAAAAACCGTATCTTTGCACCTGCTTTTTAAGAGAGTGAAAAGTGCGAGATATTGAAAAATAAAGTTCTGATAATCAGAACTTGGTGTAAGGAGCCTGAAAAGAGTGACTAAATATAGGCTTCGGTCGGGAGTGTTTGAACAAGGTTTTTTCGAGCATCATTCCGAAGGTCAGGTCAGAAAAAACGATCCTTTCCAAACTCTTTATACCCATTTTCATTATTTTTATAAAAAATAAAAATAAGGGTTTTTGTATTAAAAATATTTGTACCTTTGCACCCCCAAAAAAAAGTGGTTTTAAGGGATAATAAAAAGAAGAAATTCAAGAAAATATAAATAACAGAATCTGATGAACCAGAGAATTAGAATTAAGCTTAAGTCATACGATTACAGTTTGGTAGACAAATCAGCCGAGACAATCGTAAAAACAGTGAAGGCAACCGGAGCAGTGGTCAATGGACCAATACCCTTGCCTACACACAAGCAAATTTTCACTGTATTACGCTCAACTTTTGTCAACAAAAAGTCGCGCGAGCAGTACGAATTAAGCTCTTACAAACGCTTACTCGACATCTACAGCACCACATCGAAAACCATTGATGCGCTGATGAAGCTCGAATTACCAAGCGGTGTAGAAGTTGAGATAAAAGTGTAAGTAATAATAAAAAAAAGTAATTAAAAACTAAAGTTTTAAGACAATGTCAGGACTTATAGGAAAAAAGATAGGGATGACCAGCATCTACGACGCCAACGGGAAAAATGTTCCGTGTACGGTAATAGAAGCAGGTCCATGCGTTGTTACCCATATCCGCTCAAAAGAAAAAGAAGGGTACGACGCTATTCAGTTAGCCTTTGACGAAAAAAAAGAGAAACACACCACAAAAGCGCTAATGGGACATTTCAAAAAAACCAATACTACACCAAAGAAAGTATTGATGGAATTTACCCGTTTTGAAGAAGGACACAGAAAACAGTTAGGACAAACGCTAACCGTTGACGTCTTTATCGAAGGCGAATATGTGGACGTGGTAGGAGTAAGCAAAGGTAAAGGATTTCAAGGCGTTGTAAAGCGTCATGGATTTAGCGGAGTAGGAGAATCCACACACGGGCAACACAACCGTTTGCGTTCACCCGGCTCCATCGGAGCATCGTCGTACCCATCGCGCGTGTTTAAAGGAATACGTATGGCAGGACGCATGGGTAACGACACCGTGAAAATGATCAACCTTCAAATAGTAAAAATCATGCCCGAAAAGAACCTCATTATTGTCAAAGGCGCAGTGCCGGGTTCAAAAGGCGCTTATGTAAAAGTAGAAAGATGGAGTTAACAGTATATAATAAAGAAGGAAAAACAACCGGACGCACGGTTGTATTAGACGACGCCATTTTCGGAATCGAACCGAACGATCACGCCATCTATTTAGATGTAAAAAACATCATGGCAAACAGGCGTCAAGGAACACACAGTTCGAAAGAGCGCAGTATGATTTCAGGAAGTACCCGCAAACTGAAAAAACAAAAAGGCTCAGGAGCAGCCCGCTTCGGAGACATCAAAAGCCCACTGTTTAGAGGCGGAGGACGCGTTTTCGGACCACAACCGCGCGATTATAGTTTTAAACTCAACAAAAAAGTTAAAAGCCTCGCACGCAAATCCGCTTTGACATATAAAGCGCTTAACAACCAAATCATCGTGCTCGAAGACCTCAACTTCGATACACCGAAAACAAAGAATTTTAAAAACATTTTACAAAACTTAGAACTCAATAGCAAAAAAACACTGTTGATACTTCCGGAAACAAATGCCAATGTAGTCCTCTCTACACGCAACCTCCGCGAAGTAGGCGTTCTCAACGCCGCAAGTATCAATACTTACGACATACTCAACGCCAATACAATGCTGATTTGCGAAAGTTCTATCCCCGGAATTGACGAAATGTTTGCATAATGAAAAAATAAACCATTTGTCTTTATCAACGGAATGATTTTTTACATACCCATATAATGAAAGAAAACAGAACAAAACCCTTTTCAGCAACCCGGAGCGTTGTTCAAAGAGGCACAGTTGCAATGCTGTGTGCAATTCTTTCATGCTTGACATTTTTTTCAGGATGTAAAAAAGACAAACCAAATGGTATAAAAGAACCCGAATACCCAATAGATATTCAGTTTACGGAATACACTCTATCAAATACTTGTCAATGGAAAAATTTGGCTTATGATAATACTGTTTTTATCATCAACAGCAATGAAGAATTGCAGCAACATATAACAAGTATAGATGGCATCTATCCTGAAATTGATTTCACTACACACACTTTGTTGGTAGCAAGTGGGAAAACAGATAACAGTATTTTCGAAATTAGCATTAATAATTTAATTCAACTTTCAGAGAACGAGTATGAATTGAATATTGAGATAAGCTTAAAAATGGCAGCCATAGTCAAAGAATGGGAAGTTGCGATTCTAGTAGAAAAAGTAAGCGAAGAAAGCAAGGTAAGTCTAAAAACTTCCATCAATGAACCCGAATTTACGTTGAAAGGGACTACATGGAAATTAGTTGGGTTTGTTGATGCTGAGACAGGAGTGTTAAAAGAAGCAGAACCAATTGGCTGTATTAGATGTTACACTTTAGAATTTAATACAGACACTACTCTTTTTACTACATCACAGGCAAATGATATTTGGGGAAAATATGAAGTTGACTATACAACAAATAGTATTCGTTTGTTTGATGTTTGTGGAACATTTGTTGGAGAACAAGGTGACGGAGGTTTATATTACGATGTGATACAGTACGAAATAAAATCTTTTCACTTGCAAAAGAATGAATTATGGCTCTATTATAACGACAAGAAAAATTATTTAAAATTTATATCAAAAGAGGGATTGTTATCAAATACTCATTGGAAATTGACAGGTTTTATGGATATGGGATCGGGCGAGATACGACCTCCCGAACCAGCAGGAGAAGATGTTTTTCTCCTTTCATTTGATAGTTATTTTTTTCTCAAAGGGTTTACATCTACTAACAACTTTGAAGGGAGGTACTTATTTTGGGAAACATCGTCGAACTTTTATACTCAAAAAATTCATAAAACTACCCATTTTGATGAATCCCCAGACGGAGATTTGTTTTTTATAATTTTACAATCTTTAATTAGTTCGTTTTTATTGCAAGGGAATGAACTGAAATTGTTTTATAGATTCCCTGACAGTGAAATGAATTGCTTAATCTTTAAAAAAACCATAAAACCATGAAGAAAAGTTTTTTATTAGTTTTTGTAATAATTTGGATAAGTGCTTTAAAATTATCCGCACAGGTCAGTGAATATATTCCTATGTTAACACGGGAAAATCAATGGAATGAACTTATAACATATTCTTATGACCCGCATAATCCGAATTTTAAAAGAACTCATATTAATAAGGTTAGTTCTGATACACTTATAAATGGAAATGGATATTTTAAACTTATTGAAACTAAAGATGAATTTGCAAGTATTTGGTTAGAAAATGGTTATATCAGAGAGGAAATTGAAAATCGAAAAGTGTATTATATGCGCCCGGATAACCCCGAGCAATTATTGTATGATTTTGATGCGCAAGTTGGAGATACAATACTAACTTATTATTTCGAAAACTATCATCTTTTTGTTGAAGTTGAATCAGTAAATGAGGTATTTATTGGAGGCAAGTTGAGAAAACAAATGAAGGTTATTTCTACTTCATATTGGGATATTGGCAAGACTTATAAAATGAACCATATTTGGATTGAAGGTATCGGAAACACTGATGGTCTATTACGAAGTATGGAATCTGATGATCCAAATGGTAGTCCGAATATTTCATTACTCTGTTTTTTTCAAAATGAAGAGTTGATTTATAAGCATGATACTTCGGTTTCGGATTGTTTTGTATGGGGAAATATTAATGGTTTACAATTAATAAATAATAATAGCATGCGGATTTATCCCAATCCTGCAAACGACAGGCTTGTTATATCTGATTCGGAGCAAACAATATCGAGTATTGAAATTTTTGATGTTTTAGGGCAAAAAAATCATGGACAATCATTTGGAAATACCATTGATATAAGTCCATTTTCAAAAGGATTGTATATACTTAAAATACACCATACAGACGGACAGATTTCATATTCTAAATTTATTAAAAAATAAAAAATCATGATTAAAAAATGCTTATTATCAATTTTTGTATTACTTTGGATATATTCATTATCCTTATCAGCGCAGACTCTTGTTTCGTTTGATAAAACCATAGATAGTGACACATTGATAGTTATTAATCACAGAGATGTTGTCCTGACTTCTAAAACTGTAAGCGCTTCAGGGCAGGCAGCGTTTTTATCGAGAAGTTCCGGCTATGTAAGAATAATGCTTTCGGATGAAGATGGTTATGACTTGTTGATATATGAAAGCATGCCATTGGTAGCCGTCAATAGAGTTGATAGTTTCAGCAACATGGCAATGGAAAGCATCAATATACCATCTTATCCCTTTACAAAAGTTCGGATAGAACTGCACAAGGCTGTATTAATAAACTTATCGGTTGATATATCAGACGCCACGATTTCCAAAATACAGCAACAGCAGGCAAGAACAGACAGAATAGCATTGATAAACAGCAATCTTCGCAATAGAAATGCACTTTGGATAGCGGGAGAAACATCTATATCTCGAATGAGTTATCAAGAAAAGAAAGAAATGTTTGGAGGAGTAGTTCCCGATTTGCAGGGATGGGACTATTATACAGGAGGAATTTTTGAATTAAATATCGACAATATTATTCCAGTTCGAAATCAACCAAGTTCGCTTTATGTCTCTTCTTTTGATTGGAGAAATAGGCATGGGGCTAATAATCCGGCTTCCCCTTATTACAATGGAATAAATGGTTGGATAACATCTGTGAAAGATCAGAACCATCCTTACACTTGTAGTAGTTGTTGGGCTTTTGCAGCATTAGGACCAATTGAAGCAATCGTAAATCTATATTATAATAGAATAATAAATGTTGACTTATCGGAACAGGAATTAGTGTCCTGCGATAAAGCAAATGGAAACAATGGATGCAACGGTGGGTATTCATGGAAAGCACTTAATTATTACATTAGAGATAATGGCATTATTGATGAGGCGACATTTTCTTATAAAGCTTCTGACATTCGTTGCAGTTTGAAACCAACAACTTCAATTGAAAAAATAACAATTACAAATGTAGATCCAATAGAGCCCACTAACTTTGACCAAATAAAAAAAGATATCATTGAATCCCCGCTTTCCTTTGGACTTTCCACTTGGCATCATTCTGTAACACTTGTAGGTTATAAAACACTAAAAGAAGGAGATACTATTTTTTTTAACGATGGAGTTAGTGGGGCAGAAAGCTGGGTAATTATTGGAAGTAGCGACCCGAGAATTGGACAAACAGCACTATTATTTAAAAATAGTTTTGGAAATTCATGGGGAGATGGAGGATTTGGCTATGTAATTCCAAACATATCTGATATCAATGATTATGCAAAAATTGAACTTCCAATAACAAGCAAAATATATAAAGATACCGACATCGTTTGTGAAGACCGAGACGGCGATGGCTATTATTATTGGGGAATTGGACCAAAACCTGCAACATGTCCCTGTTGGGCGCCGAATGAACCTGATGGAGATGACTCCAACCCCACATTAGGTACTATGGACAATTATGGAAATTGTTTAAGTATTTCAAATGTAAATGAAATCATTAATACATCTCAAACATGGAATGTTGGAAAAACGGTGAATACAACAGTTATTATCCAATCTGGTGCTACCTTAACAATAACAAGTACCATTCTTTTTTCAGAGAATGGTGGCATTGTAGTTAGACCCGGAGGTAAATTAGTAGTTAATGGTTGTAGCCTCACTTCTTCTCAGCAAAATAAGATGTGGAAAGGCATCGTAGTATTGGGCGATAAGACCAAACAACAAACTGCGCAAAATCAGGGTACCGTAGAGTTGAAAAACAACGCCACCATCGAACATGCTCTCTGCGCTATCAGCGCAGCGCCGGCAAGTTATTGTAATGCTACCGGCGGCATCATCACAGCAACCGACGCCACTTTCCGCAACAATTTTGTAGCGATAGAATATCACCCATACGAATATCAAGGTTCATCAGGAATATTAGACAACAAAGG
>Ga0209628_10004066_pt1 | contig 10461 bp, 12 predicted proteins | sample TergutCu122P4_FD_187285 | JGI IMG/M metagenome (GOLD analysis project Ga0209628, IMG submission 187285) | Cubitermes ugandensis P4 segment gut microbial communities from Kakamega Forest, Kenya - Cu122 P4 (SPAdes) (version 2) | ecosystem: Host-associated > Arthropoda: Insects > Digestive system... | reverse complement strand
GGAAACTACACCCTAGCTGACCTCCACCGCCAGTATAAAAAATACATTCACAAACGGCCCAAGCACCTTCTTCTCTAACTCTTCACCTACCTGTTGCAGTGTTTTTCGTTTGTATTTGTTTTTCACTACTACACTTATGATTACCTATTACGATAGTTAGTCACTCACTTTGTGAGCACAACTATGGCAGATTGGTTAAAGGAACAATTTTGTAACCTTGTGTATTTTTACTGATTTCTCTGTTCAATAAATCTCTTTAAAAAAAAAGCATGCTTATGCGCACTTTTTAAAGTGTACTCTGGGGAAGGGGCTTGGAAAGCTATATACGACAGGTTACCAAGGCCTTACTATTTGAGCAGGGTTGATCATGTTATGAAACTTCGGGACAGGAAGCAGAGAACAGATACCAGAAAGTATTCCTTTGTAAATAGGACCATTAAAAGCTGGATCCAACCACCTGCAGAAGTGTTAGGGACTTTCCCTCGTAAACATAAAATTTTTAGAAAGAGAGTTAGGAAAGCAATTATAAGTGGGATGAATCGAAAGGAATAGAAATTTGGTGAAGATCGTTTAAAAGTGCAGTGAAGTGAGGTGAAGTGTAGTGATGTGAGGTGAAATGGAGCGGTAGGAAATTTAAATGGGGTTAAGCCAAACAAGAGGGTAGTGAAGTGTAGATGGGTAAAGATTAAATGGGAAGAAGTGATGTGTCGACAAGTGTAGTGAAGTGGAGTGAAGGTCTTTGGAACAGGGTGCCTATCATTATTAGAAGATATACAGACCATATGAAGTTGTACTGCTTGTTTCGTATTCTTTTGGTTCTATTTTAATCATTGTATATATGGTAATATGTTTTGTATGCTTCTATTTAATTTTGTATATTATGTATTCCTATGTTTATGTGTTCTTATTGTTAAATGTACGTTCCATTCTAGGTATTATGTTTCATTGTGTTCTGTGTATTGTCTGTGTGTAAATGTGTAATGTACTACTGCCACCAGCTGTCAACCCAATTGCAGTTAACAAATATATCATATTATACATGCATTACCATGTATGCTATTATGGTTTCAAAGTGACAGCATTATTTAAGTTTTTGTATTGCATCCTACAGTGAACATTTATATCCCGAATTCAGTTGCAGTGTTCCTCCTGTTGGCTGTCCATCTGCAGTCATGTCGGGGAAAGAATGAACATTGTTGCACCTGGCTACCATCTACATGCCTTCTGCATTCATTGTGCCATACCCACCAGCTGTTACTTGCATTTTACCTTTTATTTTGTCTGCAAGCTATCTCAGTTGGTGTTCTTGGTTTTTTATTGGTGTTAATGGAGGAGAGGTTGCATTGCAGGTAGGGTGAGTGAGGAGGCAGCCAGCTTGAGCACACCAGCCATGTTTGCTCTTTTCCTGACCCAGGAATAATTTACTTCTTTAACATTTGTAATATGTGAACCTTGACTCTTTGCAGGTTAACTCATGACTAAACTTGTAATCATCCGTATATATTCGGTTATCTGTGCAACTGTATAGATCATGTAATATCAAATAGTTAATGGTAGTTTGAGTGTCAATTTGGAATTAAAAAGGATGTGACATTGAGAAGTTTTGGCCTAGTTTCAGCTATTGGTGCAGCATAGAGGGGTTGAGGAAGACCACTAAAACTCCAGAATGGTTGGCCTGTGGGCTTAACCCTGCAGTGATGGTGTGGTTTAAATTCTAACTACTGCCCAGGATGGAGGGGTTGTAAATTTAGGGTACTCGTAAATGCATTCACAACTCTATGGTTGACAGATGTGAGCAACATGTGAAGAATGAAAGGGATGTACATTGCACAGAGGCCAGCATTGAGAGGTTATTGTTATGTGCACAACATATAGCTGGAGTGATATCACTTTATTGCATCATCCACTTCTGATATGTTGGATACTTCTAACCTCTGCTGCTGATACTGTGTTTTTAAATCAGTTGCCTTACATAGCTAAAATAGCTGTGATAATAGATTTTGCATAAGGGGTTAAGAGCCAGAACTGGACAATTGTATATGTTTCGCTCTTCTGATTTGACGATATAAACACCAGGTTCATGCAGAAAATGTGTATAGTCTGTTAGACTGCATCAGATTACATTCCAGAAGACAGTACTCTTAATGTGGCAGATTTGTTGGTTATGGTTCTGGATGCACATATACACACACACACACACACACACATATATTACATGAATCTGTTAGTGTGTCATATGGCAGGATGTGGAACCAGTCATAAACACAAATATACAAATTTGCAGTGTAAAATACTACAAACATTTTATAAAAACAGTATTATAAAATCATATTTACACATAAAATATTTATGTACAGTGTAATAGTAGTGTGTAAGTAGGTAATTTGTAAGGCTGCTTAAAATTTTGCCTTGTCATTCTTGAGGAATTTTACACTAGGTGGTAAACTGTTGAAAATTGTTTATGCCAGCATAGAATATACTTTTTTGCAAACAACATAGTTTGGCATTTGGTCTATGAAGATGATGCTTATTCCTTGTATTGTGTATAGATGAATTTGTTTGAAAAATTTCCTGATTGTTGATAATGAAGTTCATTAATTTGGTCATTGTTACTGATGCTAGAATAAAAACAGAGTGAGTTAAGATTTGAACTTCTAATGATGGTGAGTTTTGAAATCATGATCTTCTAGGATTTGGCATTTGCATTTTGATAGATTATATTTAAACTACAGCAGAATGTACAGTTCGTGCCAGTGAACAGTTTTTGAGATATTTTATTATTAAATAAGTTTTTTTGTCTTAGTGTTACATAATTATGTTATTTGTCATATTTTTCATTACGACACCTTACCTATGGTATATCGTTAAATTACTTGCAAACTGCTTTGACTCCTTAAACTTTCTACTTTGGACCCATATTAACTGCATTTGTTTACTTGAAGTCACTTGATTAATATATCCACATGAGAGTGTCACTGTATAATCACTGTCTGCAGCTGTAATGCAGGTGTTATTGTAGGTATTTGTTGGTCTACATGAATGAGGGAATTTGTTGAATTTGTATACTGTGCATGTAGTACTGTGGTATAGTTCTGATTTATGTTTATGGGGTTGCCAACTTGAATCTGAGCTAGGGATTGATCTGGCCAGTCAAGTTTTTCTCAGTTCCTTGTGTGAGTAAAGAAGGGTACATTGAACATGTGTCTATACACATCTCCACTGTCCTTAAATCTCCATTCTTGGTCATCTTCATATTTCCCTTGAAGTTATAATGATTAAACATTCAATATTCATTATTCAATTAAAGAATGTAGTCTTGACAGGGTGTGACAGTTTGTAACTGACAGGTTAAGTGCAGTGGTTAGCACTTTTATTGTATATTGCTTTACATCCTACTTAAAAGACCAGCTTTTGGAAGTGAGGTGTTGTGGTTTTCCTCATTCTTTTCTAGAATTTTAATATGAGCCACACCTATCTTTTTCATGACTCTGTGTCACATGCTAGTTGAATGCACATGACTTCTTCATATCTGGAAGGTCACAGGTTCAAATCTTGGCCAGGAGAACACCAATCATGACATGTTTTTCTGGTTTCCCTCATTCCCTCTAAGCAAATGCTGTAACACTACATCAAAATAGGCAAAATAAACCATTCAAGTTTATTAATCTTATTATTGAGCATTTTATAGTATGAACTTCAGACAGCATTGTTAAATAATTATCTTTTCATGTTTCTACTAATCCATCTTGTATAATAATGTCATTTCTTATTTGGTAATGATAACCTGTGATGGTGACATTGATTTCCAGCCTAGGCTGGCATATCAAATTTGTCACAAAAGCTGTGTGGGTCATTGTCTTGTATTTTTGACATATGTTATTTGATGTAATTTGTACAGCTTGTACAGTAATTTTTATCATATGCATGTGGAATTAGTTCTGCATTTTCCATCAGCCACTCTTTGAGATACCTCAGTGATCACAACATGCACCACATTCTACCTGTTTCTCCTCCTAGGTTCTGTCATATTTACAGGTAATGCTGTAAATATGGTGCCTGAAGTCATGAAGATCCTTACAAGGTCTAGTATTAACAGATGGACTAGAGATGGTGTGTTAATTTTGCAAAGAGTACGTTTTCACACTTCTTTAAGTTTTCAGATATTCTTGTAGCCGATGACTGAAATATCAAGTGGCTGATTTTCTCTCTCAATGTTGTTGAGAGATGAGTCATTGAAACATGAAGGATAGCCAGTGAGAGCCAGGTTACATTTGATGTTCCCCACCTTATGGAGGAAATTATCATTCTTGGCACATAATGTTGCTGTGTCAAACAAGCTGTGACTGACTCCCCCCCCTCTTTTTTTAATGAGGTGGATGACTCAATTGAAAATGAAGGTAGCTTCAAGTGCAAGTGTATTTCGTGTGAACCATTGTGACCTTCAGTTTGATTCTTTTTGGCAACTCGGATGTCCAGCAAGGCTGAGATATGTAGCTGATACATTGGCAGTATGGTAACACACCTGCCCTTTCCGAATGTTTGACTTGCCAGAAAGGGTTCAACTTTTTCCACCAAATTATGCAGGAAATAGCCATAATTTTGTTATGAATCACCAATCTCCTGCAAAAGAGATGTTGCTCAGCTTCTATAGCAGAATTAACATTTTCCAAGAATGGCATGTTTCTAGCAAGGTTGGGAACATTAGACTGGATTATGCACGCAGTGATTTTCCTTAGAATTTCATGGAATCTGTTTTCAACAGTACTAGGATACAGTTTGTCTGGATACTGCATGAAACAAAGTGGAAATCAGTAGCCTTGAGTAGTACATCACTCTATAGTGATATAATTCTCTATAGTGATATAATTCATGCAACAGTGTGAAATAAAACCAGAAAGTTCAATGAACTCAAAAAAATGCATATTTGAAGGTATTTGTATTGCATCAGGAACTTTGATGTTTGTGACAATATTTAATGGAAGTATGAATATTTACAGCATTCTGCTTTACTGTAGAAGGGGTTGTGTGGATCATAAACCCTTTGTTTTTCTTCACTCCCAGTAGCATTTATACAAGTGTTTCTCATTTTGAATTAAAGTAAATATACTCTTTCACCCAACACAAATAATGGTGTTATACAAAATTGAAAGTCAGGACCAGTCTGTAGACATCTTTATTAAGATAGGAAAAGTAAATGTCACTAACCATCCCCCGACATCACTGGCACATGTATGTATGAGATTTGAATTCTGTAATTATGTTTTTTAAATATTAGTTTTGCAGAATTTGCTGTTTTGCACTCTCTGTTTAAGAAATATCATGTTCCATGTATCTGTAAGGAAATATGTATGGTCTGTACTGTAAGTTTTGTGTTGATTTATGGTTTCCATACAAGTGGAAGTAATTTCTTCATGAAGTGGCATGGCTATCAATGATTAAGGATATTTCTGAGTACATTTACTTTAAAACTTCTATGCATTTAGGATCTTCAGAGCTGTTTCTTTTTTTGTGGTTGCTGGGTCTTGAATAGTGTTCGGGAACATGACTTTTAAACACTAATGGTATTTTTCTATATTTATTTAGGCATGTAGCTCTTGTGGGATGGATTATTCACGTGTATTTAGCAATGTGACATGTACAGTGAAATCTCATTTAAACAACACCACCGTAACAATTTCTTTTCTGGGCTCCGGCAATTTACCTTCCTGTAAAAATGTTTCACTTTAACGAATACCATTGGGACGGAAGTGTTGATGTAACGCAGTAGAACCCATCCCACCAAGAAATAACATAACCAATATAACGAAATTAAAAAGTGTCCGAACAACATGACCTACACTTCTCGAAATCCGCTGCTCTATGTGAGAGACAAGGGACGTTGGAAAGTGAAGGGAGTTACGAAATATCTTAGTGGCATGCACGTCATGGAGAACCATAAGAATACACACGGGGGCCAAGGCCACGGTGTTTTGTTGGAGATATTGCATGACTAAAACCCTAAGATAAAGGCCCATCCACCGTCACAACTGCAACCCATAGTTCCACCCAAGCAACACATTCCACACTGCTACCGCAAAAGTGTCACACTGTATTCATATTGGTTGATCGCATGACAGCCGTCGTCGAGCGATTCGGTGTAACTGAAGCAGGAAAGTCCATCTCAATCTAATGACGCCGTGCTTCAAGAGATCAATCAGCCAGCTATCGATTTAGCAGAAATAGGCTCAATTTTCGTTAGATTCGATCGTTGTCGCAAGACTAAACCATCCGTATTAACACCGTAACGTACTCGCCAGTTTGTAGTGTGTGCGAGTGATTGTCGGATCGTCAGATTCGGTTTGGCTCAGTGATAAGGTGTCATCAGACACGATTCTGATTATTGTGCGGTGTGCAACTGTATTACTACCGTTTTCTCACATTAGCTTTTGCTGCAAATGTTTTTTTAGACAGTACTTCACATCATACCCATCCTTTCTCAGTAGCGATTACTTCCTCCAGATTTACCGATTTTCCAGGGTCGCACAGTTCAGCCCCGCATTTTGTGTTCCTGTCCGTGATAGAATTGTTTACACCACCAGTTACGTAGCATCTGTGATCAGCAACGAAGTGGGAGTAACGTGCGCGTTGTAGATGTGGTCACTGGCATTCAAGAAGCAAATTTAGTCAAAGCTGTTTCAATCCACGTGCTTATGGTCGTGTTATGTAATCGTTCATTGGTACTGTTGTAGTTTTATTTCTTGGTTTTGTTTGTGTGTGTGTGTGGGGGGGGGGGGGTGCTTATTGTGGAGGAGAAAAAGAAACGCAAGATATAGATGAGATGTCGCAAGAAAATATTGAATCGGCCCATCGATACTCGCACGATTCTGATATAAAATCAGAACATAAATTTCATAGGTGTTCGGTAGCCGGAGGAAGAATTATTACTGGACACAGTGAAAAAGTGTCCGGATGCACGATCCAAAAACGTTCTGGTGAATGGACCTAAACTGTGCGAGTGAACTCGATCCTTCACATGATCATTCAGTCTAACGGAAGTTAGGGGCGGTGCAGGTTGGCGCAAAGTTTTCCGTGCTGCATAATGACGTACCTGACCGTGTGGAATTCACCAAGAATTTTCCGAGAAATAATTACCAAAACAGGCTGCACAGAAAGCATTTTGGAAGATTTTTAATAAGTTAACGTGATAAATTTGTTTCTTTACACGTTCGTAACCAACATTCTGAAATATTTTAGTATGCTTCATCAGACCCAGATTGCATTATAACGAATATAATTTCGTCACTAATACGATTTGCCGTCTCCTGAAGAGGCGACCACCTACTAACAGGCTGAAAATACATTCTTGTAATTTCAGCGCGCAAAAGGCAAAATCTGGGAGACAATACTGGAGAATAAACTTTCATCTACTGCACCCAGAAGTGTCTTCGTTGCCAATTTTTGCTTCATCACCGGACTATCTACAGCGACAGCTGAATAGGATTGATTGGATTAAATTGACTCCCTGATGTGCCCATTGTGTGGCTATGCTGAAGAAATGGGCCTTGACCACATCCAAAGCTGTCAGACTGTGACATGACATGGAAAATAATCGGGATAGATGGTGGAAGATATCAAATTTGTATTGGACTGCAAGAAAGAAAGTGGAAGACATCTGTTAAAAAAAAAAAAAAAATTTGTTCTACCGAGATTTCACTGTATGAAGGAGAACAGAGCACTAAAGCTCCCACAAACAAATACACACCTCTCACCAGCACTCGCAAACCTGCAGCCTCCTAACGGCCCTTTTTGGGGCCAAAAAATAATCTGGGACACTCTTAGTGATCGATTCATGTAATGTACCAGTTCTTATATTAATATTTATTTTCTACATTCAGAATATAACGGTTATTGTCTGACTTTTCTTGAGCCCATCACTAGCTGCCTCAACGTCTGAAAATTTGTAAGTGAGAGAAGAGGTCTGTAATACTAAAAACACAGGAATAATTAGACTAATTAAAAGATCAAGGAAGCCCCCAGTAACTAAAAGGGATGATGTTTTATGGTAAATAGATCCACAAGGCAAGATATGTGTCCTGACTCTAATTTGAATTGTAAATATATATATATATATATATATATATACACACACACACACACATGTACATATACGTATAATGTACCAAAAAATAATTCATTAACAGTATACCATCAAAATATCCGTGGATTGGCAAATAAAACTATGAATTCCTAACTTTTTTCTATCCTAACTTTCCAGATATTCTTATGTTTCACTGAACACCACCTAAATCAGTCCCAGTTTGAACATCGTATTCTTGAGAATTACAACCTTGGTGCTGAATGCTTTAGGCAATCCTTAAGGAAAGGTGAGGCATGTATATTTGTATGAAGGGACCTACAGTTCTCTGACATTAATGAATTCTGGAAAGACCCAGATATCGAAGCATGTGCAACAGAATTAGAACCTTCACTTACCAGTATCTGTATAATAACCGTGTAGAGCTCCTTCTGGAAATTTCAAACTGTTTGTCATTTGTCTAGATAGTATTATTAAAAACATTATAAAAAAGGTCTAAAGTTTATTATAAGAGGTGATATAAATTACCTAATAGAGAATGACATGAAAAGGCATCTTGATGCTATGTTAATCTTGTATAACCTGACCAGCAAGTTTCATTTTCCTACAAGAATCAAGAACAAATCTAGTACAGAGATTGATAAAATATTTATAGACACTCTTTAAATTCAATAACTATACTGTTCCTCCTGTGATTAATGGGCTTTCTGATCTTGATGCCCAATTATAATAAATTACATAACTCTGCAAAATCAAAATTGTATAAAAAGTATTATAAATATTAAAAACTTGATAATTGAATTCCAAATCAATTGAAGCTTTGAAACATGGGACAATGTTTTGGGCAGTGACAATGATGTGGACATTGATACTCTATTCATTTCATTTCTCAGTTCCTATCTGAGAATATTTTACTCTAGTTTTCCTACAAAAAGTAGCTGAGAGAACTGATGATAAACCACGGATGAGAACTGATATAAAAATCTTGTGTCAACGTAAAAGTGATCTTTATTTACTTAATATGTATAACACTAACATAAAATTAAAAAGGTATTACAAATTATATTTCAAAATTTTTAATAATGTCATCACACAAGCTAAAAGAACTTGGTATAACAAACAGATTCGGACTTCTAACCAAAACAGCTTGGAATGTAATAAAAACAGAAATAGGCAAACAAGTTACTATTGAAGATTTTTACTGGTTTAATAATAATGAAAATAATAGTCATGATTACCATTCTATTTCTAACTCCTTTAATACTTATTTCCTCGCAACAGCTGAGAAAATTACTCAAAATATTACAAATGATAACAGTATCAGTTTACAAGGAAGGAACTTCTCTGCACTACTTATCTCAATTATATAGTAATCCTTTTCACAAATATAAAATTCAATGATTCGTCAACTAAGGAAATAGAATTATCAGTTCCATACAATCAAAAAGTTCACATGGATATGATGAAATCTCAACCAAAATATTAAAAATTAGTGCTTCTGGTATTAGTTCTCCCCTAACTAACTTACATTTATAACAAAACTTTAACAACAGGAATTTTCCCTATGCACTTAAAATATTCAATGATAAAACCACATTTAAAAAAAAGTGACAAATAATATAACTAATTATAAACTCATTTCTCTTCTCACTTCATCTTCAAAGATTTCTGAAAAAGCTATATATGAAAGACTACTGGAACATATTACTACTAAAAATCTACCAGTAAATGAACAGTTCATCTTCAGATCAAAGTTATCAACAGAAATGGCTTTTTATAACCTCGTAGAGATACTAGATGCACTTAACAACAAAAGACTAGCTGGAGGAACTTTCTGTGATTTAAAAATGGCTTTTGACTGTCAACCACAGTATCTTACTGACAAAACTGAAGTTCTATGGTATGTCAGGTAAAGCTTATACACAAATATCATTTGGAAAATAAACACCACAGAGTAACTTTAAATAATAAATGTTTTAATTTCTATTCTAGCTGGGGAGTAATGAATTATGGAGTCCCTCAAGGATCTATACTTGGACCATTGCTTTTTGGCTGTACATGAATGACCTGTCAAAAATTATAAACAATAAAGAGAATATCAAATCCAAATTAATCCTTTTTGCAGATGATGTAAGTCTAATCGTTACTAACCCCAACACCACTGTTTTCATAAAATATATTAATACAACAATTAAAAATATAAATGTATAGTTTAAAACTAACTTACTGTGATTAAACCTTAGTAAATTTAACTTCATGCAATGTACGAGGGCTGTTCAAAAAGTATCGGACCTTAATTTTTTCCGCCTAAACAAATCAAGCACGGGAAGTGTCCTTCACTGTGGATGTGGAGGGGACATTTATGCGCATGCGTGAATTTCTTCCCG
>Ga0209628_10004065_pt1 | contig 10461 bp, 11 predicted proteins | sample TergutCu122P4_FD_187285 | JGI IMG/M metagenome (GOLD analysis project Ga0209628, IMG submission 187285) | Cubitermes ugandensis P4 segment gut microbial communities from Kakamega Forest, Kenya - Cu122 P4 (SPAdes) (version 2) | ecosystem: Host-associated > Arthropoda: Insects > Digestive system... | reverse complement strand
CGCTGGCCGCTGGGTTCCGGAAAAACCCGAAGCGGCCCGCCGCGGCTACACCATCAACTGCCTGTACTACGCCTTTGGCCTGGGCCCGCGCTGGGCCGAGCTGGCGCGGATGTGGCTGGCCGCGCAAAACGACCCGGCCAAGCTCAAAACCTTCATCAACGACCGGCTGGCGGAGAGCTGGGAAGACCCGGCCATGCGCGCCGTGCGCCACAACGCCATCGCCGACCGGGCCGAACCCTACAAACTGCGCACCGCGCCCGAAGGCGTGCTGCGCATCACCGCAGGCGTCGATACGCAAGACGACCGCCTGGCCGTCATCATCGTGGGCTGGGGCGCTGGCATGGCCTTTTGGGTGCTCGATTATGTGGAACTGCCGGGCGACCCGGCGGGCGAGTCCGTATGGGCCGCGCTCACCGACCTGCTAAGCCGCCCCATACCGCACGCCAGCGGCGCGCTGCTGCGCGTGCAGGCCACCGCGCACGACTACGGCGGCCACCGGGGCGAGGCCGTCAAGCACTACAGCCGCCTCAAGCTCGTGCCGCGCCACATGCCTATTACCGGCGCCGTGGCCAATACCGCCCCCGTGCTGGGCAAGGGCAAGCTGGCCGACGTCACCTGGAGCGGCCGCAGCGACCGGCGCGGCGTGCATGTCTGGCAGGTGGGCACCGTGGCCGCCAAAAACTGGCTCTATGGCCGCCTGTCCGTGGACGCCGACCTGCCGCCCGAAGAGCACGACAAGCGCCTCACCCACTTCAGCGACGAGCTGGGGCGCGAGTTCTTCGCCGGCCTGGTCAGCGAAACCTTCAACCCCGCCAAAAACCGTTTCGAGAAGAAGCGCGGCGTGCGCAACGAACAGCTCGATTGCTGGGTCTACGCCTTTGCCGCCGCCCACCACCCCGAGCTGCGCCTGCACCGCCACACCCGCGCCGACTGGCAGCGCCTGCACGAGCAAATGCAGGCGCAAGCCGCCGCGCCAGCCGCACCGACACCGCCGCCTGCCGCACCGACACCGCCGCCTGCCGCCCAGCGCCCGCGCGGCAACCAGTTCGCCGGCAACGACTGGAGTATTGGATGACCCACCACGAACCCCTATCCGCCCGCACAGCCGACTACCTTTGGCAGCTTGAATTCGACCTATCCGAGCTGGTCCGCGCCGAGCTTGGCATGCCCGAGCTGCAAGCCGCCAGCCTTGCCAACAGCATCATGCGCGGCCTGCGCCAGCGCTACGGCGGCATGCGGCTGGGCCGGCGCGGCCTGTACATCCCCGCGCCAAGCAAGGCCGAGCGCGACGCCGCCATTGCCCGCGCCTTCGACGGCCGCAACGCCGCCGCCCTCATGCGCCAGCACGGCATCTCGCGCTCACGTCTGTACCAGATCGTTGAGAAGTGCCGCGCAAAAAATCCAGCTTCTTCCCGTGAAACTGGACGGGCGGGCGGATAGGGTTTGGGCTTATGTCCTTCACCCCATCCGACCTTGCCGCCATCGAGCGCGCCATTGCCAGCGGCGAGAGCACTGTCTCCTTCAACGGGCGCACCGTCACCTACCGCAGCATGGCCGATCTGCTGCGCGCGCGCGAGGTGATCCGCCAGGCCGTCAACGCCCAGAACGCGCGGCGTGGCGGGCTGGACGGCAGCTCGTTTTCCGTGGCCCGATTCGATTGACACCACCGCCCATGAACCCCATCGACGCCGCCATTGCCTGGCTCGACCCCCAGCGCGCCGTGCGCCGCTCGCAGGCCCGCCACGCGCTTGCCGTGTACGAGGCGGCGCGCCCCTCCAAACAACGCAAGTTCCACACCGACAACACCAGCCCCAACAACCTGGTGGGCATGAGCGCCGCCGCGCTGCGCAACCAGGCGCGCTACCTGGAGCGCAATCACGACATTTCGCGCGGCGCGCTGCGCACCATGGTCAACAACATCGTGGGCCCGGGCGGCATCGGCATCGAGCCGCAGCCACAGCGCGTGGGAGGCGGCATCCATACCGAATACGCCGATGCGCTGCGCGCGCTCTACCAGCAATGGCGCCAGCGGCCCGAGGTGGGCAACCGCATGCACGGCGCGCAGATGGATCGCATGGTTTGCTACACCTGGCTGCGCGACGGCGAGTGCTTCGCCCAAAAGGTCATCGGCCGCCAGCCCGGCCTGGTGTACGGATCGAGCGTGCCGTTTCTGCTGGAGCTGCTGGAGCCCGACTTCGTGCCGCTGGAGTACACCGACACCAGCCGCAAGATCAGGCAGGGCATCCAGGTCAACGACTGGGGCCGCCCCGTGGCCTATTGGGTGTATAAGGGCGACCCGCGCGAAGGGCTGGGCTGGATTGCCTCCACCTCGCTCAAGACCGTTCCGGCGGAGAACATGGTGCACGTCAACACCATCGACCGGCTGCACCAGTGGCGCGGCGTCTCGGAGTTCGCCAGCGTGCTCACCCGCGTGCAGGACTTGAAGGAATACGAGGACGCCGAGCGCATCGCCGCCAAGGTGGCCGCCAGCCTTACCGCATTCGTGCGCCGCACCACGCCCGACGGTTACAACGGCCCCAAGGTGGACGAGAACGGCGCGCCCGCGCCGCGCGACTTGCGCCTGCACCCGGGCAGCATCATCGATGATCTTGCCGTGGGCGAAGACATCGGCCTGATCGATGCCAATCGCCCAAACCCCAACCTGGTGGGCTGGCGCAGCGGCCAGTTGCGCGCCTATGCGGCGGGCCTTGGCGCCAGCTATTCGTCCGTGGCGCGCGACTATGCGGGCTCGTACTCCTCCATGCGGCAAGAGCTGGTGGAGCAGTGGATTCACTACGCCGTGCTCACCGACGACTTCGTGGGCATGTGGTGCCGCCCCAACTGGGAAACCTTCGTGCAGATCGCCCACCTGTCCGGCGCGCTGCGCACACCAGACGACGTGCAGGCCGGAACCGCCGCCAACTGCCTGTTCATCGGCCAATCCATGCCGTGGATCGACCCGCTGCGCGAGGCGCAGTCGTGGCTGGCCATGACGCAGGCCGGTTTTGCCAGCGAGGTGGAAGTGATCCGCCGCCGCGGAGGCAACCCCGCCGAAGTGCTGGACCAGGTGGACGAATGGCGCGCCAAGGTCGCCGAGCGCGGCCTCAATTTCAACAGCGCCGTGCTGCCGCAGCAGCAGGTGCAGGGGCAAAGCGCGGTCGAGCCCAGCGTTTCCGGCGCGCCGCAAAAAGGCGTTTGAAAACAGAAAATAGTCCAGTTTCTTCCCTAGAAACTGGACAGACAAACGGCGAAAGTGCGTGCATCGCTCATTGATGCCACGCCCATGCCCGCAACCTGGTTTTCCATCCGCCCGCTCGCCAAGGCCGCGCCCGCCGCGCCGTCGCGGGCCGAAATCCTGATTTACGGCGACATCGGACCCTCATGGTTCGATGAAACCGTCGAGGCCAAATCCTTCGTGGAGCAACTGGCCGCGCTCGATGCGCAGGAAATCACCGTTCGCATCAACTCCTTCGGCGGCTCGGTGCCCGATGCCTTTGCCATCTGCAACGCCCTGCAACGCCACCCGGCGAACATCACCACCGAAATCGACGGCGTGGCCTTTTCCGCCGCAAGCATGATCGCCCTGTGCGGCAAGACCGTGCGCATGGCCGAAAACGCCACCGCCATGATTCACGCGCCCTGGCTGCGCAACACCAGCGGCAACGCAAAAGCGCTGCGCAAGAGCGCCGACATGCTCGACAGCTTTGCCGCCGGCATGGTCGCCATCTACGCGCCCCGCATGGGCGGCGCGCAAGCCGCCAGCGCGTTGCTCGATGACGGCGAAGACCATTACTACACCGCCGCGCAGGCCAAGGCCGCCGGCATGGTCGATGAAGTCACCCCCGCCATGCCCGTGGCCGCCAGCGCCGCGCACATGCCCGGCATATCCCGTTACCGCTCGCTGCCGGCCAGTCTGGCGGCGGGCCTCACCGCGGCAGCCGCCGCACCCACTCAGGAGCTTTCGATGCCCGACACCGTGAATCCGGCGGCCACCCCTACCGCCACCCCGCAGGCCAGCGCCCAGGCGCCCACGCCGCCAGCGGCTGCCGCACCCGCTGCCGCACCCGCGGCGGCTGCCACCGCGGCGGCCGCACCGCCCGCCGCGCCTGACCGCGCGGCCATTCTGGCCTCCGACCAGCAGCGCCGCGTGGATATCCGCGCCGCCTTCCAGCCCTTTGCGGGCGGTGCCGGCGTGTCCGAGCTGCAAGCGGCCTGCGAGGCCGACCACACCGTGACCGCCCAGGCCGCGGGCGAACGCCTGCTGGCGCATCTGGGCCGCGCCGCCGCGCCCATCGCGGGCGTGCACATCGTCGCCGACGAGGCCGACAAGCGCCGCCAGGCCGTGACCGACGCCATCATGGTGCGCGCCGGTTTTGCCAGCCCGGAGCAACGCGCCGCCTACAACGCCAACCCGGTGCGCGGCGCGTCCCTGATGGACATCGCCCGCGCCAGCGTGGAGCGCGCCGGCCAGCGCACCACCGGCATGGACCGGCGCGACATCGTGGCCACCGCCTTCACCCAGTCCACCAGCGACTTCCCGGTGCTGCTCACCGATGCCATCCATCGCGTGCTGCTGTCGGCCTACAGCCTGCAAGCGCTGACGTGGCAGCGCTTTTGCAAGCGCGGCCAGGTGGCGGACTTCCGCCCGCACCTGCGTTTTCGCACCGGCTCGCTGGGCAACCTGCTGCCCAAGAACGAGCTTGGCGAATACAAGAACGTGGCCATTCCCGACGGCGAAAAAACAAGCATCGCCGCGCAGACCAAGGGCTTCATCATCAACATCAGCCGCGAGATCATCATCAACGACGATCTGGGCGCCATCACCGACCAGGCCGCCGCCATGGGTCGCGCCGCCGCGCGCACGGTGGAGGCCGATGTGTACGCCATGCTGCTGTCCAACAGCGGCATGGGGCCGCTGATGAACGACGGAAAACCGTTGTTCCACAACGACCACAAGAACATCGCACCAGCGGCAGCACCGTCGAGCGATGCATTCGACGCGCTGCGCGTGCTAATGGCACATCAGATGGACATCAGCGGCAACGACCATCTTGACCTGCGACCTGCTGTGTGGCTCGGACCCATCGGTCTTGAATCGAAGGCCCGTCTCATCAACCAAGCGCAATACGAACCCAGCACCGGCAAAAACGCGCTCACGCCCAACATTTCGCTGGGCCTGTTCCGCGACATCGTGGGCACACCGCGCCTGAGCGGCACGCGCTACTACGTCTTTGCCGACCCGAACGAAGCGCCCGCGCTGGAAGTGGCCTTCCTCGACGGCGTGGACACCCCGTACCTGGAGCGCCAGGACGCATTCGACACCGACGGCGTGCGCTGGAAGGTGCGCCTGGACTACGGCGTGGCCGGCAATGACTGGCGCGGCGCCGTCACCAACGCGGGCGCATGACACCACGGAGAAACACATCATGGCAAACAACTACATCCAACCGGGCCACGTGCTCAACTACACCAACACAACCGGCGCGCCGGTGGCCTCTGGCGACGTGGTGGTCGCCGGTAACCTGCTCGGCGTGGCGCTGGTGGACATTGCGCCTGCCGCCACCGGCAGCGTCACGCTGACCGGCGTTTTCTGGCTGCCCAAAAAAACGGGCGTGATCATCGCGCAGGGCGAGGCACTGGTTTGGTCGGCCGCCGACCATGCCTTTGGCGGCGCGGCCACGGCCGCCGCCGCCGGCAACGTAAGCAGCGCGGCCACCTGCTTTGAGTCCGCCGCCGCGGATGACGACAAGGTGCAGGTCAAGCTGATCGGCACGCCGGGAACCGTTGCGCCGTAACGGCAAAGCGCCATGCTGCCGCAATTTGCCACAGCCATGCAGCGCGTCAATGACGCGGTGCAGGCGAACCTGTCCGATGTTCTCGTGAGCATCGGCGGTGCTCCGGGAATTCGCGGAATCTTCTATCAAGACTACGTCGTGGCCGAAGTCGGCGCTGCCGGCATGGCCGCCAGCGCGCCCGCCGTCACCGTGCCCACTGGCGATGTGCCCAAGGCGTTCAGTGGCGTGGCGGTTGTGATCGAAGGCGCGGACGGCGTCACGCACTGGAAAATCGCAGAGCACCACCCAGACGGCGCTGGCATGTCGGTGCTCCTGCTGGAGCGCGCGGCATGATCAAACCAAGCGTCTTTCTGGTCTTGCGCTCCGCGCTGGCCGCGCACTTGTGCGCTGATCCTGCGCTGGCAGGCGTGCCCGTGCATGTGGATCGCTTGCGCCCCATCGCGCAAGGCGAAGAGCGTGCCATCAACGTGCGCATGCCCAATGCGATGGCCACCCATGCCGTGATCCATGCCACGGATTGGCGCACCAGCGTCTTCATCGACTGCGCCGTGCGCGGCGCAGGCACCGATGAACAAGCCGACGCACTGCTGACCGCCGTGCACGCCAGTCTTGGCGGTTTTGCCCAAACACAAGACGCCGAAGACCTTGGCGTCATGCAAACGACCGACGGCGCAGACGCTATCGAGTGGTACCGCGTCGCAGAGGACGCCGGCTACACCTGCGCCACCCTGAACCTGACGCTTGTGCACCGCACCCCCGCCGGAAGCATGCAACCGTGGAGCCAATCACCATGAAATTCAAACCAACGCCGGCCACCGCGCCCACGCAACAGCAGCAACAGCCGCAAGACCCGCGCGTGGGCGGGCGCTTTCAGCGCATGCCCGACGGCAGCCTTCTTCCACTTGACGTAGGCGCGCCCGTCAAACCACCCGCCGGAGAAATAGGCACGGCCCAATCCACCACTTCCACCAGCGAGTAACCATCATGGCACACCGCAAATTCAAGAAAACCGTCATCCTCGCAAAGGTCGAGGATATTGTTGGCACCGACGCCGCGCCCGCCGCCGCCGACGCGCTGCTCATCAGCGACGCCACCTTCACCACCGAATACAAGAACGTCGACCGCAAGCTCATCCGCCCCACCATGGGCCACAGCGGCACGCTGGTGGGCACGCGCAATCTCAAGATCGAATTCACCGTCGAGCTTTCCACCAGCGGCAGCAAAGGCATCGCGCCGCCGTGGGGCAAGCTGCTGCTGGGCTGCGCCTTTGCCGAAACCGTGACCGCCAGCCAGCGTGTGGAATACACGCCCGTCAGCGATGGCCTGAAAACCATCACCATCAAATACAGCGCCGATGGCGTCATTCACACCGCACTCTCGTGCATGGGCACCGTGACCATCAACGAACCCGAGGGCGACCGGCCCACGCTGCAATTCACCTTCACCGGAATCGACGGCGGAAGCGTTGCCGCCAACACGCCGGCCTATGACCTGACCACTTGGAAGCTACCCGAAGTGGTCAACAGTTTCAACAGCCAGAAACTCACCTTCGGCGGCACTTTTGCGGCCGGCGCCGTCACAGGCGGCACCACGTATTGCAGCCGCGGCCTGACGCTGAACATGGCCAACGACGCCAAATACCTCGCCCTGCTCGGCTGTAGCGGCGTGGACATCACCGACCGCGCGCCATCCGGCAAGTTCGAGATCGAACTCACCGGCGCGCAAGAGGTGGCCATGCGCAACGATATCAACGCCAACACCCCAACCACCATGAGCCTGCTGCACGGCAGCGGCGCCGGCAAGCAGGTGCTGGTCTACGTCGCCCGCGCCATGCGGTTGAACCCCACGTATTCCGACTACGAAGGCACGCTGCTGCTCGCGTGCGATTTCAACGCCGAGCCCATCAACGGCGACGACGAACTGCGCATCGTCTGCCTGTAACCATCACGAGAAAACACCATGCCCCAATACAAACTCGCTGTTGACGACAGTGTCGAATTCCCCGTCAACGCCGACATCATGAGCGGGCGCGTGAAGAAGAACTTTTTCTTCCACCTCACCGCCCGCCGCATGAGCTCCGACGAAATCCGCGCCACCTTCGGCCCGGACGCAGAGAACCCCAACCAGCCCGTCAACGACTTTTTGCGCGAGCGCATCACCGGCTGGCGCGGCCAGCAACTTGTGCTTGATGAAGGCGGCAAGCCCGTCGAATTCAGCGAAGAGGCGTTCAACGCCATGCTGGGCGTGGGCGGCCTTGGCGTGCTCATCTTCACGGCCTACGGACGCGCCATGGTCGCCAGCGACGGCGACGCGGGCCGCCGAAAAAACTCCGGCGGCTGACCGAGCTGTTCGCGCGCGGTCAGCTCATCTATCAAGACGCACCGGATAGCAGCCGTGACCCACGCAGCGATCCAGACGAAGACCTGGCCGGCGCCGCCGCCGCCTTCGGCCTGCGCATCGAAGGCACCGTCTTCGCGCCGCCTGCGCCGCTCACCGTGGCGCTCTGGCCCGACAACGTCGAGGCCTGGAACCATTGGCTTTGCCTGCAAACGCAGTGGCGTTTTGTGGGCGAAACGGGCATCCCAAGCGGCCTCGATTACGCGGCGGTCTGCGCATGGCTGCGCGAGACCGTGCGCGCGTCTGCACAGCGCAAGCGCCTGCTGCTCGATTTGCGCGAGTGTGAAGACGCTTGCCTCAAGGTGTGGAACAGCGAGCGCCAGCGCCGCCGTGGAGCGCGTCCATGACTGACCCCGTCGCCAAGATAAAGCTCGCGCTGGAAGGCAGCCCCGCCGTGGTGCAGGGCGTGCAGGCGGTGCAAAGGCAGGTCGAAAGCCTGAAGTCATCCCTTCTTGGTCTTGCAGCAGGCGGTCTTTCCGTGGCCGCCTTCGCCGGTTTCATTAAAGGCAGCATCGACGCCGCCGACGCCGCAGGAAAGCTCGCCGCGCGCACGGGCCTTGCCGTCAAGGACATTGCAGGTCTTGAAATAGCCTACCGTCAGGCTGGCCTTGGCTCCGACGCCATCGGCATGAGCATGAGCCGCCTCAATCGCGGCATGGCCGAAGGCAACAAGGCTTTTGCCGCCATGGGCGTAAGCGTCAAAAATGCCGACGACACTCTGCGCAACACCCGCGACGTTCTGGGCGACGTGGCCGAAAAGTTCGCCAGCTACGAAGATGGCGCGGCTAAATCCGCCCTGGCCATGGAACTGTTCGGCAAGAACGGCGCGCCCATGATCAGCGTGCTCAACAACGGCAGAGAGGGCCTGGCCCAGTTCGACGAGATAGCCAAGCAACTTGGCCTCACGCTCGACAAGGAAACCACCGAAAAAGCCGGCAAGTTCAACGACACGGTGGACTTGATGGGCCGCGGCATGCAAGGTGTCGGCAACAAGATAGCCGCCAACCTGCTGCCCACGCTGCAAACGCTGGCCAGCGAAATTCTCGGCACCGCCAACCAAACCGGCGCGCTCACCACCGTGAGCAACACCCTCAGCACCGCGCTCAAGGGCGTGTTCACCATAGGCGCCATCGGTGCGCAGATTTTCAGCACGCTTGGGAAGACTATCGGCGCGGCCATGGCCGTGTTCGGCGAGGTGATGCAGGGCAACTTCACCGCCGCCAAAAACATCGCCAGCGAATTTGCCTCCGATGTCAAGAACGATTGGGGCGCCACCGCCGCCTCGCTCAACAACGTATGGTCAAAAACCGGCGATGCCGGCGTGGACGCCTTTGCGGCCGTCACGGGAGCCATCAAACAAGCCGCGCCCAGCGTGGAAGACCTCAAGAACAAGGCCAAGGGCGTCAAGGACGAATTCGCCGAGTTGATGGCAAAGCTCACATCGAAAGAAACAGGCCTTGACACAGACTATTACAAGAACCTCAACCTTCTAGCGCAAGGCTACGCAAAAGGCAGGATCGGCGCGGATGAATATGCAAAGGCGCTCCAAACGCTCAACGAAAACCAGAAGGTCGTTAAAGACGCTATTACCGCCGAGAAAAAGGCGCTTGAAGAACAGCAAAAAGCCGTCAACGCCCTGCGCGAAGCTGAATTGAAGCGCGTGCAGGATTATGAAAAACAGGTTGACGAGTACGCCCGCGGCAATGAGGCGTTGAGCGAAGAAATCACCAAGCTCGGCATGACGCGCCAGCAGCTCGTGGCCTACGAGCAGGCCCGCATTGATGCCACCCTTGCCGACAAGCAATGGCTACTCGAAAGCATGAAGCGCGAGAACTTCACCAGCCGCGAGCAGTCCGCGCTGGAAGAAGAAATCCGCCTGCTCAAAGAACGCCGCGATCTGATCGGCCAGCGCGCCAGCAAAGAAGACTATCTGCAGTCGCAGCAAGATATCGTCAGCGGCTGGGCCAGCATCGAGCAAACCGCGCACGACGTATTTACCAACATCTGGGAAGACGGCGCCGGCACCTTCAAGCGCCTTGGCAAAACCATCAAGGCAGCCGTGCTCGACATGCTGTACCAGCTCACCGTCAAGCGCTGGATCATCAGCATCGGCGCCAGCCTGTCTGGCGTTTCGACCAGCGTGCTGAGTCAAGCGCTTGGCGGCGGCAGCGGCAGCGGCGGTGGATTAGGCAACCTGTTCAACCTCGGCAGCAACGCCAGCAGCCTGTTCGGCATTGGCACGAACAGTTATGGCGCGGCAGGATACATC